>Ga0172380_10002897_pt1 | contig 24982 bp, 25 predicted proteins | sample Leawe162metaG_FD_119747 | JGI IMG/M metagenome (GOLD analysis project Ga0172380, IMG submission 119747) | Leachate microbial communities from a municipal landfill in Southern Ontario, Canada - Leachate well 162 metaG | ecosystem: Engineered > Solid waste > Landfill > Unclassified | place...
AAAACATATCCCATCATTATGGCACTGGCACCAGCCCATAAACCCTTAATAGCGTCTCCGGGAAAACGGATTCCGCCATCTGCTATGATTGTTACATTTTTATTTTCTAGTGCATTTGCACAATCTAATATAGCAGAAAATTGAGGAACGCCAAATCCAGTTATTCGTCGCGTAGTACACGCTGCGCCAGGCCCGATTCCTACGCGAATTGAGTCGGCACCGGCATTGGCCAATCTTATCGCAGCCATTGGTGTTGCAACATTACCAGCAATAATTGTAATGCCATACTTGTCCTTAAGTGGCAAAAGACTCCTAATTGCATTTATCATAAAGATATGATTACCATTAGCTATGTCTAAACATATGGCATTAATTGATCCGTGCTTATGCAGTAATTCTGTTCTTTTAACAATATCACATTTTACGCCAATAGCGCATGCGACAACACCATCCACACCAACTGATTCGCGTATTCTTTGTACTGCAATACACTGTTTTTGTTCTTCGTATTCATCATTAATGTGTCTGGTATATATTCCCATGCCACCAGCATTAGACATTGCTATGGCCATATCTACGCCGGTTATACTATCCATGGGTGATGACACGATAGGTACATCTAGAAACAGGTTTGAACTTATCTTAGTTGATATATCAGGAGCACTGCGAGACGGAATAGCGCATATATCTAAATCATATGGTTCAAGCAGAACATCATTGAAAGTCAAATGAGTATTAGTGTCTATCGCTCGTATCATAGCCTAGTTATTTTCCCTTCATTATCTGTATAGTAGACAGTAATATTGTTGCCGAGTTTAGCAATCATGGACTGACATCTTGCACATGGTTTGGCCATGACTAGTCCACGAGTATTGATTCTCATCACTAACAAAATGAGTTTACCAAAACGCTCAATAGCTTTAGTTCTTTTGATCTTTCTAATCAAGCATTCTTCTGCGTGTTCTGTCCAACGATTTTTGTCCCCGTCAGTTCTGCGGTTATGGGCCACAGCCACTACCCTACCGCTAAGGGTAACGGCTATGGCGCATAATTTGGCTCGCCTCACATTGGCATAAGAGGCGGCTTTTTTCCCGACGCAGACACACCTTATCATCACACTGACTGGACACATCACAATAGTAGTATACGCGACTGATTATTCAGTTTAACGATTATCCCCAGATCCGTGCAATACATTTCTTTTTCGACGGTCCCGTAACTTGTCGACATTCTTTTGTGCAACTTCCTGTAGGGTTAGTCCGAGTTCGCTTGCAATCATGGCCACGTACCATAGAACATCCCCCAACTCTTTAACCATTGTTTCTGTGTCTACATTACCCCCGTTGTCACGAATGGCTTTTTTCATTTTTTCTGCAAGTTCGCCACTTTCTCCTACGAGCCCCAGAATCGTGTATATCAAATTGCGGCCTATGTCCGGATAAACAGCGGTTTGTTTGGCCAAATCCTGATACGTATTCATTGGTAAAAGTTTATCGATGATTGTTGCTAGTTCGTCACGAGCCCTGTTCGCGCATGTTTCTGCGATTTTTTGTGATCCACAACTTGTATCCCAGAATCCGTTATGCGTATTTAGTCCTATCCACCATTCAGTACCACTATTTTCCGCTGGTACGCAGACTACTTCGATAATCTTATTTGACAATTCTTGTCCACTAGTCATTTTATCCCTCGACAATACTATTGGTTTGTTCTATAACAGAAAGACTGCTCTTATTAAACTTCTTTGATATATACGATATTTTCATTGTGATCCACCAAATGTTTTAGCTATCTTATCGATAAATTCATTTAATATGTATCCGCGTTTGCTAGACAGATAATTATGTGGGGCTTCTTATCGTTACTCATTTTGTGGACCGCCATCATTTATCCTTTGTTGCTAAAAACACATTATATATTCGAGTTACCTTATATCCTAGTTTATCAAATTCCTCGGGTTCCCATCCACACAAATGTTTTTCGTATGGATTTTGTCTTTTCTTCTCCATACCACTATTGTCTGAAAATCCAATCGGAGCGCCAATGATTATCTGTTTGGTGGCTATCTGTTCTATCTTGTTAATTAGTTGTTGCCCATCCTCTTTGGTCATATGCTCAATCACATGATGGGCTACGACTAAATCAAAACATTGATCAGAACCCAGACATTTTGCGTCCTGCAAATAATAGTTTCCTGGTGGGCCGTTTTTTAATCGCCAATCAATACAGGTTTGGCAGGCATCTATCCCTGTTATTTGGTATTGTGCGAAACACGACCCCAATATGTCGTGCCCAGGCGCATCGAAAGGCGGATACAGCATACCGCAACCAATATCGAGAATTGTTGATATATCATTTCTTATTGCGGACTTGATAATAGGAATTATGTCTAGGTTACTAATACGCCTTACATTGGGTTTGGCAATCGGCTTTTTCCTGATCACCTTTTTTACTTTGATCCTGTGTATGCTCATGACTTCGCCAGATATTGAGACGAGACGACTTTCAAACACACTCTATTATTTGGCAACTGATCGCACTGTCTTTCGTGTTCTGGAATAATGACTATACCCTCTCGTATATGAGGAGCAAGAGTTGAATTTCCCTCTGACAGTGACTCAAGATCGCCGATATTCAACTCACCCCTATAAATGAGTGGGACCATATCGATTCCACTGTTTATCAGTAGCCTAACACATTCATCGTAGTCTATCCATGCACCATCATTAAGCATTGCAAAGCAAGCAAATTTGAACTCACCGGGTTTTGTTCCATATTTAAGATACTGTGTTGGTCCGTATATTTCTCCATACAGGATTGTATCCGGATGCAGTCGACACCATTGCTCAATTTCCGGATGTTGTTTTGCCGTTACGCACCACCAGTTTTTGTTATCGTCTTTTACCCAGTTCTTTCTGCTGCCCATAAAGAATCGTGCGACACCGTTTTTGTCTGTTGACCAAACGTATCTAGAACTAGATCCGTGTAGCTTTTCGCCAATAATTACTGGTTCTTTGTTGGTAAAAACATCTGGATAGTTTTGCCAGTTCTCGACATCAAACACTGGTACATAAAGATCTGATGGGCAGCTATCAAATGAGGCATAGCTAGATGTTGGCATTGGTGGTTCGTATCGTTCTATCCCCAATAGGTCTACAACATTCGACCCGACAGGAAAACGACTTAATTCATCTGGAACTTTAATCAGAAGCCCCTGGCTAATGACTTTTCGCAGTTTGCGGACACGTATCCGCTCAAATGTCCTACCTTCATTGTCCTTATTTTTTAGGAACGAGAATAAGGGATTGCTCAACGGTACGTTGTAATCCGGCTCTATCCAGATTGCCTTGTCGCCAACGCTAAAATCACCCAACCTGACACAGGTTTGCCACCCCTTTATTCTTACAATTTCAAGCGCATCAGCATTGGGGTGTGGTTCTATTTTATCTATCTCGACGATGCTTACACAGTGATTACTCACAGCAAAATCTCCTGATCTTTACTATTAATGTCTCGTAGTAGTCATAGTACAAATCTATGTAGTCGATTATTTTCCATTTTTCAACAAAAACAGGGTCTTTCATTATGTCGTTCATTATAGGATGATCCGGTATTAGGCAGCGTATCTGTTGTCTAATCGTATCGATTATTTTGGCGTATTCTAGATTAGTTACAATGGTTCCCTTATCTTGCACATATGTGTCGGTACTACCGTAAATACGCTTTGCGTTACGTATGGACACACTTCTGCTGCTCTGGATACTTCGTTCCCACATATCCAGTAACATACCTATGCGTTGTTTGACATCATTTTGGGATGTCATGGTTCTTCCAATAAATTTTCCAGTACCAGTACTCAAGCCACAACAATGCATGTATTGGCCACGCAACAATAATGATCAGAGTAACGACAAGGCGACAGAATGGAGTTGCGAACATCGCTTCCAAAGATTTCTGTTGCTCGATAAAATTGTAACATATACCAAACAATAGGTAGAACAACACGTACATTAGGTTGATTTCAATCGTCATTGGTCTTTTCCTCTTTCCAGCCGCACCATGAGCATGTTCCAGCGGCTACGGCCATACAATAATTCTCCCTACCATTTTTGGGGTCACACGCGAAACACCTGACGAGAAACAGCTTGCCGCTCTTGTCACGGAAATTTGGATGCCTATCTTGATTAATATCACTCGAACTCATTGATGCCCTCCGGGGTTACATAGATCACTGGTTGGTTCCATTCCGGGTGAACTACAGATAGACTACAACAACAACCCACTATCTCAAGAAGGTTAATGCCTAGTTTTGCAAGCTTTGATCCAACACTACAAACGTTATCCCCTTTATCAACCAAGCAGGTTTCTTCGACAGCCACCTTAGCTATTTCGTCTAGCAGTTCACCTAATTGCTGAGTGTCTAGTCGTCTCAACAGGTCTTTTGTTCTATCGTCCATTTTTGTCTATCTCTGTTCTTATCTTATCTAGATATACTTGTGACTGATCAATTCCAATGCAATTTCTCGCTAGTCGATTGGCCACAATAGCAGTAGTGCCAGATCCAATAAACGGGTCCAATATAGTTGCTCCAGGCAATGTATGTCCCAGAATAACTCGTTCCATTAGCCCTTCTGGTATCTGACAAACATGCCATCTGCGCCTTTCATTGAATGTGCCACATACACGAGAAAATTCCCAGACATTATCTGGTAGCTTACCACCAGACTTTGCTCTTTTATCGTTATACTTGGTCTGCCTAGCGGATGGTATTCTTATCTGACTGGAAAATATAGTGTTGTTGTTTAACCAGTAGATCGGTCGGATAGATGGCGTATACCTTGTTTTGCACGCCTGTCCAAATGTCCAATGCCACCAACATCTCTGAATCAACCTGATATTGCATGACGACAAAATATTCTCAATTGTGCCGATCCATTTTTCATTGAACGTAATCCACACCGGACCACTCGTCAGCGACACGGCTTTGCGCAACCATCTCTCTAGTAGGTACTGGTATTCACCGTCTGGCAAATTATCGTCATATGAATCATATTCTAGACCCACATTATCTGGTGGGTCCATTAAAATCATGTCTATATGTCGTGGTATATCTATATTTTCAAATTGCCCACGAATTAATTCTATCATAGCTGAATTTTTCTCCTACCTATATCGCCGGGTTTAATTATCACCGGATTAGGTTTATCTCCAATGGGCAGATCTAGTCTTTGTTTATATGATGAAAGCGGACTAGACTTGTTCTTTATATTGCTTTCATGTGGTATCTTCATGTTATTAGCGAACATATTCAAGTCACGCTTTGCCTGATCGTATGTGTCGTAGTGTCCTATAATTGTATTATTTGATGTATCAATAATTATATATGGTTTGTAATATGGGAGCGAGGCTTTTCTGATTTCAAGTCCTTGTCGCATATTAATATTTACCGTTGGGCAACACGTTTTTTGCGATAAACATAAGTGATTGAGGCGTATATATTAGTGGAGGTTATGGGACTGTGTATAAATCAGTAGGTGTAAAATGAATGAGCACATCAGAATAGATTGTCGCCTAGCGGTTATAGGGTCTGATAAGGTAAACTCGGATGCCATATCTGATTTGGTACAACCCCCTCCATCAAAAGAACAGAAGAAATTGGTTCTAGCCATTATTAGTGGGGATGGTTCCAGTGATCAGCAAAAAACTATTGAAAAAAGCGACACCGATAATAAATGACATAGCACATGGAAACTCTTTGAACGGATCGTTCGCTTATTTTGAATGGGACGATATTGCCCAAGAGGTTTGGGTAATTTGTATACAGGCGCTTGAGAACTACAAACCATCCAAGGGATCTATAGAACATTTTCTGCGACGATGTGTCGCTAATAGACTAAGAAATCTAAAACGAGATAGGTACTTTAGTCCATTCCTTCCCGATGACAAGCACATCAAAGACAGAATCAATATAGTGAACGCTTTGCCAATGGGAGATGGACCGCTTTCAAAAATGGTTAAGTTTATTTGCGCACCAAGTTGGTGTGAGCCATTGGCTACGATAGAGTGTAACGACTTTAAGCAGCGAATCGAGAAATTATTACCAGAAGACACGGTTGATTCGTTTCACAAATTACTTGACGGTTATCAGATTCCAAAGAATCACTTGATAGAGATTAGAAGGATTGCCACTATTTTGTTAAAAAGGGATCAACAATGAAATTGCTAGATAACCCAAAGGCCAAGGAAATTTTTCTTGATGGAATCTCAAATAATATAACCAATGTTGAAATAGCCAAGCGTATCGAAGCTGTCATCGGCCATAAGTTCCATCATGTAACCATAGGGCGATTGCGCCAAAAACTGAAAACTGGCAACAGGATGGCACCTGTTTGTGATAGTGCTAGTGGACACATATTTTCTACGCCACCTGCCAATTTACCATATAATGATAAGGCCGATTGGTTTAGAGAACAATTTCGCAAGAGCCATCTTTATGTCGCACTAATTAAGCAGTTTAACACAGACGAAGTACGTGCTTATATGGAGGAGTACGGACAGATCTGTACCCAGTTTGAAGATATAGTTGTTAGTGAGTATTTTCAGATTGACGACTTTTTGAAACACAGGCTTTTGATTAATCGACAACTTGAAAAAATGAAAGCGTTACAGACTGCAATCTCCGAAATAAAGGGTTTCCTAGAATTAAGTTCTCCAAAAGAAAGCGATAGCAAAGAAGATAAGGCCATTCGAATGGAGAAGTATAAGTTGCTTGGAGACCATAATCGAGCACTGGACGAAGCCAATACACGATATGATAAGCTGGTTGCAGAAAGACAAAAGATATACCAGAATCTTGCGGCAACAAGAAGGGACAGGGTTGATGAACTAAAGACTGGGAACAAAACATTTTTCGATTTAGTTGCCGATATTCGAACCAATGATAAGAGTCGCGAACAACATGGCAAATATGCCGAACTAACGAGATTGGCTACTGACGATATGTTGCAACAGTTCAGAACGACAGTCGAGTTTCCAGATGGACAAAATGATTGTGTCATTCTCGATAGCGAAACCGTTGATGCCGACGAAGACGTGATTACGACAGATGTCGAAGGGCGGGACGATGAATAACTCTGCACTATTCATACTAAACGATAACGTCACAACTAATGTTGCTAGTCGTGGATACGCCAATGCCCTTCGTGCTGTTGGGTGGAAAGTTTTTGCATATCAACCAGTTTGCAAGGCTGATATAGTTAGTATTATTGAACAACTAGATGTGTCGATTATTTTTGTGTCATGTGTATGTGGTTTGCGAAATCTACCAATAGATCTAATCAATAAGCGTAGCATATGCGTCATTATTGAGGCGCTTCCATTTAATAACGACGGATTTTGTCTTGACAACAGGTTTGGATGCGCGACATACGACGACGTTTCTGTAGCTGGCATGATCAATCGCAAGATTGTGCATACGTCTGCGGAACCACATGTATGGGGAAAATATTTTCATAGATGGTTTGACCAGGATATTCCACTGATGCAATTACCAATGGCCGGAGATTCATTGATATCGACCCCACAAGACTTATCTCCAACGCACGGGGTGTCTATAATCGCCAACATGTCTCATCGCATGGATATACTAAGAGAGTGGATTCTTCCGTTGTTGATGAGGATTAGTGGAAGATTGAATACTGTCATCCATGGTGATAATACATGGAATACAATAGGCATAAATGGCGTAGTGCCATTTACTGGTAATCCAGCTAACATTTATAGTCGATCCAATGTTTGTGTAAACCTACACACAACCGATCAGGCAAAAGAGGGTGCGGTGTTAAATGGGCGGACTTTCGCATCGGCTATATGTGGCGGACTACCGATTATCAATACATCGTTGGGTGCCAAGTATTTTGGAAATATGATACCGGTAGTCAGCGACGTGACAGCTTTTATTCAGTTTGTTGAGGCCATTGGTTCTAGACCAGAGGTTCGATTGGGGATAATCAAGTCTCTTGTTACACACACAGCTACGCAGCATAGTTACTTTAATAGATTGGTAGATATCTTTAACGTGCTGGGTCAGAAAAGTATAGTAGACGAGATTAACAGGATTGGATTACAAGCTGCGACCAAACATTTATGGAAAGTGGAATCGTTATTGGAGAGAAAGGAATGATAAATAATTGTTCTATATTAGAAGAAAGGATTTGTCAAGAATGCAATCGTGTATTTTCTGTAAATCCCAACAACAAAAGAGATCGACTGCGTAAATTTTGTTCTGGAACTTGTGCCAAGCGAAATATTGGTAAGCGCAATAAAGGAAGAAAACATACCGACGAGTGGAAACAAAAAATGTCTTTTGCAAATTCTGGTGTAAATAATCCATTTTATGGACGAACACACACAGAACATAGTAAACACATGATAATAGACGGGAATTCGCAACACCATATTGATAGATTAAAAGATGTTCAGCTATCCGATACTGATTTAGAGATTCTTGACGGAATGATGCTTGGTGATGGTCACATAGATATTTCTCAGTCGTCTTTATCCGGTAGATTTTGCTATGGATCATGTTTTAAAGAGACAATTCTTCAAGTACAAAAAGCATTAAGTAAGATTGACTTTTCTCCAATTTGGACAGGAGTAGATAAGCATAGTGGTAATAGTGAATATTTTATTAAATCTCATTCATATAAATTTTTTAGAGATCATCATACTAGATGGTATAATAAAGATAAAACTAGGTGTATACCATATGATATTAGATTGACGCCATTATCATATTATTGGTGGGCGATAGGGGATGGGAAGCCATTAAAATATGGTTTAATATTATGTACGGAACGTTTTTCTAAAAAAGATTGTGAGTTCTTAATTTCTAAATTAGAGAGTTTTGGATTTTCTTGTATATATAGCGAAAATACACATAGGATAAGACTTCGTAGTAAGTCTGCTAAGGCGTTTCTTATGTGGATTAGGCAAAGTGTTTCAATAGGAGAACAATATGAATACAAGTGGAATCAGTGTCGAAAGGAGGATGCCCGTGAACAGGACTAAAACAGCCCTAATCACGGGCGTTTAGTTACGGGTCAGGACGGATCGTTTTTGTCTGAGCTACTATTAGAAAAGGGATACAATGTTTATGGTTTAATACGAAGATCGTCTACAAATACAAAAGAAAGAATAAACCATTTATTAGCTAATCCCAAACTGCATTTAGTTGAGGGGGATATAACCGATGCGTCATGTATGTTTAGAATAATATCTGGAATAAAGCCGGATGAGATATATCACCTAGCGGCACAAAGCAATGTTGGTGTATCGTTTGTTGAGCCATACGCTACATTTCAAACCGATGCTATGGGAACTCTAAATATTCTTGAAGCTATTAGACAAACTAGTAATACTACCAAGATGTATTTCGCTGGAACATCGGAACTTTTCGGAGATGTACGAGAATCCCCACAAAATGAAGGAACCGAAATTCGTCCAAGGTCGCCTTACGCAGTAGCTAAGGCGGCAGGATATTACTCCTGTAGATTATATAGAGAAGCATATGGGGTCTTTGGTTGCACAGGCATCCTTTTTAATCATTCTAGTCCTAGGCGTGGCGAAGATTTTGTTACCCGCAAAATTACTATGTATATTGCTAGACTGCTTCAAGCTAGACAGCATAATAAACAAATAGACAAACTTAAACTAGGGAGTCTAACAGCGCGCAGAGACTGGGGCCATGCTCGTGATTATGTAGAAGCAATGTGGCTTATCCTTCAACAAGAAAAGCCAGACGACTTTGTAATAGCTTCAGGGAAAACATGGTCTATTAAACAATTGCTCGAAGAAGCATTTGGGGTAGTTGGCCTAAACTGGGAAGATCATGTCGGGTATGACGCAGTATGTTCTCGTCCCGCAGATGTAGAACTATTATGTGGAGACGCTTCTAAAGCCAAGAGAATCATTGGGTGGGAACCAAAGACTACGTTTCACGAATTGATACGAGAAATGGTGATACATGATTGTCGTCAAGTTGGAATAGAAATTAATGGGTAACAAGTCATGCCAAGACTAATAATGCCATCATATACTGTGATTCGCGATACACGAGAGAAAGAGTGTGGAAGTTATTGGGAATTTTCGCGCAGTCACCCAACGAAACGCCCGCCGTTATGTCTGGGAACGACCACAGACACCCTGAAAACGGGTGACTACTCTATTCAAAATTATGAACACTTACTATGTATCGAGCGGAAAGCAGGTTTTTCAGAGTTATGGAATAATTACCTGAATGATCAAGATAGAATATTGAATGAATTTATTAGGATGGCGGAAATTAAGTATCGTTATGTTTTAATAGAAACCGATTTAACCCGAGAGGCTTTTGAATTATCGCCATCACAAATTAAAACGCATGTTCCAGGTAAGGCGGTTATCGGTTGGTTAATGAAACTTGGTTCAGAGTATTCTGTTCCGATTATGTTTGTTGGACAGTGCGGTAGGCAGGTCTCAAAAATTATTTTTGATATGGTTGTAAAACAAGAAAGATCATTATGGGTTCCTCAGCAAAAGTAAAGAATAAAAAACAAATAGATAGAATAAATGCGCTGCTCTACGGTGACGAAGGCCGGTACGCATATTTATTCCCAAACAGAGACGATGTTCCTGTTATTACCAACCATCCATTTCAAGATATTGTTCATGATAAGCAAAAGGCAGACGAGTTTGTTATTCGTGCGATACTTGATCCAGAATATATCGGATGGACAGTTAAGTCTATTCTGAACACATCGTTGTTTCCTATGCAGCTTGCTATTCTAAAAACATTGTGGGACCATTCGTTTCCAATGCTCATTGCATCTCGTGGTTCCGGAAAGTCTTTCATATTGGCCGTCTATGCAATATTAAAGGCGATACTTGAGCCAGGATCAAAAATAGTAATAGTTGGTGCTGGGCTAAGACAGGCAAAGTTGGTTTTTCAGTACATAGAAGATATCTGGAGTTCTGCTCCAGTATTACGCAGTATTGTTGGTGGTGGCCGTAAAGCTGGACCAAAACAGAGTGTAGATCTTTGTTACTTTAGGATCGGTGAGTCCGTTATTATTGCTGCACCGATGGGAGACGGAACAAAGATTCGTGGTCTTCGAGCCCATTGTATTATAGCGGACGAGTTTGCTTCGATACCAGCAGATGTATTTGATATCGTAGTTCGCGGATTCGCCGCAACATCAAAAAGTCCAGTAGAAGAAGCACAGAAGATAGCTCTTGATAAAAAGCTAGCAAAGGCTGGTGTTCCCAAGCATGTTCGAGATAGGCTTGTTGGCGACACGCGAGGTACCAACCAAATTATATATAGTGGTACGGCGTACTATGCGTTCAATCATTTCGCCAAGCGATATGAGATGTGGAAAAGTATCATACAAAGTGGTGGTAACAGAGACATTATCGCCGACATTTTTGGCGGCGAAGATAACATACCAGAGCACTTTAACTGGAAGGACTATGCTGTTATTCGTCTTCCCCACAATTGTGTCCAAGAGGGATTGCTTGATCAAAGACAATTAGCACACGCCAAAGCAACGTTACCCACCAATATATATCTAATGGAATACGGTGCATGCGCAGTCGAAAATACACAAGTCTACACTAGTAATGGAACGAAGAGGATAGTTGATGTTAATTGTGGCGATTTAGTAATATCTCACACAGGACTACAACGAAAGGTAATTAGAAGAAAGTATAGATATTACACTGGGTCTATATACAAAATCAGTACTGATGTTGACAATCCTATCGAGGTCACAGCCTATCATCCGATATGGAATGGTCGCAAATTTGTTTCGGCGAAACATTTGATGGTTGGTGATAAGCTATCGTCTTTCGTATGTAACGATGGTGATTCATCACCAGTTCAAAATATTGTTTATGTAATCAAAATAGAGGTATACGATTATTCTGGCTGGGTCTATAATTTAGAGGTAGAAGAAGACCATTCGTATCTAGCCCAGGGCATTGTTCATCACAATTGCTTTGTTGCAGACTCGGATGGTATATATAAAAGAAGTTTGATCGAGGCGTGTACAACATATCCAGGCAAACCCATCACGACGCCAGACGGAGATATTGTGTTTACGCCAATAACCCGAGCACAGAAGGGTGTCAAGTACGTGATCGGAATTGACCCAGCAGCAGAACGGGATAATTTGGCAATAACCATAATAGAGGTTTGGCCTAATCACTGGAGAATAGTATATTGCTGGGCAGTTAACAAACCAGAGTTTGAGAAACGTAAGAAGCGAGGGTTGGTTACAAACAAAGACTATTACGATTACTGTTGCTCTCGTATACGAGATGTCGTTAAGGCGTTTTCGCCTATTCGCATAGAGATGGATAGTCAGGGTGGTGGATATGCTATAGCCGAGATGCTAAGGAATAAAAAGCTATTAGATCCATCTAAAGGGGATATGCCAATTTATGAGGTAATTGATTTTGATGCACCAAAGGCAATGGACGAAGAGAGGGATGGGCCACATATATTACATCTTATCGCGCAATCGACCGAATGGAATAGTCAGTCTAATTTGTTTATGCACAAGAGCTTTGAAACCAGAAAACTATTGTTCCCAGGAATAAATACCGTTAAAATGCAGGCGGCAATGGCTGTTGAAAATCTTGCCGGAATAACAACCGATACTTACGAAGACATCGTTCATAATATCGAAGAACTTAAAAACGAATTATGTGCCATCAAAATGACATCGACTCCGACTGGAAAGGAAAAATTCGAAGCACCTTCTGTTACAGAAATGAGCATATCTGAGGGTAAGAAAAAAACCCATAAGATGCGAAAGGATAGGTATACCAGTTTGTTGATTGCTCACAGATATGTCTACGACAACGATATAACTCCTCCTCCAATAATAGATTATGATGATGTCCCAGGTAACATCAGGGCTGTTAACGTGGACCCGTCAGAGGGTATGTATCGCGGACCAGGAATTGCAGGATTCAGAAATGCAGAGTGGGCCAGAAGCAATAATGTCGCTGCCGTAAAACGCGGAGAGGTGTATAATCAATAGAACCGTAGTCGGACTATAATTACACTAGGAGATATCAATGTCCAAGAAAAAGATCGACACAAAATCTATTCCAGTTGTTAAACCAACTAAGGATAATCGGTTGTACACAAAAGACTTCAATAAGGCCGGTAGCATAGATGATCCGTTTATTGTACGAGCCGTTGGGTCATCGAGTAGTGTTCATCAAAGGTCTGGGTACAATAGATATGACAAAGACAACTCGCGCTTGGAAGATAGGATTCCGACAGAGCACGGGGATATAATTCTAGGTTGTCAATCTATTTATAGACGAAATGGTATGGTTAGAAACATCGTCGATCTTATGGCCGATTTTGCTTCAGAGGGAATAGAGTTAGTCCACCCGGTTCGTGCTCAACAGCATTTTTTCCAGGAGTGGGCGAAACGCGTTAAATTACAAGATCGCGTTCACGATTTTATGAAGAATATGCTACGAGACGGGAATGTGATTATTCATAGAAAGTTTGGGTTTTTATCCAAACCGGCGCGTAAGCAGTTCGTTAGGGCCGAGGATGATATTGAGATTGATAAACCAGAAAGAGTTACCAAAGACAAAAAAGCATTAAATAAGTGGATTATTCCATGGAAATACGTATTCATATCTCCGGCTATTTGCAAGAAGGGTGGTGGTACTCTCGCTCGTTTTTATGGAGACGACACAATTGTAATGACAATATCACCAGATCTTCGTCGTGCTATCTCAGATCCGAAAAGTGCGGCCGACAAAGAGTTGGCTAACAAGTTACCGTCAGATATTATCAAAGCGGCTAAAAACAAGAAGGGCGAAGTTGTTCTAGATCCCGCAAGAACATACGTATCGTACTACAAAAAGGATGACTGGGATGATTGGGGTACGCCATTTTTGTATTCTGTGCTCGAAGACATCATGCTTAAGGATAAAATGCGGCTAGCCGACATAGCCGCGTTAGATGGAATTATTAACGTCATACGTGTCTGGAAACTTGGAAAATCCGATAAGCAGATATTACCCACCAAAGCTGCGGTTTCTAAGTTGATAGGTATACTACAAAATAATTGTGGTGGCGGTGCAATGGATATTGTTTGGGATGATATGATTGACTTACAAGTCGAGTATCCACCGACAGATAAGATTCTTGGAGACAGTAAATATAAGTCAGTAAATACGGATATTGTTAGGGGGCTCGGTGTACCAGACGCACTTTTGGGCGGCACCGATATGGCAACGAGGAATGGGCAAACTGCGTTTGTTCAACTGAAGACCCTTGTTGAAAGATTAGAGTACGTTCGATCAAAGGCATTGGAATGGCTAGAGACAGAGCTTACTCTAGTAACCAAGGCAATGGGATTCAAGCGCATGCCGACTATTCGTTTTGGCACCATGTCTTTACGAGACGAGGCCGCTGAAAAAGCCCTAGTGATACAGTTGCTTGATCGCGGGATTATATCAATAGAAACTGTATTGAAAGTATTTGGTCACGACTTTGTGATTGAGTTAGAGAGATTGAAAGAAGAACAGGATTTACGCGATGCGGCGAAGCCGGTTCTTGAGAAGGCTGGGCCATACAACAGACCGTTCAGCGTTATGGACCGCCAGACAGATAACGCCATTAGGCTAGAAGAAAGCAAATCTGGCGGTACTGGCGGAGGGGACAATCCATTCGGCGACCAGCCTAAAGATGATTCTATTTCGCCGAAAAATGGTAGGCCATCTAATCAACCAAGCACTAAGCCAAGAGACACCAGAACCCCAAAGACATTGAGTTATGTGTATGAGAATATAGCAGAAACTTTCTTGGATGAGATCGATAAATGCGTAGACCCTATGTTTTTATCGTCAAAGGGAATCGGTAATATCAGAAAGGCTTCTGCGGCACAGCGGACAGAACTTGAAAATATTAAATGGTCTATATTGTGCTGTTTATCACTGACCGATAGGGTTACAGACGAAACAATAAGTGCTGCGCTGGCAAAAACATCTGATGATACAGTGGTGTTGATCGATAAAACATATAGACAACTATATAGCGAGTTTATGTCTATTGTTTCCAAGCAACCAACACTACCAGAGCGAAGGCGACTTATGTCCACTGCATGGGCTATACATGCGATAAAGAGAGATGGCGATGAATATAATTGAGGTGTTCGATAGGGCAGTTGCGTTATTTGGCGATAAATCGTGGCCAGACGAAGCATTTGTGGTAGAGGCTGGCGCAGAGAAGGACGAGGATGGTAAGACTCTGCAAAAATGCCGTCACCTACCACATCACTCAAAGACAGTAACAGATCCGAACGATAACGGCACGGTAGACCTACCGCACCTGCGCAATGCACTGGCCCGCGTGAATCAGGTTGAACCAGTTAAAGAAAGTGCGGTTAAGTTTCGTAAGCGAGCACAATCACACCTTGCTCGTCATGCAAAAGCACTACTTAAGACACATAAGGAAGAGGCGGAAGAATTGATTAGGGAATTTGATCTAAACACCGAAGAATGGGGAGGTTAAAATGGCAATTATTAGTATCGCAGTTGATACGAGTAGCAGAGAAAGTGTTATCACGGTTGATGGCCAAATTGTTGCGGCCAAATGCTTTATGGTCGAAAAGTATGTTGACGCAGATGGTGTATCGAGGCTAAGTCTTTCATATTGCAAGGACGATAAAGATGAAAGCGGTCTTGATCGCGTAACATACTGGTATTTGCCACAACCAGAAGAGACAAATGCATCTCTTAACGAGCACGGACTAGCTCAGCGCAAAGATCAAACGCCATCAGAGGTAGCTGGCAACGTAGCGTCTTTTGTCATGAATCCTCGTTAAATCCTTACAATCAAATATATTGGCACTTGTTGTGTGTATAAAACTATGAGGAAACTATGGGCACAATACCAGTTTACCAATCAGAGATAGACGCTGGAATCGGTGGTTCTATTGAAAAATCCATTGCTTCTGTTGATGGATTGGTTTGTGTATCAGATTACAAATGTGAGTCTAGCGATTTTGATACGACAATAAGAAAACTTCTATCAAGTGCAGACTTACAGGAAGTTATGAATGACATAAACCAGCCCGATTTGGCATACATAACATCGATCCTTGTTAGCACCGGCTGGAACAAAAACGATGACGTGTTTTTGCCAGAAGAAGTTTGGTCTGCACGCCAAAGTCCAGTACATAAGCCTATCAATATTGGACACAAGGATGCCGAAATCATTGGTCACATGATAAGCAGCAGGGCAGTAAACAAGGATGGCTCGGACATAGTAGAAGACAACACACCAGAGACATATGACCTTGAAGTCGTTGGTGTTCTATATAAAGACCTTTCATCGTATAGAGAAAAGATTGAGGCTATTTTAGAAGCGGCAAGAAATGGCAAGATTTTTGTTTCGATGGAGGCTTGGTTTGATGATTTCGCATACGCCATGATTAATCCCACAACCGGTGAGAGCAAGGTTATAGAGAGAAATGAACAGACCTCATTTTTGACTAAGTATTTGAGAGCTTATGGTGGCAATGGTTTGTACGAGAATATCCGTATCGGAAGAGTGTTGAAGAATATCGTTTTTGCTGGTAAGGGTATTGTCAGTAACCCTGCCAATCCAGATTCGGTTATTAAGGAAGTAGCCGCTAAGGTTGCCGCAAACGAACAAGTAGGAGGTATGGAAACTATGGCTGAAGAGAACGTTGATATGCAGGCTCTTCAGGACAAAATCGACGAGGTGACTAAGACACTAGAAACCAAAGATGCTGAGATTGCCGAATTAACACAAAAGGTTTCTGAGTCTGAGGCCAAATTGGTTGATGTTCAAACGAAGCTAGACGAAGTAAGTGCTAAGCTTCTAGAGTCTGACAAGCAACTCGCGGAAGTGACCGGTCGCGCCGAAACAGCAGAGGCTGAACTAGTTGGTATTCGCAAGAATGAACTAGCGCGTCAAAGACTGGCAGAACTGGCCAAGGTCAAAAGCATTTCTGATGAGGCTGAAACATTGGCCGAACTTCGAGAAATGAGCGAAGAAACATTTGCTTTGATTCTGAAGTACGCTGGCGAAACCAAGACAAATGCAGGAACAGAGGCGGAAACCGAAAAGACAGATGATTCTACCAGTGCCGAAGTTCTTGATGATGTCAAGACAGAGGAAACACCGGACTTGCAAGGTGGCAATGGTGAGACAGAGACTGTATCTGTTATCAAAGCTGCCAAGGCAACCGCTGAATGTTTGTTAAAACGTAATAGTGTAATTGAGTAAGGGAGGTAATAGAAATGGCTCTAAAACCAGATCGCGACTACAATGCGATGGATGACATCAGCTATTTCTGGACTGATACCGCCGCAACAGTAGAAAAGGGCGGCTGTGCAAGTCTGGTTACAGCCGGATCAGGTGTATCGCTTGATGACACCAACAACGTAGTAGAATACGCTGCTGATCCGTCGGGTGCTGTCCCCAAGGGTGTGATGCTAGCAGATGTTGCTGTGTACACACCAACCACAAGGTTCCACCGGAACTTTGATAATGGCGAAGTTCTTCCAGGCGAAAAGGTCTGCCTGATTAGGAAGGGCTGGGTTGTTACCGATATGATCACCGGCACACCAACGGCGGGCGGCGATGCATATCTGGGTGTCAGTGGGTATTTTGCCACTGAGATGCCCTCCGGTAGCTATTCAGTTGTCGTTGGCAAATTCGAAACGACCGCAGATCCAGATGGTTTCGTTAAGGTCTTTGTTGATCTGTAATAGGAGGGAAAACCAATGAAAGACAACAAAATTATTAAGCCAGACGAAAAGATGACCGCCCTCCTGAAAGCCACTGGCTCACAAGATCAGGCTGAGGCTGTCAATGCCATGCGGGCTTTGGCCCAGGCGTTGGAGGAACCATTGCGTCAGGGTATCCTTCCTGGCGATATTTTTGGCGATATATTTACGGTAGAGAATCTTGATCCAAGTGCTACCGCAGAATATCCGCTAGATTTCTATCAACCAGGAATGGAAAATGACTATGTTGCTTATTCGCTACCCCAAGAAGGCGCTGTTCCACAGCGACACATTGGTGGCGATCTAGTGACCGTACAGACCTACGATATCGGCAATTCGATTGACTGGCTACTGAAATACAGTCGTCAGGCTCGTTGGAATATCGTGGCTCGCGCCGTGGAGGTTCTCGAAGCCGGTTTCATCAAGAAACTCAATACTGATGGCTGGAGAGTTTTGCTGGCTGCTGGTGTTGGTCGTGGGATCTTGATTTATGATAACGCTGCTGCTGCGGGTCAATTTACCAAGCGACTGGTCAGTCTTATGAAGACCAGTATGCGGCGTACTGCCGGAGGCAACTCCGCGTCAGAAAATCGTGGTCGTTTGACTGACCTCTACATTTCGCCAGAAGCGCTCGAAGACATTCGTGACTGGGACGAAGACGATGTTGACGACGTGACTCGTAGAGAGATTTTCACCGCACGAGATGGTATGCTTAGCCAGATCTACGGCGTCAATCTTCACGATATCGACGAATTGGGCGAGGATCAAGAGTTTCAGAATTACTTTGATGATGTACTAAGTGGTTCTATGGGAACATCAGATACCGAGATCGTGGTTGGCCTAGACCTGAGCAAGAACGATTCGTTCGTTATGCCAGTTAAAGAGCCACTATCGGTGTTTGAAGATCCCGCACTGCATCGTCGACGTAGGGCTGGTCTCTATGGTTGGATGGAAGCCGGTTTCGCGTGCCTGGATGAGCGGCGCGTACTGCTGGGTAGCTTCTAATCTAATCATCAACTAACCAAGTAGTTAAGAAAGACCCATCAATTATGGTGGGTCTTTTTTTGTGTATAATAAGGTGATGAATAGTCCTTTTTTGAATAACACGATTGTCGGATTATACAATACCGGACTAAGCTGCGCTGATATAGCAGAAATAGACGGAAGAAGCGAGAGTACTATTAGGTTGATACTACAAAGTAGCGGCATTAAACTTAGATCCAGATCTGAGGCTAACAAAAAAATAGCAGATAACACACTTATTACCCTTTACAATCTTGGCTTATCATGTTCTCAGATAGGTACGTTGCTTGGCATACATCCAACAACGATAATTAAGCGATTCAAAAATATAGGTTTCCCAATGAGATCCAATAGAACAGCGATGGCAGTATCGTATTCGGAAAGAGAGTTTAACGAATTCTTTTGTAATCACAATTTCACAGAAATGATCATCCAATAACCGGAGAGCCACAAAATGGCATTACTTAGATCAGATGAATGTGTATCATACGCACGATTCGATGGGGCTTTGGGTCCATATGACCACAAAAACAACATTGCATTAAGCGGAGCTATCACGTTCGGATCTGGTATTTTGGGACAGTCGTTTCTTGGCATCGGTGCTAGAAATATCTTTGGTCCCCAGGCTGTGTTTTGCTCAGGAACCACATCATCTGCGTCAATGTGTAACATAGATGCTACACGGGTACTGATTTGCTACGCTGATAGTAACGACGGAAATTACGGCAAGGCCGTGATTGGGTCTGTATCTGGAGACACAATTTCGTTTGGAGCAGTAACAACTTTCCTGAGTGGAGGGGCGGCTTCTCAAATAAAAGTAATTGCTCTATCACCCACCAATGCAATTGTCTGTTATCAAGACGGATCTGCTAGCGAACATGGCCTAGTCAGAGTATGTTCTATCTCCGGAACAGACATTACGTGGGGAAACACAGCAGAATTCTATTCGTCGTTTGGTAACTTTGCAGCACTAGATGCTACCAGAATTCATACAAGTGGTTTCGTTGTGGTATACAAAGATAATGTCGATTCAGAACATGGTAAGTCAAGAGTTGGTATTTTTGATGGAACCAATATTTCTTTTGGATCTGTTACAGACTTTTTTTCTACGGGCATTGCAACTAACATAGCGATTACATCAACAACATCCGCACAGGTTATAGTTGCATATACAGATGGAAATTCAGGCAATAACGGTAAGGCCAAAGTAGGAACAATAGCTGGTAACGTTATTTCATGGGGTAGTGCAACAACTTTTGACTCTTCTGGACCGGTCTCCAATGTTGCCATATCAACCGCCGGAACAACCGTCGGTGGCAATTACAGGATAGTTATTAGCTGGTATCGTGGTCAGTTTTCTGGTACATGGCCGCATGGAGCATCGCGAAGAGGCGTCCTAACTGGTGGGTCGTTATCATGGGACACCTCGTACACTCAGATCGCATACTCGTATAATCTATTTTCCAAACCATCTATAATCCAGATAGATAACGATACTGTTGTCGTTGGCTTTCAAAAAACATATGGATCTGTGTCTGTAGGACAAACAAATTCTGTAGATAATCTTGTATACTGGTCTAATCCAGATACATTCTATCCACTGGCATGTAATACATTACTGGTAACAAAATGTGACGGGGATAAATTTGTTGTTGGATGTATCGACTCAAATAACATCGGAAGAATATGTGTTGGGAGCATAGTGCGCGAAGCAAAGATAATGACCACTAATTCCGCACCCAAATCTTCCGTCGGGCAAACAGGTGTTGCGGTAGTCGGATGGTATCAAAATCCTTCTGTCGGTTCATCAAGAACTATAATAAGTCGTGGATATGAAGTATCTATTATTCCTACTCATATAACGCTGGGATCTGGAACATCTGTTGCATATTGGGATGACGCGTCGATAAGTTATCTATTGGGCCAGTTGAATGATGGCGATAAGCACTTTTTATCAATGTATTTCTCTAATGTTAGTGGCGGAATATGGGATTTTACTACGTCAATAGATGGAAGTGGATATGTATCACATGGAACACAGGATACTGGATATGTGCCAATTTCAACAGCGAACACTCCGTTAGCATATACAAATCAGTTGTCTACCCTGAATACTTGGGTAGACGAAAATGCAATGTGGTTTACACCAGTTAGGTTTAGTGACTATCAAACGACTTCTATGTACGGCCTTACTGGAAGTGGTTTTAATCTAAGTTCATATACCGATAAAATAGAGGCTGTGTATAGTGGAATAGTACCGTTCACCTTATACGGACCTACTCAAATTACGGGAGAAATGCCTTGTTTGGTCAAGGCAGAAGATTTGCCATATGAGATAAGTGGCGCTGTTTTTTATCATCCACTTAACGACAGAAAGGAATGGATTAAAAAGCAGACATGGTATGGTCCTGGCACATTTGTTGATGGACAGGTAAGCGGAGCACTGTCTTTTGACTTGTCGCAAAATTTCTCGATACCAGCATCCGGCGCAATTCGCATGGGAATAGCCTATACAATTCCCTATATTCGTATTGCGCCTATGGACGACGACAGAGCAATTACATTAACAGGCGGAGGAAGTCAGCATAGATGGATGGGTATCGCTGCTTCTGGTGGAATAGTTGCTAGCGGGATAGAGCTTAATACTGGATTAACCGCAGCATCATGTTTTAGTTTGTCTCCGTTGGGTGATGATAGGGCGTTCTCTTTATCATCGTTTGGTGGTGGCAATTATGCGTTTGTTGTTAAAATGAATCCAGATCTTAGTATTACATCTGGTACGCGATTTTATCCGACCACATTCGGGGCAATACGAATGTACCCATTTAATACAATTTGTCTAAGGGCTTCTGGTGGGTATGAACAAAATGTCGTTGCTTCATTCTTAAATTCAACAAATCAAACTAATATCTATCTATATACTACATCCGGCATGTATGTTACTGGAAGAGAATCTGGGACATATGATGGATGGAATTATGGTCAAGCCCTTCCTGTTGTTACAAAAATAGATGATAGCCACTTTATACTTTGTCATGGAAGGCACAATAGAATGAACGTCATTCGCCTAAACGACGATAATTCATTAACGTATGGGCGAGATGTTAGAGATTATTCCATGCCAATAACATGTCACTATTCATACTTATTAAATCTTGGTGGTGGAAGTGGTATATGGGCATATCCACACAAAATTAATACAGTTAACAAAAACGCCTATGTGCCGGTATTGTTAACCGACACAGGTATTAAATTATCCGACCCGCCAGAATCAACACAGTACTCAAACCTAGATATGGGGTATGGCTTTTATGGACATCCAAGCTATGACTCCACAATCCCAGACAATCTAATGTGTAAAATCGACGAAACATCTTTTGTAACATTTAACAATACGCTTGTGTCACATAACAATACGCTTGTGTCACATCAATGGTATTGGTTTAGAAATAATCAAAGCGGTATTTCTGTAATAACATCTGGGTTGTTGTCTGCCGAACCGATTGGGGGAACTGATGATAGGGCTGGATATCCAACGGTGTCTAATTTTAATCCAGGAGGTGCGCTGTTCGCCTGGAGGCGACTGAGCGACAATACCGGAGTGTGTCGATTCATTGCGATTCAAGATTCCATGCCTATTTCTGGTAATTTATCGGTATTTACCTCTAATGCGCCAAAATTCATTACGGCAATAAATCATGGAACATCTGGTGCGATAATTTGTTATCACGATACGACAGATGCAAATACATTAAAGGCAACATACGCTTCTGTTAGTGGATTATCCATGAGTTTTTCGTCTCCGATTGTATACGATAATGGTCGTTCGGATAATTATAGCTGGACACAAAAAATTATCAATATCGACACTGATAAATTCGCTGTGTTCTATAACAATACAAATGGACAAGCAAGTTATTGTCTATTAACGGTCAGTGGAACATCTTTGTCGTGTGGTAGTGGAACGGTTTTTGACACAAGTACTGCCGGTTATTCACTCGTTAACCTAAACGCGATAAACTTGGGTAACAATAGTTTAGCTATTTTTGGATCTAAAAATTATAGCGTTTCTGGATCTGGTTTTGTTGGAATAACAGCGAGTGTCAGTGGAGACACTATCGTATTTTCCCCAACACAAACAACAATTCTTGCCTATAACAAATATTCGTCGTCAACATATTCCCCGTGCTGGAGAGTATCGCCAGTCTACGATAATAACAAACTATATTTTTCGTGGTGCGATAATACCGTACTGTCATCCGAGCCACAAGGATATGCTATAGCCCAACTGGGCACGATAGATGAGGACGTAATCGGTGTCTCTGGAGATCGCATATTTGGTAGACAGGTAGACACGGAAGCGTATACTGAATTATATTATGGTATGTGCAAGATCAATGATAACACGATTCTTAATGGGCAATGTCAACCGGGTACTATAGCACAAACATATCCAGTATGGTTTCAACCACTTCGGATCGATACGTCAGGGTTAACAATTTCACCAATTTTAGATCCAACACAAGAAACACAAGCACCGGGTGTCAGTAATGACCTAGCGATGTTATCGAATAATAGGGCTATATATGCTGGATACTCGTCAACGGCCCTCGGTTTTGAATCGACATGTATTACCTTTGATCCAGTAAGTGGAACGGTTAGTGTAGGTGATTATTTGCCGACATCATGGCCAATATCAACTAGGCCGCACATAGTTAACGTAGGAGAAGACAGGGCTGCGTATGGAGTTGTTTCTAGTTTACCGAATAATAGATTGCATGTTGGCTGGATATATGCAGGATTATCCGGTGCCCTAGTTGCGCCAAATAGCGATCAATACCAAAGCACCATTGGCAAAGAACAGTTCATGCTCATGCTATGGAGCAAAAATCCATCAATTAGTGGATCAACATTTTGGGTTGAACGAGATGTCAAAATACAGTTATTAGATAATAAGGTTAGATTTGGTACTAATACGGTCGAGTGGGAAACCACTGAATTATCTGGGCTACTATCCACAATAAATAACGGCCAACCACACTTTCTAATCGTAGATATACAGCATTCCGGTGATGGCATATGGTCATTACGCACTTCGCTAGACGGAACAACATGGGTCGATCATGGTGTCCAAACTAGTGGCATAGAACTACCTCCATCCGGAAACTCAAATGCACAAATATTTATGTCGCCAGAGAGGGAATACGCCCCGTCGATATGGCTTGACGAGGTATATCTATACGCTGGCCAAAAGGGCGTTGATCTAAATACGTTCGAAATAGAAAAGGCGTACAGTCTTGGTGCTATTAAACACATAGGATTAGATAACTACGGTGCAAGCCCTGCTTCAAACGCAAACTCAATAGATCTATTTTTGAAAAGCGCATGCCCATTTATTTCTTCGTCTGGCGCAGTATTTTACCAAACCTATGAAAGATACTTTGACTCACAAAGCTCTGGCAATGCGCATGAACACATACTGGGAGAGGGATGGATTCCATCTACCACAAGTTTAGCCGCTTTTACATCCGGCGTAGCCGGTTCTGGTGGACTACAAACTTCTAATGGTACCTTGTACTGGTATGAGCCCATCGCAACGACAGCCAGAGATAGACTTTATAATGGTCAGAACTATACCATGGTTACATGGTGGGACTGCAATAGGGGTGGTGGATTATCAAGCGATTTTGTTGGCCTTGGACAGGGTTCTCCTATTTATCACGGTCTAACAATTCAGTCGTCTGGGACGAGCGGATTTATATTAAATGCAGTAGCGAATGGGGTAACATACCCAGTTAACAGTATTCAAACCGACATTAATCAGTCTAAGGCATTTGTGGCCGGTCGCATTGAATTTGTAACCGGAGAAATTATCGGGTTACTATCGATTAATGGATCTCCGTGGTATTCTGGGTCTACGCCATACGCTGGTTCTAGAAATAACAATTCTTCAAGATATGGCGTATACACATATATTGCTCCTGGTGTTGACAGAGCATGTATGGTTGATGAAAGTATCTTGTGGAAAGACATCGACAGATTTAGTCAATACGAACTCAATGGTCTGTATATGCTTGGTCTACAAGGTTTGACTATAGCGTGTAATTCCGCTGATGGTTTTGATCCA
>Ga0172380_10002898_pt1 | contig 24971 bp, 23 predicted proteins | sample Leawe162metaG_FD_119747 | JGI IMG/M metagenome (GOLD analysis project Ga0172380, IMG submission 119747) | Leachate microbial communities from a municipal landfill in Southern Ontario, Canada - Leachate well 162 metaG | ecosystem: Engineered > Solid waste > Landfill > Unclassified | place...
CGATCAGCGAGGGGATGGCGGCAAACAAAAACAATTTTTGGTAACCCAAAAGAGGAAAGAGGCCGATGGCAAAAATAATTCCCGCGAACGCGCCGATGTGATCGGCGGCCTTGAGGATGCCGAAATTTTTCCCCCGGTTGGAAAAATCCGATTCGTCGGCGACAATCGCGTCGCGCGGAGCGCTGCGGATTTTTCCGGCGCGGTCAAGGACTTTTAGCGGCGCCAGCCATTGCCATGCCGGAGCGAAAGCGTAGCCGATGCGCGACAGCGCGCCCAAAAAATATCCGACCCAAACAAAAACTTTGCGTTTTTTGATCTTGTCGGACCAATAGCCGGAGATCGCTTTGGAAATTGAAACGACTGCGTCGCCCAATCCGTCTATCAATCCCAGTATCGCCATATTCGCTCCCGAAACGGAAACCACAAAAATCGGCCAGACCGCGTAAACGATATCAGAGCCGAAATCATTTAAGAAGGAGGCGAACGCCAGCAGCTTTACGGTGCGCGGCTTCGGCGCGGGAATCTTTGTCGGGATATTTTTTTTGTTCATTACTGTTCAATGTTCAAAAAGGGTAGCGTGGCGTTGGAAACCATTGATTTGGGCAGAGCGCCGTCCCATTGCTCAATCGCTTTCAGCTGGACATAATCTTTTCCCCCTTGCTGGGTGATGGCCTGGGCCTGTATTTGGATCGCCTTGGCTTCGGCTTCGGCTTGGCTTACCCGCTGCTGGGCTTCGGTTTGCACTCTTTTCAGGTCGTTTTCGGCTTTCAGGGCTTGTTGCTGGGCGACTTGCTTTAATTCGACTGCTCTTTCGTATTGGTCGCTGAAGCGGAAATTCATTAATGAAAAATCGTCCAGGATAATATTTCTTTTTGATAGCCGTTCCGTCAAACTGGTGCGGATTTCTTCCAAGAGAGAAGCCCGTTTTTCAAGCAGCTCTCCGGCGGTTGATTTGGCGATTGCCGCCTTGACTGTTTCTTGGATCGAGGGATTGACAATGGTGTCTTCGACCGATTTGATATCGCCGATTTCCTGATAAATTTTGTTGACTTTATTTCCTTGAAGATGGTAATTCAACGCCACTTGGCTGTCCACGGTCTGGGTGTCGCTGGAATATGCCGCCACTTTTGTTTCGTACTTTACGGTTTTGGTGTTTATTTTCTTGACCGACTGCTGTATCGGGATTACGAAATGCAATCCCTCGCCGAAAACTTTATCGGAAACCGCGCCCCAATTCATCACCACGCCTTTTTCGCCGGCGTTGACGATGATAAACGGATTAAGGAGCAGCATGAGCACGGATAACAAAATGAAAGAAATTCCCAATACGATGTATTTGTCTTCGGTTTCCATTTTTATTTTTATATTTACTGTTATATGTTTATTATACAGCTTTTGTTTTTTTGATGGCAAGTGATATCGCAGCTTGCTTGCTATTGATGCTTTGATTTGCTTTTATTAGGTAACGGTAGTATAATATGTCTGTATAAGAGTAGGAGTTCTCCAAGGTTAGAATTTAGGTTCAGCCGGCGAGCGGGTCGCCCTACCAAAAATATTATTAAGCAACAAGCAATGAGCAAGAAATTATATGTTGGTGGATTGCCTTACAGCACCACCCAGGACAGCTTGAGAGAGGGTTTCGCGGCCGCCGGCAATGTTGAATCGGCGATCGTGATAACCGACAAAATGTCGGGCCGCTCGAAGGGTTTCGGTTTTGTGGAATTTACCACCGAAGAAGAAGCCCAGAAAGCCATCGAGATGTTTAACGGCAAGGATTTCGAAGGCCGCAGAATTACGGTCAGCGAAGCCCGGCCGATGGAGCCTCGCGCGCCTCGCCGCAATTTTGACCGCGACAACGGCGGCGACTACGGCGATCGCTAGTTTTTAAAAGCGATTTTAGAAAACAGCCCTTTCCTTGACCGGAAGGCTGTTTTCGTTTGCGCGTTAATTTCCTGATCATATATGACGGCGATATGGGAAAAATAATCTTTTGTTGTACATTACTAAGGGAAACCTGCGTAAGGGCGCAAGCTCTCCTGTGGCGGGCTTTTTGTACAAAAAAAGATGAAAATTTGTCGCTGTCGGTTCCGCAATCAGCGGTGAGGTCCGCGAGACCCAGCCGCCAGCGACAAGTTTTCATCGTGAAGCCAGAACCAAAATTGATTCTGCAGTTCCTGATTCAAATCGATTCTCGACCTGATAGAAAACATCATGCGGGCGAGCAGCCAGAAGCAGCCGGATAAGATGACGACTCTCGAACAGGCCAGTCTGAATCTCAACATGATCAGAGTTTTCGTTCGGCTTATGAAGGACGCAAAATGCTTGGATGGGAAGAAGTACATAGCTCTGGAAAATATAATCGACGAAATAGGCAGAATGCTCGGCGGGTGGATTCGGTCAACTAAAATTGCCTAATTGAGCGTAGCGAAATCAAGCTTTGCTTAAACAAAAGAGGTATCCCAAAAAGGGTACCTCTTAAGCTATTCACATCACACTATTGAATCGGACTGGTGATGGGAATCATAGAAATCGCATATAAATAAGTAATCCGATTCGAGAATGCGATTTCTATATTGCGATTTCTATATATGGGAGAGACTTCGGAAGGAAAGCGGACGGCGAGCCATAGTTCTCGTTGGCATTGTCGACCCAGTTCGTGTCGAACTTGACCTTGCCATCGTTGAAGATGAAGTACGGCGCGTTCGAGAAGTCGCTATCCCCGTCAGGTTGGATTGCATCTGCCCATCCAAGTCACCGGACTTCGAGGTTTGCTTCCCGCTGGAAACGGAACTATATCCTCTCGATCCTGAATTTAATTCGGCGGCATCCAAAAAAGGAATCCGCGCCAGGCAAATGCAAGCAGTATCTCCTGAGACAACACGCTCCTGAAAACCTTGATCCCCAGGACTCTGGTTGGTATTCTCGTTAAGAGAGAGTTCGGCGACGGCAATCCGTAAACTGCCGTGCATGAGCCTATGCTCGATTCTATTTTAGCATCTTTTTTGGGTCCCGCAAAAATACTTGACAAAGAAGCATAAATTTGCTTTAATATATAGAGTAAATTTGCCCTAGAAAAGGGGCTATTCCATGAGGCGAGCGTTTTGAACACAAAGAATTATTGCGTTCAGTACGCTCGCCTCACAAAGAGGAAAGCCGCAACAGCGAGGGCGGATCTCGCATAAAATGTAAGGAGGATGACAATGGAAACATTGATCACCGTAACAGACGGTCAGAAGAAACAGGCCAAGCGATTTGCGGAAGATGCCGTGGATCGCGCGATTGCCGAGGGTTTCCTCGACAAGGACAGCATTCAGAAACTCATCGAAAACGGCAATGAATTCCAGGCCGACATCACCGCTTCCATCAGGAAGCACTCGTTGAGTAATCAGTTCGCCGATGAGGAGCGTGATTCCGACTACGGATACCTGTCGGGATACAGGAAGCCTAAGGGAATCAAAGAACAGGCTAATATCCTGCGCCAACTTATTCCGGGCATCGGCCTTGTTGACGAGAAGATCGCCGAGCAGTCGCTTCCTGCCAACGCCGAAGGATGGTTCGCCATCCCGCGCTGGCAATTAGTCGCCAAGACCTACAATGAGGCGGTGCAGAAGGTGCTTGATCTGATCAAGCAGCAGCGCAAGGGCAAGTTCTATAACTGGCGCGAAGGCGAACTCGGAAAGAAGTATCTCCGACAGCACGAACGCACGGTGAAGAACCTCGAAGCGCTGGGCGAAGCTCAGAAGGGCTATGACATCCTGGTCGTCGCCGCACAGTTTGGTCTCCGTCATAGGGGTCGAAGCGTGCGCCGGGCTCGAGAGGTCTTTATGGCCAACGAGTTCGGACTCGGTGCATTCGAAATCGGGTGCATGATTCTTACGCATCCCGAACGGCTTGCCGACTACGACGATCTCTGGATTGACTGTGCCGGCAACGAGTATGCGCCTGGCGGGGATGGCGACTTCTCGAGCGCGCCGTTCTTCGTCTTCCGCGATGGCGAGGTCAGGTTCGGCATGCGCTGGGTCGACAGTGCCGACGGGCACTTTGGCTCGCCGTCCGCTTTCCTTCCGCAGTAGTTGAATATTGCGGCTCGAGTTCTTGAGACTTTTGAATTTTTGTCTTTGAACCTTGAGTTCGCCGTATTTGGGGGTTTGCTCGCATCAATGCAGCAGACCCCCGTTTTATTTACCCGCCAGAATACCTCGGGGCTATGCCCCGGCGATGTTTGGCGGGGAATCAAACTTTTCCTTTCCGCGGAGCGTTAGCGGAACGAAAGGAATACCGCGACGCCTTGGGCGCGCGGTAGTTTATTTTGGTAGTTATTATCATTTGACAGTCATTTGGTAGTTATTTGTCTTTTTTTGAATCGCGGATTACAATAATATTCGGAAATGTAATTTTTAATTTGCAAAATTATGGATAAAAACAGTATTATTGTCGCGGGCGCGGTTATTGCGATTGCCATCGCCGTTGTCTGGTTGATGAATTACGGCAACGGCCAGCCGCAAACACTGCCGGAAGAAACTGCGGGCAAGGATGATATCGCCAGCGCCGCGGAATCGCAAAAATCCGCGGAAAACAATAATGCGCCGGCAGGCAACAACCAAATGAGCAGCGCCGTGCCGCAAAATGATCCTAATTATAACAAACTTATGAACGCAACAATGAAAACCAGCCTGGGGGAGATCAAGATCGAATTATATGGCGATAAGACTCCGATTACCGCCGGCAATTTCGCCAAACTGGCCGAAGCCGGATTTTACAACGGCATCAAATTCCATCGGGTGATCAAAGGGTTTATGATCCAGGGCGGCGATCCGCTGACCAAGGACAACGCTCAAAAAGAATTGTGGGGCACGGGCGGCCCGGGATATAAATTCGCTGACGAGAAATTCGAGGGAGAATACACCCGCGGCACGCTGGCGATGGCCAATTCCGGCCCCAACACCAACGGCAGCCAGTTTTTCATTATGCACGCCGATTATCCCTTGCCGTCCCAATATGTGATTTTCGGCAAAGTTGCCGCAGGCATGGATGTGGTGGACAAAATCGCCGAACTGCCGACCGGCGCCAACGACCAGCCGCTGACTCCGCCGGTGATCGAGAGTGTGATAGTGGAAAAGTAAAGACAAAAATAAACAAAAAATCCATAGGTTTAACCTGTGGATTTTTTTGTTAAAATTTAACGATATGATATTATTGAACTAATATGACGGTATTTACAAAAGAAAAAATTGATTTATTCAGTAAAAGCAAGGTTAAAACAGATGTAATTCTGGGCGATTGCCTTGATGTTTTGAGTAGGATTGAAACGAATAGCATTGATTTAATTGTAACTTCGCCGCCCTATGCCGATCAGAGAAAAAAAACTTATGGCGGCATTGCGCCGGATAATTATGTGCAATGGTTTTTGCCGATTGCCTGCGAATTGTTGCGGGTTATTAAGCCGCGCGGTACTTTTATTTTAAATATCAAAGAAAAAGCGATTGACGGCCAAAGACACACCTATGTATTGGAGTTAATAATGGAAATGAAAAAACAGGGATGGCTTTGGACCGAGGAATTTATTTGGCATAAAAAAAATTGTTTTCCTGGTAAGTGGCCCAACCGGTTTCGCGACGCATGGGAACGACTTTTGCAATTTAATAAAAGCAAGGAATTTGAAATGTATCAAGACAAAGTAATGGTGCCTATGGGCGATTGGGCGAAAACTCGTTTAAAGAATTTGAGCGAAACCGACAAGATGCGAGATAACTCGCGGGTAGGCAGCGGATTTGGCAAGAATGTGTCCAAATGGGTGGGCCGGGAGATGGCTTATCCGACAAATGTTTTGGCAATGGCGACCGAATCATCAAATAAACAACACAGTGCGGTTTTTCCGAAAGAATTGCCGTTATGGTTTATCAAGCTTTTCACGCAACCGGGTGATGTGGTGCTTGATCCGTTTCTTGGATCGGGAACAACATCAATCGCGGCGCTTGAATTGGATAGAAACTCAATAGGAATTGAAATTAAGGAAGAGTATTGCAAGCTTGCGATAGAAAATATCAACAACCATATCAACAGAACCATATGAAAAAACTTGACTATGACAGTTTGAATGATTTTATCGCATCGGATGTAATTCAGCCGTTTTATGAAATTCGCATTGAAAGGTTGGGCGCGGCAAATTTGGCGGATATTGCCAGACGAAAAAATCCCTACTTGTTTAAGGCGAAAAATATCGATACCGCCGGCAATTTGGCTGCCGGAATGCTTGACGCTTTTTTGTCTTCGCAAGAGGAAACTATATTTGGCGACTTAATGGAACGGTTGGCGATAAATGTATGCGGGCGGGTTTTTGGCGGCAAAAAAGCCGAACAGGGGAAATATCGCAGCATTGACCTTATGTTTGAACGCGATGGCAAAATTTATATTGTTGGGATAAAATCGGGCCCAAATTGGGGCAATAGCGACCAAGTGAATGCGATGAGAAAAAATTTAAAAATCGCAAAGAAAATTATTCAATCACAGTATCCCGGCAAAGAAATCGTTAATATTAACGGGTGCATTTATGGGCGGGACAATCAAGCGCACAAAGTTAACAAAAAAGATCCAAAGCTAAGCTATTATAAAATTTGCGGCCAATCTTTTTGGGAATTGATATCGGGAGATAATGAGTTGTATAAAAAAATAATTCGCCCCTTGGATAGAGAGGCCAAAAAACGCGATGAAAAGTTCAAAGATTTATATGTTAAAAAAATTAACGAAATAACCAAGGACATTGTTGACCTTTTCTACGAAGATGATAATTTGGATTGGGATAAGATAATAGATTATGTTTCCAAAGCGAAATCATAATTTTCGGAAAGATTTTTTTAAAAAATTGCAAGAATTAAGCGTTTGCATTTTTTATTGAATTAATATACAAATATTTTAGTGATTTGTATGAAAAAAAAGAAGATTTCCCCTCGGTCGGGCGTGTGGACATTTGGATGTCCGCGCTGTAGGGTTGTTGCACAACCCGGACAAAATTTGTGCCCGAATGGGCATAGGCTAAAGCGATACAAGCTTTAGCTTTTTTAAATTTGCAAGAGTCTTTTAATTTATTGCGATTGGCGATAATATGGGAAAATATGGATTACGAAGATAAAAAAATCAGGGTTGTTTGCGCCATGTCGGGCGGGGTGGACAGCGCGGTGAGCGCGGCGCTTTTGGTTAGGGCTGGATTTGAGGTGATTGGGGTGTTCATGAAGTTTTGGGCGGATAAGCCGGTAAACAATGTATGTTTGCCGCAGAACCGGTGTTGTTCCGAAGAGTCCGAGATTCGAGCGCGCAAGACCGCGCTGCAGCTCGGGATTCCTTTTTATGTTTTGGATGTGCGTGATGAATTCAAAAAATTGGTGGTGGACCGGTTCATCCGTGACATTAAAAAAGGATTGACGCCCAATCCTTGCGTGGTTTGCAACCGGGAAATCAAGTTCGGACTTTTAATCGATAAAGCGCGAGCGATGGGCGCGGAATTTGTGGCCACTGGCCATTACGCGCAAATAAAGAAAACAAAAGACGGAATTTATCATTTGCTGAAAGGAAAAGACAAAGAAAAAGACCAGTCATATTTTTTGTGGCGCTTGAACCAAAAACAATTGGCGCGGATAATTTTTCCGGCCGGATATTTTGAAAAAAGCGAAGTGCGCGCCTTGGCAAAAAAATGGAAATTGCCTTCAGCCGCAACGCCCGAATCGCAAGAAGTTTGTTTTGCGCCTGGGGGCATGGATGCATTTATGGAAAAACATTGCGGCAAAAAACCGGGGAATATCATTGATGAGTCCGGCAGAATTATCGGCAAACATGAAGGTTTGTGGTTCTATACGATTGGCCAGCGCAAAGGCATCAAGTTGTCCGGGGGGCCGTACTATGTGGCGAAAAAGGATCGCGCCAAAAACGAATTGGCCGTTGTCCGATCGCCAAAGAAGATTGCGGCCGATACAATTGATTTGAAAGATGTGCGGTGGATCGGCGCGCCGCCGGAATTGCCGTTAAAAGTCAAGGCAAAGATACGCTATCGCGCCAAAGATGTTGCCGCGGTTTTGCGCCGAAAAGCCGGCGGCGTCGAACTGGAATTCGACAAGCCGCCGCATCCGGCGCAAGTCTCGCCCGCGGGCGGGCAAATTGCGCCCGCCGCCGGCCAGTCCGCGGTATTTTACAAAGGCCAAGAACTTTTAGGCGGCGGTTGCGTAAAAACTTCTGTTGGAATTTGATTCTTTTTATACCCCGTCAGCTTGCTGCGGGGAACAAAAAGAATGAGGAGTCCAGAGGAAACATCCTCTGGTTGCGGCGGGGTTAATACCCCGACGCAAGAACCCGATTTATTTCAACGGCTTGCAGCAAGGTTTTGGGCGATAATTGAAATGCAGGGCTTTTTTGTGCTATTCTGAAGAAACGGAGGGAAAGAATTTTAGCCAAATTTAAATGAAAACAGCCCAAAAAAAGAAAATCGGAACCAAAAAAACCGGAGACAGCAAGGCGGAAAATAAAAAGTCCGGCGCCAAAAAAATCGTTAAAGGGCCCAAAGCGGCGGCAAGGCCGTTAGTCAGGATTGCGGCCAAGATACGGTCAAAAGTATTGAACATCAATTCGGTGGAAGCGCCCAAACCGGTTTTGCCGGTTCCGGTGAAGGTTAAACAAAAACCCGGAGAAGCCGAATTTGAAGTTAAAAGAACCAGGATCAGGGTCATTGGCATCGGCGGCGGCGGGAGCAATATCGTGTCCGAGATTGCCGGCAAAGTTAGAAAGTCGTCGTTTTGCGTTGCTAATACCGATTTTGCCGCTTTGCGCGGCGCGCCAAAAAATGTGTCGGTTTTTCAATTTGGCGAAAATTTTACCCATGGCTTGGGAACCGGCATGGATCCGCGCATCGCCGAGGAAGCCGCCAATGTCGACAAAGAGCAGATTAAAAAGATGATGGAGGGGCAGGACCTGGTGATTATCGTGGCATCGCTGGGAGGCGGCACGGGTTCGGGTGCCGCACCGGTATTCGCGCAAATTTCCAAGAGTTTGGGCAATCTGACTTACGGGATATTCACCCTGCCGTTTGATTTTGAAGGCGCCAAGAAAAGCGAGATTGCCAAAAGCGCTTTGGAAAAATTAAAACCTTGCATGAACGCGCTGACGATTTTACCCAATGAACGCGTGTTTGAGGTGGTGCCCAAGGCCACGCCGTTTTCCAAAACGCTTTCTTATGTCAATACCATGCTTTCCGGCAGCTTGGAGGGATTGATCGAAACGATTTATGACACCGGGGTGATCAATATCGATTTCGCCGATCTGCGCGCGATTCTGGCGGGAAACGGTAAAATGGCTTTTTTGAACACGGTAATGTTCAAAAAAGGCGAAGAAGCCAATCTTGATTCTTTTGAAAAAGTTTTTGATTCGCCGCTGTATCCCTACTCGATCGATAAGGCGCGCGGGCTGTTGCTCAACATTGTCGCCCAAAAAGATTTGAAACTGCTTGAGGTCAACAAGATACTGACCAGCGTGGCCGGCCGCATTCACAAGGATGCCAAGATAATTTTTGGCGTTGGCCACGAAGGCGCCAGGGACAATGCGGTGAAGGTAACGGTGCTGGCCACCGGATGCGTATACGCCGGCGTTGGCAATGGCGATGATAACGGCAGAGAAGTTCTTCTGCCGCCCATTCCGCCGGAGACCGGCGCGTTGCCGGCGGCCGCGGCAAAAAAAACGGTTGCCGGCAAGAAGCAAAAATCCGGCCGCGGCAAAAAAAAGCCGTCGGGAAAACCCAGTCCAAAGCCGGCGGCGAAGAGCGTGAAAAATAAAAAAAGCGGGAAAAACGGGATGAAAACGGCGCCGAGCAAGAAACCTAATCCCAAAAAAGGCGTTATGGTCAAGATAAAAACCTTGCCGCCGGGAAAAAAGATCGAAAAAACATCCGAGAAGAATGCCGCTTTGGCGGTTTTGGGCGATGCCAATTCGTTTGAACAGGATGATTATCAGAGCCGGCAAAGCATTGCGGCGCAATTTGAAGCACCGGTGCGCAAAAACGCCCTGCAAGTTAAAAAGGAGGTTGAAATGGAGGAAAAGGAAATGCTGGAAAAAGAAAAAGCCTGGGAAGTGCCAGCTTTTTTGCGGAAGCAAAAAAAATAAATCCGAAGCACGAATATCGAAATCCGAAACAATATCGAAATTATAATTTTCAAATGTTCAAAACTCGATTTTTTTCATTTTGAAAATTTGGAATTTTACATTTATGCTTGTTTCGGCATTCGATATTCGACATTCGAATTTTCGGTTTATGCTTGATCTAATTATAATCGGCGGCGGGCCGGCGGGGATGACCGCGGCGATCTATGCGGCGCGCCAGAAAACGGATTTTTTGCTGCTGACAAAAGAATTCGGCGGCCAGATGGCCAAAAAAGAGGTGGAGATCGAGAATTACCCGGGCCTGGGCAGCGTTTCGGCGCTGGATCTGATCGCGAAATTCCGCAATCATTTGGAGCTGTTGAATGTGGCCGCCCGGATCGGCGAAGCGGTCAAACTCGAAAAGATCGAAGGCGGATTTTCGGTCAAAACCGAGAATGACGAATTCCGCGCCAGATCGGTAATCGTGGCGACCGGCTCTTCTCCCAGAATGCTTGATATCGCCGGAGAAAAGGAATTCATCGGCCGGGGCGTGGGTTATTGCGCGACATGCGACGGGCCGCTGTTCGCCCGCCGCCGCGTGGCGGTTATCGGCGGCGGCAATGCGGGGTTTGAAGCGGCGATTTTTTTGGCGAAATTTGCGGCCGAGGTGTTTATTATCGAGCGCGGGCCGAAAGTTTTTGCCGACCCGACGAATCTGGAACTGGCGCAGGATACCGGCAAAGTAAAGATTGTCGCCAATGCCCGGATCGCGCGGGTCGAAGGCAAAAATTTTGTCGATAAAATCGTATATTCGGATGCGGAAGGCAACGAGATCGCTTTGCCGGTCGAAGGCGTTTTCATTAAGGCGGGCAACCGGCCGGCATCGGAATTTGCGGCCGGTTTGGTCGAGTTGAACGAGCGCAACGAGATGAAATTCAACCATGCAACCCATCAGACAGAGACTGCCGGATTGTTCGTTGCCGGCGATGTGAGCGATGTGAAGTTCAAGCAGATCGTAATTGCCGCCGGAGAAGGCGCAAAGGCCGCCATGGCCGCGGGCGAGTATCTCAGGAAAATTAAAAATTAAAAAATCAAAATGGAAAATGACAATTCAAAATATAAAATTTAGAATGCCGATATTTTAAAATTTTACACTGTCATTTTGATTTTTGATATTTACATTTTAAATTAACCCATGTTTTCCAATAAAACCAAGATTAAATCGATTCGGGCGCGGGAGATTTTGGATTCAAGGGGGAATCCGACAGTTGAAGTGGCGGTAACGACGGGCGCGGGAGAATTTGTTGCGGGCGTGGCTTCGGGAGCGTCAACCGGAGCGCACGAGGCGGCCGAGTTGCGCGATAATGATCCGGCCCGGTACGCAGGGAAAGGAGTTTTGAAAGCGGTTGCCAATGTGAATTCGATTATCAACCCGCAACTGGTGGGAATGGATGCGCGCGGCCAGGAGGCAATCGATAAAAAGATGATTGAAATCGACGGGACGCCAAACAAAAGCGGTCTGGGCGGGAACGCGGTTTGCGGCGTTTCGTTAGCAGCCTGCCGGGCCGCGGCCGGTTCTCAAAAAATGCCGCTATACCGCTATATTGCAAAACTTGCCGGAAACAAGAATCTCAATTTGCCTAAAGCTTGTTTTAACATAATCAACGGCGGCGCGCACGCGGGCAATGATCTGGATTTTCAGGAATTTATGATCGTGCCGCAATTGGACAGGTTTTCCGAGAATTTGCGCTTGGCGTCGGAAATTTACCATCAATTAAAAAAAGACCTTGTCGCCAAATACGGCAAACCAAGCGCGAACCTGGGCGATGAAGGCGGCTTTGCGCCGCCCGTTCAGACGCCAAAAGAAGCGCTTGATATTTTGTCGCAGGCGGTCGGCGGTTTGCAGCTGTCCGTACCGGTAAAATTCATCATCGATGTTGCGTCGAGCCAGTTTTTCAATTCGGGAAAATATAATACGCGCATGGGCAGTTTTGACAGTGCCAGCATAGCGAATTTTTACGCGCAGTTGATTTCGCAGTATCCGCAAATCATCGGCTTGGAAGACCCGTTTAGCGAAGACGATTGGGGCGGCTGGCAAGGGTTTTCGTTTACCGGCATGGTGGTCGGCGACGATTTATTAGTAACCAATCCCGCGCGAATCAAGGAAGCCAAAGAGAAAAAGGCGTGCAACGCGATGATTTTGAAAATCAACCAGATCGGTACGGTGAGCGAGGCGCTGGAAGCGGCTCGCTTGGCAAAAAAATATGGCTGGAAAATTATCGTGTCGCACCGTTCCGGCGAAACCGACGATGATTTCATTGCCGATTTTGCCGTGGGCATCGGCGCCGACTACATTAAAACCGGCGCGCCCGCCCGCGGCGAACGGGTTGCCAAATACAACCGATTGGCAAAAATTGAGGAAGAATTAATAAAATGAAAATAATCAAAGAACGCACGGCGCAACTTAATATCGAAGGTTTGATTCCAAAATCTTTTACTGATCGCAAGAATGTTTTTCTTGCAAATTTAAGAAGTCCAAGTGGAAAAACAAAATACAAACGATATCCTAGTGCGCCGATAAGATATGCCGGAGGAAAAAGCTTAGCCGTTGGTCTTATTGTTGAAATGATGCCGGACAATGCAAAAAAGCTTGTTTCTCCGTTTCTCGGCGGCGGTTCCGTTGAGGTAGCTTGCGCTGCGGAATTAGGGTTGCCGGTAATTGGTTACGATATATTTGACATCCTTATTAATTATTGGAAAACGCAGTTAGATAATCCTGGCGGACTTGCAGATAGGTTATCAAAATTTAAACCAGATAGAGAGGAATTTAAAATAGCCAAAGAGAGGTTAAAAAAACATTGGAAGAAAGAAGAAACAATGAGCGATCTTGATTTGGCGGCGTATTATTATTTTAATCACAATACATCTTATGGGCCTCATTTTTTGGGATGGCCTTCAAGCGTTTATTTGCAAGAACAACGCTATAAGAAAATGGTTGAAAAAGTTAGGAATTTTCGAGTTTCCAATATGAAAGTCGAATGCGCTTCATTTATTGACATTATGGATAAGCACAAAAATGATTTTTTGTATTGCGATCCGCCGTATTATTTAGACGGCGATAGCAAGACCTTCGTCGGCTTATATCCTCATAGAAATTTTCCAATACATCATAAAGGGTTTAAGCATGATAAATTAAGGGACTTTCTGATGGATCACAAAGGCGGGTTTATTTTATCTTACAATGATTGTTCAGTTATTAGGGATTGGTATAAAGGTTTTAATATGGCGACGCCTTCTTGGCAATATACATTTAGTCAAGGGGATACTAGAATCGGAGAAAACAGATTAAGGGATAACAATGGTTCTTATGTTAAAAAATCCCATGAATTATTAATATGGAAAACAGCATAATCAGAAAAAAGCGGGCCCTTTCAAGCGAAGGAGCGAGAAATGTTCGCCAGAAAGGTTATGATGACGCGCTTGAATTCGCGTTGGCGATTGGATTGTCAAGCGATTATAAAAATAATCCGCAAGCAAAAAAAGATGTTATTGATCCGAGTGGCGATGCGCATTCGGTCAAGGGCGGTCTCAAAAAATGGCAGATATTTCTTTACGGGATCAATCGTTTTGGATCAGACGAAGCATTTGCTGTGATGAACGGGATAGGTGAACTTTTAGCGCAATGCATAAATGCATTTCCGCAAACATTTGCAGAATATCAGCAAAATAAAGCCGCCGCCAAAAAAAGACTAAGGAAACCAATGGTTGCGCTTGCACAAAAAATGCAGGAAAATAAACGGTTGCGTGCGTTCTTAAACAAATCTCTTTTTAATGGCGGAGAAGTTGATTATTTAACGGTTAAAGAAAATGGTAAATTTCATGTTTTTTTAAATCAAGATATAATAAAAACCTTTGGTGAAAATTTAGAGGTCTGTAATTCTATTGTGCACGCTTCCGGTCAGACGCCCGAACAAAAAGTATTATTCCGCTATAAAGGGGTAAATCTTGGAGAGTTAGAAATGAGAAATGATAGCGTTATCCATTATCGAGAGGTGAGATTTAATATGATTAAGCCGAAAGTAATGGTGTTGTTATTTAAGAAAATACCAATAGCTAAAAAATTTAACGAGAAAGTTTTTGTTTATGGTAACGCATCGAAAAAATTTGGTAGGTGGTAAAAAAATTTTTATGCACAAAATCGTTTTATTGCGGCATGGGGAGTCAATATGGAACAAGGAGAATCGGTTTACCGGCTGGGCCGATGTGGGACTGTCGGATTTTGGTTTTAAGGAGGCCAAGCTTGCCGGTGAAGTCCTAAAAAAAGAGGGATATTCCTTCGATTTGGTTTTTACCTCGGTTTTGAAGCGTGCGATACAAACTACGGACATCGTTCTGGAAAAGATGGGCTTACAAGGGGTCGAAACAAAATATGCCTGGCAGTTAAACGAGCGGCATTATGGCGCGTTGCAAGGGTTGAACAAAACCGAGATGGCGCAAAAGTATGGCCAAGAGCAGGTGCATATCTGGCGCCGCAGTTATTCGGTGCGCCCGCCGGGAATGGATGATGTGGATTTTGGAAAACAGGCCGCTGCCAAAAGTTTTAGCGCCGTTCCAATGGAAAAATTACCCAAAACCGAGTCATTGAACGATACTTATAACCGCACGGTTCTTTACTGGAATTCCGATATTGCGCCCGCGATCAGGGACGGCAAAAAGATACTGATCTCGGCGCACGGCAACAGCCTGCGCGCGCTGGTCAAATATCTGGACAACATTGGCGATAAGGAAATCTCGGAACTGAACATCCCCACCGGCGCGCCGCTGGTCTACGAGCTTGATGATGGTCTGCGGCCGGTGAAACATTATTATTTGGGCGATCAAGAAGAAATTGCCCGAAAAATCGCCAAAACGGCGAAGGTTTGACCTTCGCGAATTCGGTGCTTTATATAAACGCTTGCAACAGATAATTTATTTTTAAAATTTGACAAGCGGCGCGGATTTTTTATACTGAAGTTATTCGCATCGCGTTATGAATCCGCACGGTGGCGGAGTCGTCAAAGTCGTTTGATTCTTGGAAAAAAATTGGAACGCGGAACAAAAAATAACAAAAATAAAAACATAAAGAATATGGCAAAATACCAGGTGAACAAAGACAAGTGTTTGGGATGCTTTATTTGCACCGTGAACTGTCCGCAGGGCATGGCGCAGGATGACGACGGCAAGGCCAAGGTGGCGGATTCCGACGCGGTGGAAACTTGCGGCGGCGAAAGCGTCTGCCCGCACGGCGTGATTGAAAAAGAAGAGGCTTAGGGCGAACATTGAAGGAAAAATCAAATACCGCAAAGAAACTTTGCGGTGTTTTGTTTTTTGCCTGATTGTCTGGTAAAATAATTCAATAACGATTAATTAATGGCAGATCAATTTTTTCAGTGGTATTTTTCCGAAATTCCGGCAAAGATTAAAAAAATCTGGGGGAATTATTTTTGGTTTTTTTCCAAATACTTCGCGCTTGCCGATATCGGCCGCGAATTTTTGGCGCCTTGGAAGGGGCTGGTTTTTACGCGGGAAAAACGGGCGTTTGAGCTGGGCGATATGCTTTCGGCGTGGTTCGGCAACATTATTTCGCGCACTTTGGGCGCGATCATGCGGTCGTTTTTTCTGGCCGCCGGGTTTGGCTGCGAGATATTGACGGCCGTTGCCGGCGCCGTTGTTTATTTGGCTTGGGCTGTTTTGTTCATTCTGGTTCCGGCAATGATCGTTTTGGGCATATGGCTGATGTTTGCGTAAATTATTATGGCTTATAATATCAAGGAAGCGACAACTTTCCGCGCGGTGCAGGATGAGGCCGCGATCCCGACGGCCGCGCTTTTGAAAACAAAAAAGATCGCCGGCTTGATTTTGTTTTGGGCGCTGGTGATATTTATCGCCCGGTTGCTTTTTTCATTGGTGCCTGCGGATTTTTTAAAATTGATTTTATCGCAGATCCCTTTCAACATTCCCCCAATTTCGATCAAGGGCGCGCTGTTTTTGGGCATTGCCAGCATTGCCGGGTCTTACTGGCTGGCCAGCAGTTTGATTATCGGCTTTGTGCGGCAAAAATTGATGCGGGCGGGCAAGTCTTTGGGCCCGGCAACCGATGTTGCAGGAGAAAATTTGCTGGAATACCTTGATTTTGAAGCCGCGGGCACGGTGATGGCGGCGCTGAAGCTGGGGCATCTGCCGTTTTCCCGGGTTTTGCTTTATAAGATATTGAAAACGCGCCGGTTGGTGTTTGCTTTTCAGCGCTTATGCATCAACCAGGATGATCTTGAGCGGGAACTGCTGGGCGAGATGAAAGAACGGTCGCGCGGGTTTTCGCGCGAGGCGGCATTTGCGATGCAGGAAACCAACAGGGATGTCTGCGAGCATATTCTTGAACGCGCGGCGCAATTAGCATTGGCCAACGGCGAGCAAAAGATTTCCCTGTTTATGCTTTTTCTGGTGATCGTTGACGAGGACGAACGGTTCCAACAGCTGATGGATGCTTTGCAACTGCTGAAAGAAGATATGGTGTCGGTGATTTTGTGGCAGCTGCGGATGGAGAATTACCAGAAATTCCGCGCCAAATTCTGGGAAAGGGAAAATCTGCGGCGCAGTTTTAAAACCAGTTCGGTGGATATGGTCATTGGCGGCTACACGGTGCTGCTTGACCAGTATTCGCACGATATTTCGCTTCATAATCCGCTGTACGAAGGCGGGGTGGTCATCCATGAACGCGAGATAGAGCAGCTCGAAGAGGCGCTGATCAAGCAAAAAGGGAACGGCATTTTGCTCGTGGGCGAAGTTGGCAGCGGCCGCAAAAGCATTGTTTATAATTTTGTTCACCGCGTGGCGGCCGAGTTAAGCCCCGGTTCGCTGAAAAAACTGCGGATATTGGAAGTGGATATGGTGGCGCTGATCGGCAACAATCCCGACAAGGCCGTGCTGGCCGCGGTTTTGGAGCGGGTGTTCCAGGAAGCGATCAGGGCGCGAAATGTGGTGCTGGTCATTCCCCAGATACACAATTATATCGGCCCGCATTTTGGCGCCGAAGCCGTGGCGTCAATCGACATCAGCGGCGTGATCGGAACCTATTTGAATTATCCCGGGTTCCGCGTGATTGGCATCGCCACTTATGAAGGCTTGCATAAATCCATTGAGCAAGCCGGCGAGATTGCATCCAAATTCAGGAAAATCGAAGTGGCGCCGGTGCCGCTTGATGACGCGATGAAAGTACTGAAGGAAGAGGGGCTGCGGCGCGAACTTAGTTCGGGGATTTTCATTCCAATCGCAAGTTTGAAGGAGGTGGTAAAACTGTGCGATTATTTCCTGGGCGACCGGGCGTTTCCGGAAAAGGCGGTGAATTTGCTGGACGATCTGGTAGCCAACAAAATCAGCTATGGCGCGGGAGGGGCCCAGGCCATCATGCCCGAGGATGTTGATGCATATTTTTCGCACAAATACGATGTCCCGGCCGGAGCCGCCGGGCAAAAAGAAAAAGATATTCTGCTCAATTTGGAAGACCGCATTCACGAGGGGCTGGTCAACCAAAAAGAGGCGGTGGCCGAACTGGCCAACGCGCTGCGCCGGGCGCGCGCCGAGATCAAAAAGCGTAAGCGCACCATCGGCAATTTCCTGTTTTTGGGGCCCACGGGCGTGGGCAAGACCGAAACCGCCAAACAGCTGGCCAAGGTTTATTTCGGTTCGGACAAGAATATGATCCGGCTGAATATGTCCGAATACCAAACCGTGGAATCAATGGAAAAGCTGATCGGTAATGCCGCGACTCCCGGATTTTTGACCACGGCGGTGCGGGAAAATCCGTTCTCGCTGGTTTTGATCGATGAGATCGAAAAAGCCAATCAGGGATTGTTGAACATTTTCTTGAATGTTTTTGACGAGGGCGAACTGACCGACGGCGTGGGCCGGACGGTCGATTTCAAGCACACGATCATCATTGCCACTTCCAATGCGGGCGCCGAATACATCAAAGAGGCGGTTGACCGCGGCAGTACGCTGTCAAACCTCAAGGATTCGTTTGTTGACAATCTGCTCCGGCGCAATCTTTTCAAGCCGGAATTTTTGAACCGTTTCGACGCGCTGGTTTTGTACCGGCCGCTTAATGCCGAAGAGATGCAGCAAGTGGCGTCATTGATGCTCAAGGACATTCAGCAGGGCCTGCACGAAAAGCGGATCGAGTTGATAGTTACCGCCGAACTGACGCAAAAATTGGGGCAGCTGGGATTTGATCCGTCATTCGGCGGCCGGGCGATGCGCCGCGCGGTGCAGGATAAAATTGAGAATTCTTTAGCCAAGGCGCTTCTGGGAGGCAGGATAAAATCAGGCGATACTTGCGAATTTAATTGCGAAACATTCGAGGTATTGGTGGGCGATGAAATTGCCGCCTATCACGGCCGCAAGGAGGTTGAGGTTGCCCAAGAAGAGGAGGATCCGCTGGCCGCGACATTGATCAGCCTGGAAGAGCGGATCCACGAAGGTTTGATCAACCAAAAAGAAGCCGTGACCGAGATTGCCAACGCGCTGCGGCGCGCTCATGCCAATATCAAATCCAGCAAGCGCACCATCGGCAATTTCCTGTTTTTGGGGCCCACGGGCGTGGGCAAGACCGAAACCGCCAAACAGCTGGCCAAGGTTTATTTCGGTTCGGACAAGAATATGATCCGGCTGAACATGGCCGAATACCAGAACATTGATTCGCTGAACAAGATGATCGGCAGTTTGGATTCGCCCGGGTTGCTGACCACGCAAGTAACCGAGAGGCCGGAGTCGTTGATCCTGATCGATGAAATCGAAAAAGCGACTCCCAAAATACTGAATTTATTTTTGAGCGTCTTTGATGACGGCGAGCTGGCGGACGGCGCCGGCCGCGCGGTTGATTTCAAGCGCACAATTATTATTGCCACATCAAATGCCGGGGCGGGCACCATCAAGGATGCGATTGAAAGAGGCGTTTCTCTGGACGGCAATTTCAAAAAAACTTTTGTTGACGGACTGCTGCAAGACGGATCGTTTTCGCCGGAATTCATCAACCGTTTTGACGCCGTGGCGCTGTATCGGCCGCTGGCGGTTGCCGAGATCCGGCAAGTTGCCGGTTTGATGTTAAAAGATATTCAAAACGGCTTGGCGCTGAAGGGGATAACTTTCCGCGTTGGCGATCCGCTGATCGACAAACTGGTGGAGTTGGGGTTTGACCCGGTTTTCGGCGGTCGGGCGATGCGCCGCGCGGTGCAGGATAATGTGGAAAATGCCATGGCCAACGCGCTGCTGGCGCGCGCGATCCGCAAAGGCGATACAGTGGATATCGATCCGGCCGCATGGAAAGCGGTGGTAGTCCAAACCGCGCCGTCAGCGCCCCAGCCTCCCATGCCGCCGGTATCCGAGGCGGCGGCCGCGCCGCCGGTTAGCGGCAATACTAATGCCAATCAATAGAGGCTTGCGCCAATGATTCAATTACTTTACAATTAAGAACATATTTTATGCAAACATTATGGATATTATTGAAAAACTAAAAATTGCGGGATTGAAAGGCCGCGGCGGCGCGGGATTCCCGACATGGCAAAAATGGCAGATGGTGAAAGACGCGCCTGCCACCGGAGGCGAGCCTCGCCCTGATGGGCGGGGTGCCAAAAAATACATAATTTGCAATGTGTCCGAGGGAGAACCTGCGGTTTCCAAGGATGGTTATATTTTGGAACGCTGGCCGGAAGTTGTGATTGATGGTATCGGTTTGGCAATGGAAGCTGTGGGCGCGTCGCCTAATGGCGAACCTCGCCTCGAAGGCAGGCAGAAAGGTTATTTGTATTTGCGCAAGGACTATTATGACAAATTCAAGGATAAGATAGCCGGTATCGTCGGCGACCGCGCCATCGAAATTTTCCGCGAGCCGTGCGGCTATTTGGGTGGCGAAGAAACTACTCTGCTTGAATCCATTGAGGGAAACCGGTGCGAGCCGCGGCTCAAGCCGCCGTTCCCGCCCCAGGCGGGACTTTATGGATGTCCAACTTTAATAAATAATCTGGAGACCTTTTTTTTTGCGGCTAAGATTGCCAAAGGCGAATATAAAAACACCCGGTTTTATTCAATTTCCGGGGATGCGGCCTGTCCGGGAGTTTTCGAGCGCGGCGATAGTTTGACCGTGCGCGAGATCTTGGAAAAAACCGGTAATCTGCCGCAATTCAAATTTTTTGTGCAGGCCGGCGGCGGGGCCAGCGGCACGATCTTGCTGGAAAACGAATTGGATGTGCCGCTGACCGGCGCCGGCTCGATCGTGGTGCATGATTTGGCAAAGACTGATCCGCGCCAGCTCGGATTGCAATGGCTGGATTTTTTCATCAAAGAAAATTGCGGCAAGTGCGTTCCCTGCCGCGAAGGCGTTTTGCGCCTGCGCGAAATCTTTTCAAAAGAGCCGCTTGACAGCGCTTGTGCGCAAGATATTGTGAATTTATTGGCCGCGGCCAGCTTCTGCCCCTTCGGCAAAGGCGTTGCCAATTCCATTGGCAGCCTGATTGCTAAATTACTCAATAGATAGGGTTATCGGGCGAGACACTGGTTTGCAATGGAGTAAGGATAACGGATATATCCTTTGCCGGCGGTTTTACCAGCGGGCGGCTTGTTTATGGGGCGGGGAAATATATTATTTGTTCCGTTGTCGGCGGGGAGAGCGGTTTTTCGTTGTTCCAGGCGGATGATTAACGGCAAATATCATTTGATCAATCTATCTATGTCCAGAAAAATGCAGACAGGTATTGCTTCATTGGCGCTGGTCGCAGTTGGCGTTGCGGTTGCTTTGGCTACCGGCACAATTTATTATTATTTTATTCGTCCCAATAATGGCATCTCAATATTCCAAAGCGTTTCCCCAAAAATTAATCTGGCCAAATATCAGGACCAAACCGGCGGTGTGCAATATGCGCTTTTGCATGGAACCTGCGGTTCGGCGGGAGCGATAGAAGAGACGGTAACCGCGAAACTTTTGATCGTTGATTCCAAATGCGTCCAAGCGGGTGAAAATATGTCTGGTTGGCCAGTAAACGAATGCGAAAATGTGGCGGTGGTTATTGACGGGGTTTGCCAGCAAGACGCGGAGACAATTGAGGACGACGGTTTTCTTCCAGAGATAACTCCGTGCAGAAATTATGTTAAAGAATGTTTTAAGGGGTCGGATTGCGGCGTGATTCAAAATTCCGACATTAAAAATTTATGTTTTGCGTATAGCAAAAAAGATTATTCATACTGCGGTCAAATTGGGCGGGATAAATTTAGAAAAGAAGAATGCTATCAATATTTCATAGATTCAGCCAAAGCGCCGACTTTGGAATTTTGTAAAAAATTATCCCAAACAGAAAAAGATTCTTTTATCGGCAGGGAGATCGGCAATTCGTGCGTTCGCAAACTTCTTCCAAGTTTGAAATCCAAAGAAGAATGTGCCGAAATAGCAAATTTTATTCCCTATGGAGCCGAATGCTATTACAATATCGCTGTTGCCAACAACGACCCGTTGCTCTGCGGCGCACTTCGGGGAATGAAGGTGTACGGCGAAATATCGGAAGCCGCTTGTTACGAGGCGATAGCGCAATCAAAGGCATCATTGCTGGCATGCGTTAGATTATTTCAGATAGCGCCGCAGAGCAACATCGCAACCGAATGCCTTAAATCATTTTTCATCGGCAATGATTATAATATTTGCCGGCAAGAATTGTCGGGCGATGATGCGGATTTGTGTTTGTTTGGTTACGCCCAATTTAAAAAAGATATTGATATATGCAGGATGGTGGTCAAAGATTCCTACAGGGAGAAATGCTATATGAATATTGCGCTCCGCCGGACGGAACCGGATCTGTGCGATAAAATCAATGTAGCCCGCCAGTTGCGCGTTGATTGTTACGAATCGCTGTTTTTTCTCACCGGCGACAAAACGATTTGCAAAAAAGATCCCAGCCTTGATTATTGCGAAAGTGCGAAAATCACAATTAATCCATTTTCGGACGGTTCCAAAATGGTGCGGATCAGTTATCAAAAAAACGGCAAGCAAATCAGCCGTCGCAACACTGTTTATTATGATGAAAACGGCTGGATAACCAAGGCAACATTATTGAACGATTTCTTTGATAATGCAAATGAGACGGAAACAAGCCCGGCCAGTAATTTAAATGGGTTCTTTTTTAACGGATTGCTTGATTCGTTTGATGGCGGCGCGGTAAATTAATTTGCCAGGTTGCCGAAATAATAGAATTTTGAATTATGAAACTGCGCGAAAATAATTATGTGTTTATTGACAGCCAAAGGGAGAACCTTGGTATGCGGAACCATGCGGTTTCCGGATTTTGTTCGGTCTATTGATTTTGGCGACGGTCTGACCATCGCCAACTGCATTATAATAAAATAATGAAACCGCGGGAAAATAATTATCATATTGCGACGGTCAGACCGTCGCAAAGTGAAGTAATAATATGAGCCCAAGAGTAGAGCCGTTTGTTTCCGGTGATTTTGTTCATGTTTATAACAGAGGCAATAAAAAAGAGCCAATTTTTTTTGCTAAATCTGATTATTGGAGATTTTTGTGGTGTTTGCGGTTCTTTAATGAAGAACGCCCAATAACCGAGTTTGCAAAATGCTTGACTGATTTGGTTTATTTGCAAAAAGAAACATTGCATAAATTGGAGCCCCGCGACTACCGCGACGGACGCAATACATTTGAATGGCGTCAAGAATGGGGCGTTCAAAATCCTTTGGTGGAAATAATATCCTATCACTTGTCGCCAAATCATTTCCATTTGCTTTTAAGAGAAATTGTTGATGGCGGTATCAGTAGGTTTATGAAAAAGTTAGGGGCAGGATATACCGAATATCAAAATTTAAAAAATAAAAATTCGGGAAGAATTTTTGCGGGCGCTTATAAGGGAAAAACGGTTGAGGATGAAAAATATCTGCAATATTTGGATGCGTATATCCAGGTTCTGAATCCTTTTGAATTATATGATTGCGGTATTGCTTGTGCGATACGCAATTTTGATAGTGCTTTTGACTTTGCGCTTAATTATCCTTTTTGCAGTTTGGGCGAGGCTTTCGGATTGCGTAATTTGGAAATTACGGACAGGGATTGTTTTAAGGATATTTTTAATGATTTGACGAGTTATAAAGAATTTTGCCGGGACGCACTAATTGTTCGCAATGCCCGCAATTTTTTAGGCAAATTAACCATTGATTAACAAATCGAAAGCTATTTTTGGCGATGGTCTGACCGTCGCAACATTGCTTGGCGATGGTCTGACCATCCCGCATCCCGTTCCGTTGCGATAAGGCATCATTGCAAGATAAGGGTTGGTTGAACAGGCACTTGACAGCGCTTGTGTGCAAGATATTGTGAATTTATTGGCGGTTGCCAGCTTCTGTCCCTTCGGCAAAGGCGTGGCCAATTCCATCGGCAGTTTGCTGGAAAAAATAATCAAATGAATTATAAGGGCGTAATAATAGAAGAAAGCCTTGAAAATAAGGATATTTTAGATAAAATATCGATCTTAGCGACAAAAAAGGAAATTGTTACGGAAAAGCACAAAACTCCTTGGATAAGACAGTGGACGCTCCATACAGTGGAAATTGATTTGGATTCAGCGGAAGAAATTGCGCGCGAAATAAGCAAGTCGTTGGATTCAATCCATGATTGGTATGCGGATTTCAAAAATGACAAATCCCATTATGTTGTTTTCAGGAATAAAGTTTTTAAAATCGATTTGGCAAAGCCAAAGTATCGGGACGCGATTGGATACGGGGTAAAACATGGAATTCCTTGGTATCAGCTTGATTTTTCGCCGGAAATAGAAGAATGGAAACGGTAATTTATTTTATGAAACCCAAAGGAAATAATTATGCGTTTATTGACAGCCAGAATTTGAATCTGGGGGTAAAAAGCCAAGGATGGATTTTGGATTTTGTTCGTTTTAGAATTTTTCTTAAGGACAAGTATAATGTCGAGAAGGCGTTTCTTTGCATTGGCCATGTTGATGGCAATGAATCACTATATGCATTTTTACAAAAAGCTGGTTATATCTGTATTTTTAAACCGACATTGGAAATTAAAGAAAGTGGGAAAATTAAAACGAAAGGCAATGTTGACGCGGAAATGGTTCTATATGCAATGATCGAATGGAGCAACTATGATAAAGCGGTAATTGTATCCGGAGATGGCGATTTTTATTGCCTTATTGAACATTTGGCGAAAAATGATAAATTAAAAAAAGTCATTGTGCCAAACCGCCAGTTTTCGTCGCTTATCAGAAAATTCAGCAATTGTATTGTAAATATTCAGATATTCAAAGATAAATTAAAACTGAAAAACCGCCCCCAAGGCGGCTGAATTTGCAAGAAGAGGCATTCCCGCGGGACGGAACCCTTTGGTAGTCCTCTCATCATGATACTATAATTCTATCGCATCGCAATTGTTTGTCAAGGATGAGGGTGCGTAAAAATAAAAAAATATGAAAATAACAATTGATAATCGGGAGGTGGAGGTAAAAGAGGGGCAGACAATATTGGAAGCGGCGCGGGAGAACGGCATTGAAATTCCGGCGCTGTGCTATCATCCGGATCTGTGTGTGAAGGCCAATTGCCGGATGTGCGTGGTGGAGATTGAAGGCATGCGCGGTCCGCAGACGGCTTGCTCCACCAAGATTGCCGAAGGAATGAAAGTGGCGACGCAGAGCGAAAATTTGACGGCGTTGCGCAAAACCAATTTGGAATTGCTTTTGGGCCAGCATCGGCGCGATTGCGCCAAATGTATTTGGCAGGGCAAGTGCGCGCTGTTGAAATACGCGCTGGAA
>Ga0172380_10002899_pt1 | contig 24968 bp, 22 predicted proteins | sample Leawe162metaG_FD_119747 | JGI IMG/M metagenome (GOLD analysis project Ga0172380, IMG submission 119747) | Leachate microbial communities from a municipal landfill in Southern Ontario, Canada - Leachate well 162 metaG | ecosystem: Engineered > Solid waste > Landfill > Unclassified | place...
ATGACCAGCCCCAAGCTGTTTGTCGCCGAGGGCGGACTCAAGCGGATGGTCTGGCTGCCTAAGATGATGAAGGAAGAGATCAAGGACAAGCTCATGCAGCGCTGCAAGGAAATAGGCATGCCGGAGTTTTACGACATGATCGCCACCGAGGAGAACGGCACCACGGAAGAGGAAATCCTCGCCTTCATGAAAAAGGTCGGCCACCCGGCCCTGGAAATGGAATCCGTTGTCTAACAAAAAATACGGAGCTGAGGGTTCAGAACTGGGAATCAGGCTGCTGGCCTTTATGACTCAGAACTTTGCACTTCAGCGCTCAGCACTTTAGATGGGAGGAACAGACAGATGGCTTTAACAGGTATTCAAATCCTCAAAATGCTCCCCAAAAAAAACTGCGGGGAGTGCGGCATTCCGACCTGTCTCGCCTTTGCCATGAAGGTGGCTGCCGGGCAGATGGAAATAGGCGAATGTCCGTATGTGAGCGATGAGGTCAAGGAGCAAATCGGCGAGGCCTCCGCCCCTCCGATCCGGACTGTTAAAATCGGCGCAGGCGACAGCGCCTATACCACCGGCGGCGAGACCTGTCTGTTCCGCCATGAAAAGCGTTTCGAGAACCCCACCGGCATCGCGGTGCTGGTTACCACCGCGATGAGCGAGGCCGAGGTCGAGGGGAGGATCAGCCGGTTCAACAGCCTCCGCTACGAGCGGGTCGGCGTCCTGCTCAAGGCCGACCTGATTGCGGTCAAGGACAGCCAGGGCGACGGGGCGGCCTTTACCGCCCTGACCAAAAAGGTGCTGGATGGCGCCGCCAATGCCGGGTTGATCCTGATGAGCGACCAGGCCGACAACCTCAAGGCTGCCGCGGCCGCCTGCGGAGAGCGTAAGCCTCTGCTCTACGCCGCCACCGCCGAGAATGCCGAGGCCATGGCTGGGGTGGCCAAAGAGGCCGGCTGTCCTCTGGTTGCCAAGGGCGCAAACCTCGATGAGACCATCGTTATTTCTGAAAAACTTCTTGCTGCCGGACTTAAGGATCTTGTGCTTGACAGCGGCGCCCGCACCATTCGGGCCGCCATGGAAGACAGCGTGGTGGGGCGGCGTGCCGCCATCCGGGCCAAATTCAAGCCTCTGGGTTTTCCGACCATCACCTTTCCCTGCGAGATCACCACTGATCCGCTGATGGAGGCCATGGTCGCCTCGGTGCTTATTGCCAAATACGCCGGGATTATCGTTCTCTCCGACCTGCAGGGCGACATCCTCTTCCCCCTGCTGCTGGAGCGGCTCAACCTTTTCACCGACCCGCAGCGGCCCATGGTGGTTCAGGAAGACGTCTACAACATCAACGGCCCCACCGAGGATTCCCCGGTGCTGATCACCTGCAACTTCTCCCTTACTTACTTCATCGTCTCCGGCGAGATCGAGGGGAGCAAGGTGCCTTCCTGGCTGCTGATCAAGGATACGGAAGGTCTTTCGGTTCTCACCGCCTGGGCGGCCGGCAAGTTCGGCGCGGACATGATTGCGGCGTTCATGAAGAAGTCCGGGATCGAGAACAAGGTCAAGCATCGGGAGCTTATTATCCCCGGATACCTGGCCTCCATGAAGGGAGAGCTTGAGGAAGAGCTGGCCGGCTGGACCATTACCATCGGCCCCCGGGAAGCCGGACATCTGCCCGCCTTTTTGAAGGAATGGAAGCCTGCGGCTTGATTCCGAGTGGCTGAGTGCTGAGTGCGGAGTACCGAGCGCTTTGCAGTGGGATTATAGGTCCTGTAAGTCTCATAGGTCTTATATATTCTAAAATTTTTTTTGGTTTTTTCCGATGACAAACATCGAGATCAACGGCTTGCCTATAACCGCCGAAGAAGGGATCACCATCCTGGAAGCGGCCAAGCGAGCGGATATCCATATCCCGACCCTGTGCTATGTGAACAAGGGCACTTCGGACATCCCGTGCGAGCTCTGCGTGGTCAGCGTGGAAGGGCTGGAGGCGCCGGTGCGCTCCTGCGTAACCAAGATCCGCGAAGGGATGCGGATTACCACCGAGTCCAAGGAGCTGCAGGCCAAGCGCACCGAACGGTTGACCCTTCTGATGGAGACCCATTTCGGCGATTGCAAGGCGCCCTGCAATCTCACCTGTCCCGGGCAGATCAATGTGCAGGGCTACATCGCCCATGTGGCCAAGGGCCAGTACGAAGAGGCCCTGCGTCTGGTCATGGAGCGCAACCCCTTCCCCTTTTCCGTGGGGAGGGTGTGCCCCAGGTTCTGCGAGACCCGCTGTCGGCGGATTTTGGTGGATGAGCCGGTGTCCATCAACCATCTCAAGCGTTTTGTCGCCGACTGGTGCATGGCCCACAAGATCGACCTGCGTATTCCCCGCGATCCGGCCACGGGCAAAAAGATCGCCGTTATTGGCGGCGGCCCCTCCGGCCTGACCGGCGCCTATTATCTTGCCCGCAAGGGCCATGATGTCACGGTGTTTGAGTCTTCTCCCAAACTCGGCGGCATGTTGCGCTACGGCATCCCAAACTACAAGATTCCCCAGGACGTGCTTGATTACGAAATAAATACCATTTTGCGCATGGGAATCAACGTCCGCTTGAGCCAGAAGTGGGGCGAGGATTTCACCCTGCAATCCCTCAAGGATCTTGGCTACGAGGCGATTCTCATCGCCACCGGCACCCCGGTGGACGAGAGCCTGGATGTGCCTGGCTGCGGTCTGCCCAAAGTCATCCATGCCACCAAGTTTTTGCGAGACATGTCAGAGGGCAAAGGCGGCAGCTACGGCCGATCCGCGGTGGTTTTCGGCGGCAATAATATCGCCATGGAGGTTGCCCGCTCCCTGTTGCGAAAGGAGGTAGGCCAGGTAACGATCATCTATCCCCGGGCCCAGTCCGAGATGCCGGCCAACCAGCGCAATATTCTGGTGGCGGAAAAAGAGGGCGTCCAGTTTCTGCTTATGGCCTCGCCGGTTAATTTCAGGGATACCAATAACGGCATCGATGTACAATTGATCCGCACCAAACTCGGAGAGCCGGACGAGAAAGGCATTCGCTACCCCGAGGCGATCCCCGGTTCCACGGTGAATATCCAGGCCGATACCGTCATTGTCGCCCAGGGCTTAAGCGCCTGTCGCGACAAATTCGAAGGCGGCCAGCTTGAGGCGAGCCTGGAGCTGACCCCGAAATGCAACATCAAGGCCAACCCCAGAACTTCGCTGACCAACCATCCCGGCATCTATGCGGCCGGGGATGTGACCAGCGGTCCCCGTTCGGTGATTCAGGCCGTGGTCGCGGCCAGGCGGGCGGCGGAAAATATTCATGCTCAGGTCATGGGCCTTACCAACAAGACCGTGGCCGAAAGCCGCTTCAACTTCAGCCGCGGCAAGGCTTTTGATGATGTGGATCTGAGGAATTTCGAGGGGATCAACATCAAGCTGCGGGAAAAGATGCCCACCAGACAGCCACAGATCGCTACCCAGGATTTCGGCGAGATCAAGCTCGGCTTTTCGGAGCAAATGGCGATCACCGAGGCCAACCGTTGCCTGTCCTGCGGCTGTCGCGCTTTTGACCGCTGTGAACTGAAAAAAAAGGCCATGGACTTCGGCCTCGATCCAAGCCGGACCGGGATGGCTGGCAAGCCGACCTACATGGGAAAAATCGACCATCCCATGATTATGGTTGATCTTAACAAGTGCATTTACTGCAAGCGCTGTCAGAACAGCTGCGAATATGATGCCCTGGAAATCAGCGCTGATGAGGTCGATGCCAAGGGCCGCCCCTTGGGGCTGCGTTTTCGCTTCAACGAGAAATGCGTCAACTGCGGGGCCTGCGTGGACAACTGCTCAACCGGGGCGCTGAACAAGAAAGACGCCCTGGTGCCGGTGGTCAACGAGGCCATCCGCGAGGTTCGCTCCACCTGCCCTTACTGCGGGGCCGGTTGCCAGATCATCCTCAAGGTGAAGGGCAATACCCTGATGGAGGTCACCTCTGATCCGGATCTGGCGCCCAATTACGGGGCCCTCTGCGTTAAGGGGCGGTTCGGGCATAATTTCGTCCAGCACAAGGATCGTTTGACCAAGCCCTTGATTCGCCTGGGCTCCCAATTGGTGGAGACAAGCTGGGAAGAGGCTCTCAATGTTGTAGCCAAGGGATTCTTCGATATCAAGGCCATGTACGGACCTGATGCCATTGCCGGTTTCAGCTGTGCCCGGGCCAGCAACGAAGAAAACTATCTGATGCAAAAATTCATGCGGACAGCGATCGGAACGAATAATATCGATCACTGCGCCCGACTCTGACACGCTCCCACGGTGGCCAGTCTGGCCCTCACCTTCGGCAGCGGCGCAATGACCAACTCCATTGCGGATATGAAAAAAACCGATCTCTTCTTCATGGTCGGCAGCAACCCGGACACCAGCCATCCTACCATCGGCCTGCGTATTCATCAGGCCCTTGACCGGGGGGCGACACTGATCGTGGTGGATCCCCGCCGGACCAGGCTGGCAGAACGGGCCGATCTCTGGCTGCGCATTCAACCGGGGACCGATGTCGCCTTTTTAAACGGGATGATGCAGGTCATTATCGAGGAAGAGCTCTGGGACAAAAAATTTGTCGAAGAGCGAACCGAAGATTTTGACGAGCTCGTCAGGCTGGTCGGGAAATACACCCCGGAGATGGTCGAGAAGATTACCGGCATCAACGAAGCCCAGCTGCGCCAGGCCGCCCGGATGTATGCGGCGGAAGGCAGGCACGCCGCTTTCTGGGGCATGGGCATCACCCACTATGTCACCGGCACGGACCGGGTGAAGTCCATCGCCGGCCTGACCATGCTCTGCGGCAAGATCGGCAAGGAAGGCACCGGCTGCAATCCCCTCCGGGGCCAGAACAACGTGCAGGGCGCCTGCGACATGGGGGCGCTGTTCAATACCCTGCCAGGTTACGGCGGCCTGGAAAACGATGAGCTCTTCGACCGGTATGAAAAACTCTGGGGCATCAAACTGCCCAGGCGTCCCGGCAAACCCGCCACCGAGGTCTGGGATAATGTCTTCAAGGGCAATATCCGCGGTCTCTATATCTTCGGTGAGGATCCGGCCGTGGCCGATGCCAATATCGCCCATGTCCAGGCGGCGCTGGAAAAAGTCGATTTCCTGGTGGTTCAGGATATTTTCCTGACCGATACCGCGAAGATGGCGGACGTGGTATTGCCTGCCGCCTGCTATGCCGAAAAAGACGGCACCTTCACCTGCACCGAGCGGAGGGTCCAGCGGATTCGCAAGGCGGTTGAGCCGCCGGGCGAGGCCAAGCCGGACTGGCAGATTATTTCCCTGCTTTCCCAGCGGATGGGCTACCCCATGCATTATAATTCCGCTTCGGAAATCTTTGACGAGGTCTGCCAGCTGCTGCCGCAGTACAAAGGGTTGTCCTATGAGCGGCTGGAAAAAGTCGGCCTGCAGTGGCCGGTGCCGGACCAGGATCATCCCGGCACTGCGGTCTTGCATGTGGACACCTTCAGCCGGGGCAAGGGGCTGTTTATTCCGGAGGATTACTTTCCTCCGGTGGAATTGCCCGACGAAGATTATCCGCTCCTTTTCACCACCGGCCGCGATCTGGCCCGTTACAACTTCAGCAGCATGACCGGCAAGACCCCGCAAATTGACGAGGTCAGCCCGGAATGTTTTGCCGAGGTGCATCCCCTGGATGCGGAGCGGTTGGGGCTTAAGGAAAAAAACTGGGTGCGGCTCACCTCGCGGCGCGGTTCGGTGCAGATGCGGGCCACCATCACCGACCGGACTCAGGAGGGCACTATCTTCAGCACCTATAATCATTTGCAGGCGCTGGTAAACATGCTTACCCTGGATGCGCTGGATCGTCTTTCCCGGACTCCGGAGTACAAGCTGTGTGCCATCAAGGTTGAAGTTCTGGGAGATGAGCTGCCGGAGTGACCTTTATCGGAGAGCGTTTCCCCGCTCCATAACCGTCAGTTGAAAATAATTGTACTATTGGAAATGCCATGACCGGCATAAGGATCCGTAACGAAATGGTCCAGAAAACTGGACATTTCGAAACGGCTCCTAAGCCGTAAGTTGAAAATAATTGTACTATTGGAAATGCCATGACCGGCATAAGGATCCGTAACGAAATGGTCCAGAAAACTGGACATTTCGAAACGGCTCCTAAATTTTTTTCAGTGGAGTTACAAGATGGGACATGCAAAAGATCCTAAAAAATCAGGGACGGTGATGGTCGTTGGCGGCGGTATCGCCGGGGTCCAGGCGGCCCTTGATTTAACCGAGCTTGGCTACTATGTCTATCTGGTGGAAAAATCCGCAGCCATTGGCGGTGCCATGGCCCAGCTGGATAAAACCTTCCCCACCAATGACTGTTCGCTTTGAATACTCGCGCCTAAACTGGTAGAGGCCGGTCGGTCTCCAAATATCGAAATCTTAAGCAACGCCGATTTTCTTTCCCTCGATGGAAAGCCGGGGAAGTTTACCGCCAAACTGCGGATGCGCCCCCGTTATATCGATACAGACAAATGTACGGCTTGCGGGCTGTGCACCAAATATTGCCCCAAGCATCTGGTAGATCCTTATAATGAGGGTTTGGCGGTTACCAGACCGATCCACATCGACTATGCCCAGGCGGTGCCGGCCACCTATTATATTGATCCGTCGGCCTGTCTGTACCTGCAGCACGGCACCTGCCAGATCTGCGTCAGTTCCTGCCAGAGCAAGGCCATTGATTTCAGCCAGAAGGCGGAGGAAAAGGAGATCCAGATCGGGGCGGTGATCATGGCCCCGGGCTTTGGCCGCATTCCCGATGCAACCCTGACCAAGTACAGCTATGGTCAGCATCCAGATGTGATGACCAGCCTGGAGTTCGAGCGGCTGCTCTGCGCCTCCGGCCCTTTCGAGGGTGAGGTCAAATGCCTCTCCGACCGGAGGCATCCCAAACGAATCGCCTTTATTCAGTGCGTGGGCTCGCGGGATCTGGGTTGCAACAATGGCTTCTGTTCTTCGGTCTGCTGCATGTATTCCATCAAGGAGGCCATGGTTGCCAAGGAGCATGACCCCGAGGTGGAGATCACCATCTACTACATTGACATGCGGACCCAGGGCAAAGGTTTCGATGCGGCCCAGAAGAAGGCCGAGGCCATGGGGATCAGCTTTGTCCGGGCCAGGGTGGCGGATGTCATGCCCTGGGAAAAGAACCTGAAGCTGACCTATTCCACCATGGAAGGGACGCACCACTTCGAACCATACGATATCGTCGTGCTTTCCGTGGGGCTTGACGCTCCGGCCGATGCTAAAAATCTCGGCGAGATTGCCGGTTTTGCCCTGAATAACTACGATTTCTGCAAGACCGAGACCTTTGCCCCGCTGCTTACCAGCAGACCGGGGGTTTACGTGGCCGGGGCCTTCCAGGGCCCCAAGGATATCCCGGAAAGCGTCACTCAGTCCAGCGCCGCCGCAGGGTTGGCGGCCGGGCTGATTGCCAAGGATCGCGGCAAGGCCCTGGTGCACAAGACCTATCCCAAGGAACAGAAAACCGGCAAGGACGAAGAGATCAGGATCGGGGTCTTTGTCTGCCATTGCGGGATCAACATCGGCAGCGTGGTCGATGTGCCGGCGGTGGAGCAGTACACCGAAGGGATGGAAGGCGTGGTCTACCATGCCCAGAGCATGTACAGCTGCTCCCAGGATGCCCAGGAGGTGCTCAAGGCCAAGATCAGGGAGCACAACCTCAACCGGGTGGTCATAGCCGCCTGTTCCCCGCGCACCCACGAGCCGCTTTTTCAGGAGACCATGAAGGATGCGGGGCTGAATCGCTGTCTTTTTGAGATGGTCAATATCCGCGACCACTGCTCCTGGGTCCATGCCAACGAGCCTGCGGCCGCGACGGAAAAATCCAAGGACCTGGTGCGGATGGGCGTTGCCAAGGCCCGTCATATTCAGCCCCTTCCCGAGCAGACCGTGCCGGTTACCGCCAAGGCCCTCGTTTTGGGCGGCGGGGTGGCAGGGCTGACTGCGGCCCTGATCCTTGCCGAGCAGGGCTTTCATACCACGGTGGTGGAAAAGGAGGCAACCCTGGGCGGGCACCTTCAGCATCTTTCCTACACTCTGCAGGGCGATACGGTGAGTACGGTTCTGGGTGAGTTGACCGAGACGGTGAAAAAGAACAAGCTGATCGAGGTGCTGACCAATACCGAACTGACCCAGGTCAACGGCTTTGTCGGCAATTTCAGCTCGGTGCTCACTACCAGCAAGGGCAAGAAGACCACGGAGACCACCCTTGACCACGGGGTGATCATCATCGCCACCGGCGGCCGCGAGCATCGTCCAGAGGTGGTGCTGGGAAACCCGGTCACGTATTCCGAAGCAATCGTAACCCAGCGCGAGCTGGAGCAGCGGCTGTCCGGCAAAGGCAAGAATGTGGCGCCCAAATCGGTGGTCATGGTGCAGTGCGCCGGTTCCCGGGGGGATGATCTCAACTACTGCAGCAAGGTCTGCTGCAACCATGCGGTGAAGAATGCTTTGAAAATTAAGGCGCTCGATCCGGCCGCCCAGGTAGTGGTGCTTTATCGCGATATGCGCACCTACGGTTTTGCCGAGGATGCTTACCGTCAGGCCAGGGAAAAAGGGGTGGTCTTCATTCCCTACACCATGGACAACAAACCGAAATTTAAGAGCAGCGGCAAAAAGACCAGCATCACCTTTTTCGATCCGATTCTGCGCGACCAGGTCACCATCACCCCGGAGGTTCTGGCCCTGAGTGTCGGCATTGTCGCCGAAGGAACAGAAGAGATCAGCAAGCTCCTGAAGGTGCCGGTGAACGAGGACAAGTTCTTCCTCGAGGCCCACGTCAAGCTGCGGCCGGTGGAGCTGCCGGTGAGCGGGGTTTATGTCTGCGGCCTGGCCCATTCGCCCAAGCCGGTGGAGGAGATCATCGTCCAGGCGCAGGCGGCGGCGGCCAAGGCTGCCATCCCGCTCTGCAAGGGCTTTGTTTCGGTGGAGCCCACCATCTCTTGCGTGGACAAGGAGGCCTGCATCGGCTGCGGCCTGTGCGAATCGCTCTGCCCCTATCAGTCCATCCGGATTAGCAAGGATGAAAACGGTAAGCGCAAGGCCGAAACCATTACCGCTTCCTGCAAGGGCTGCGGCATCTGCGCCTCGCATTGCCCGGTCTTCGCCATTTCCATGGGCGGCTACACCGACGAACAGATCAATGCACAAATCACCGCCTTTGGTGAAAATTGATGAACTTGTAAAAAGGAAAAAGTTTACAGGTCCGCAACGAAAATTAGCAAATTATAAGCGAAATACCCGTTGCAATCGCGTTTTTTGCGATTTCAACAAACCAAGGAGTAGTTTTTATGAGTCAGAAAGATTTCAACCCCAAGATCCTGGGTTTTCTCTGCAACTGGTGCTGCTATGCCGCAGCGGACAGTGCCGGGGTTGCCCGCTATCAGTATCCGCCCAATTTGCGGACCATCCGCGTGATGTGTACCGGGCGTCTTGATCCGGCCTTTGTCCTGCGCGGGTTTGCCGAAGGTGCCGACGGCATCTTCTCCGGTGGCTGACAACTCGGGGAATGTCATTACCAGGTTGGTAATTACGACGCGATGGGTGTAAGTGCATTGGTGAAAAAGGTTCTGGCCGAGGTCGGGATTAAGCCGGAACGGTTTGGTCTGCAGTGGGCCTCCGCGGCGGAGGGGCCGCGCTTTGTCAAGCTGATCACCGATTTTACCATGAAGACCAAGGAACTCGGCCCCATAGGCGAGGCGGAAGGGCTTAGCCCCGAAGAGCTGAAGAGCCGGATCGACAAGGCCCTGGCCCTGGTGAGTGACCGCAAGCTGCGGATCGCTTTGGGCAACGCCACCAAAACCATCCGCAAGGAGGCTAATTTCACCCAGGAGTTCATCACTTCGGTGATCGAGGACAAGCTGGGCAAGGCCATCACCGCCGGATTGGAAGGCGGCGGAGCGGAGGCGGCTGGCAAAAAGTAACTGCGGAAAGTAGCATTTCCGAAGAGGATGTTGCAACGGGAGGCGCGGGCAATTGTTCGCGCCTCCCGTTTTTTTTTATTGAGATGGCTGCCGGGAATCAATCTTTTTGTTTGACCATGGCATGATAATTACCTACTCTTGAATTGTTATGAAGTGCCTATCTGGAAATAGATCCACAGGAAAACGATGCGTTAAAAATGCTCGTTTGTTGAGGAGAAGCAAGATCAATGAGTCAAGCCAAGTCTGACCCGCAAACGGAAACGATGCCCATCCAGAAGAAGGTAAATCTGGCGCTGCTGCTGATTTTTGCCCTGGTGATGGCGGCCATCGCCTCTTTTTCCGTCTGGAGCGAGCGGGCGATGGTCCTGAAGGTGATTGAACAGCAGACAATGGATATGGCCACTTCTTATTTCGATGCCATCAATATCTTGATGATCACCGAGAATATGGACAAGCGTGAACTGGCCAGGAAAAAAATTATGGAGCGTCCGGGAATGGTCGAGGCGCGGATTATCCGGGGCGAAGAGTTTAACCGGATGTCCGGCAGTGCCGGCTCCGACGATTCCCGCCCCGCGGATGAACTCGATCGCCGGGCGCTGGCCGGCGAGTCGGTGACCGAATTGCAGAAGACAGCCACTGGCGACCGCACCATCGTCGTGGTCGTGCCGATGCTCGCCCTCAGTAATTATCATGGCACCAACTGCCTGACCTGTCATCAGGCCCAGGAGAATTCCGTGCTGGGGGCGGTGCGGGTCGCTTACTCTCTCAAGGGTCTGGATGGCCAGGTTTCCACGAACCAGCTCAAATTGGCGCTTGTCCAGCTGGCGGTGTTCGCGGTCGGGTTTTTCATCATGATGCAACTGATCAGTCGTTTGGTGGTGCAAACCATTATCGGGGTGAGCGGTGAGCTTGAGGAGGCCGCCAACCAGGTGGCGGCGACGGCTGCAGAAGTATATTCCTCCAGCCAGAGCTTGGCGGATGGCGCTTCGGGGCAGGCCGCTGCCGTGGAGCAGACTTCCTCTTCGCTGGAAGAGGTGAACGCGATGATCAAGCAAGATTTCGAGAACGCCCGGCAGGCGAACGGGCTTATGAAAGATGCGAACCAGGTAATCCGTGATGCCGATTCGTCCATGATGCGGCTCACCACCTCCATGGCGGAAATAGCCTCGGCGAGCAGCGAAACCCAGAAAATCGTCAAGACCATCGACGAGATCGCCTTTCAGACCAATCTGTTAGCCCTGAACGCTGCGGTGGAGGCCGCCAGGGCAGGGGAGGCCGGCGCCGGTTTTGCAGTGGTGGCCGACGAGGTGCGCAATCTTGCCATGCGGGCTGCCGCCGCGGCCCGTAATACCTCGGAGCTTATCGAGGGCACGGTCCTCAGGGTTAAAACCGGTTCAGCTTTAGTCGAGGAAACCAGCGCCGCCTTCAACAGCGCCGCCCAGGCCACCAGCCGCATCGGCACCATTATCGAAGAGATGGCCGGCTCCTCTGGAGAGCAAGCTAAAGCCGTCGATCAGGTAACCACCGCGATCCACCAGATCGACAATGTGACCCAGAGCAATGCTGCCGCGGCCGAAGAGACGGCAGCGGCTTCGGCAGAACTTGCCTCCCAATCAGAAGTAATGAAAGAGTCCGTCGGACACCTCCTGAAACTTGTTGGTGGCGCAAGCCATGGCCCTAGTAAGCCAGGGAAACCGAGAGTGTCGGCCGCGGCAAGCAAAATCGGCACTAAGTCCAGCGGGCCTAAGGTGGGTAAGGGGAGAGGTTCTCTAAAAACCATGCTGCCTGCACCGGCAAAAAAGGGAGAGACGCGACAGCCGGGTAAGCCAAATGAAATTATTCCCATGGATAATGATGACTTTGAGGATTTTTGAAATTAGCACGGCGAAAAATACCCGGCTCTGGATTATGGAAATGAATATCAGCCAAAGCACATTTCTTTGGAACCGGCAACAGGATCAAGGAAGCATGACTTTTTTATGAAAAATAATCACCGGAGATTCAAGATGAAATGTTTTCTGCTTGTCGCGGCAATAGCAGCCGCCACCATCACCACCCCGGCACTCGCTGCCGATGTCGGCGTCTCGATCAGCTTAGGCCAGCCCGGTTTTTATGGGCAAATTGAGATCGGCGACTTCTCCCCGCCGCCACAAGTGATCTACCGTCAGCCGAGAATCATTCTCCGGGAGGTGCGCAGGGACCGTCCTCCGATTTATCTGCGCGTACCGCCGCGCCATATCAAAAATTGGAAAATGGATTGCCGCAAATACAACGCCTGCGGCGAACGGGTTTTCTTTGTGCGTGATGACTGGTACGAACGCAAGTATGTCCCGCGTTATCAGGAAAAGCATCGTGATCGCAGGGATGGGCGCCATGACGAGGGCAATAATGATGATCGCGGGAAACATAACAGAGGCGGCAATGGGCACGGTCATGATCGCTAAGGATCAGTGCGGATCATGCCCTGCCAGTAGTTAAGGTAAATATGGGATACTTCCCGCCATTGCGTGAACCTGCTAAAATGTAGAGGGTGATTTAGCCTGAGACCATCGCCCCAAGGGGAGGCAGAATCGAAATGAAAAACGCCAGCTGGAAACCGGAAACCATCGCCCTCCACGGCGGCCATACCCCGGACTCCGCCACCCGTAGCCGGGCGGTGCCGATCTACCAGACCACCAGCTACGTTTTTGCCGACACCGAAGACGCGGCTTCTCTCTTTGCCCTCAAGCCAGAGGTCTGGGCGCCCCGGCTCAACCTTGCAACCAAGGGGCTGCGGCCCGAGGATTTCCCGCCCGAGGCCACCGGCAATATCTACACCCGGATCATGAACCCGACCACCGACGTGCTGGAGCGGCGGATGATGCTGCTCGAAGGCGGGGTAGGGGCGCTGGCCACCAGTTCCGGTTCCTCGGCGATCTCCTACGCGATCATGAACATCTGCCAGAGCGGCGATCATCTGGTTTCGGCCTCGAGCCTCTACGGCGGCACCTACAATCTCTTTCATCACACCCTGCCTCGCTACGGCATTACCACCAGCTTTGTCGATGCCGCTTCCCCGGAGGCTTTTGCCAGGGCGATCACCGAACGGACCCGCTGCCTCTTTGTCGAAACCATCGGCAACCCGCGGTTGGACGTGCCGGATCTCGCGGCCATCGCCCGGGTCGCCCATGAGGTCGGACTGCCCCTGATCGTCGACAATACCGTGGCCACGCCCGCCCTCTGTCGCCCCTTTGACTTCGGGGCCGACATCGTGGTCCATTCCCTTACCAAGTTTTGCGGCGGCCACGGCACATCGATCGGCGGGGTGATTGTCGACAGCGGCAAATTCGACTGGAGGGGGAGTGGGCGCTTTCCCATGTTCACCGAGCCGGACCCTTCCTACGGCGGCGTGATCTGGAGCGAGGCGGTGGGGGCAGCCGCATACATTATTCGGGCTCGCACTATCCTGCTGAGGGATATGGGCGCCTGTCTTTCCCCCTTCAACAGCTTCCTGATTCTCCAGGGGATCGAAACCCTGACCCTGCGCATGGAACGGCATTGCACCAATGCCATGGCCGTGGCGGAGTTTTTGCGTGGGCATCCGCAGGTGGACTGGGTTCTCTATCCTGGTCTTGCCACCCACCCGAGCCACCATCTGGCGAGTATTTACCTGCGCGGCGGCTTCGGTGCCCTGGTGGGCTTCGGCATCAAGGGGGGGCGGGAAGCGGGCCGCCGCTTCATCGAACATCTCGGCCTGTTCAGCCATCTGGCCAACATCGGCGACGCCAAGAGTCTGGCGATCCATCCTGCCACCACCACCCATTCCCAACTGAGCCCCGACGAGCAGCAGGCCGCCGGGGTATCCCCGGATTTCATCCGGCTCTCCATCGGCATCGAGCATCTGGACGACATCATCGCGGACCTGAATCAGGCTCTCGCTGCGGCGGTTTAGCGAAATAGGAAGAACAGGTTCTAAATTAAACGACATTACTGGTACGAGCGGCTTCAGTCGCGATGGCTTACAGTTTCGCGGCTGAAGCCGCTCGTACATTCCGCTGGCTACAGCTGGCCGCAGTTTACGATCATCACTTTTTTCTTAGGCCGGCCGCTTTGCGACCCCAGCTCTTCGACTCTTTTTACCACCTCCATGCCTTCGACCACTTTGCCGAAGACCACATGCTTGCCGTCGAGCCAAGGCGTCTGGGCGGTGGTGATGAAAAACTGGGAACCGTTGGTATTCGGCCCGGCATTGGCCATGGACAGCGTGCCCGGCCCCAGATGGTGGCGAAAGAAATTTTCATCGGCAAAGGTGCGGCCATAAATAGACTTGCCGCCGGTGCCGTCGCCGTTGGTGATATCGCCGCCCTGGAGCATAAACTGGGGAATAATGCGGTGGAAGATGCTCCCTTTGTACCCGAAGCCTTTTTCGTGGGTGGCCAGCTGCCGGAAATTCTCCGCTGTTTTCGGCACCACATCGGCGAACAGCTCCATTACGATCCTCCCCGCCTTTTCATCGCCGATGACGATGTCAAAAAAAACCCTGGGATTGGCCGTTATCGCCGGTTTTTCCTGAGCCGCCAGACTGCCGGCCAGAAACAGACCCAGGAAAACCACTCCACCGATGAACAGATTTTTCCCGTATTCCTTCACTTGTTTCTCCTTCAGTTTAAGAAAGCGAGGCGCTTCCCTGATTGATTTTTTGTAAGCGATTCCGGGGCACCACATCTTGCACCACCCTGTGACCGCTGGTCATTTTCACCACTATCGGCCGGCACCGATTTTTTCCTCCCGGACCTTAAGACACTTGCGGTTGAAGTCATCAAATTCTGCGCAGGTTTCCAGGACAAAGGCATTCTGACGAGGATAAAAGGTACATTTGCTCCGGTAGTCGCAGGTGTTGCTGAACGAATCCCAATGCTGGCACTCTTCGACACATTCCAGATTGCCATAACTGTGGATGGCCTTTTCAAAGAGACACTTTTTGGCAAAATCTTCCCAGTACTGACACTCACGCACGGCCATGGTTCGGCCGGAAGAGCTGGCCTGCCCCCCATCGCAGATCACGGTAAGATCACGGTCGCGGTAAACCTCTCCTTTTTTCAGCCGCACCTCCCTGGCCCCGCTGCTGCCAGGAAGGAAAACAAGGAAAACAGCCAGGAGGAGCAGTAGGCGCGGATTCATATTCGTCTCCTTTTTAAGAGCAGCACCAAAAAATGGACGCTCCCGGATTAATTGTTCCCCCTGAAATCTTAAGGGCCGGCAAGATTGCCCTTAGTTCTTGCCATAACGGTTCAGCACGTTCTTGACACTGTCCCGCAGCTTGTCCAGATTGATCGGCTTGAGTACATAGCCCTTGGCCCCGGCCCCGATGGCTTCGATCACCATCTGCTCCTGGCCGTGGGAGGTCACCATGATAATCAGGGCCTTCGGCCGCAAGGCAAGAATCCGGCGGGTCGCCGTAATACCGTCCATGTCCGGCATGGTAATATCCATGGTGATAAGATCCGGGATGGAGATGCTTTTGTTGGTCATATATTCGATGGTCTCGACCGCCTCCAGGCCGGTCTTGCAGATTTTGCCGACCTCGTAGCCCAGCTGTTCAAGCATCGCCACCAACCGTTTTGCGGTCAGGGCCGAATCGTCCACCACCATGATGTTCGGTTTGTTCATTATAGTTTCTCCACGTAATTGAGGTTCAGATCAAAGAGTTCCTTGGGGCCGATGAAATGAATACTCAACATGCCGCTGGCGGTGATAATGTCCAAGGTGTAAAATGTGGCCCCCTTGTTGCGGGAAATATTTTTAGCCTCGTTGATGATAATGGGCGGGGAGATGGGGATGACCGTGCCCCTGGAGGCCAGGTCGGCCATGGCGTTGCCGACAATGATGTTGATCAGCTCGGCGACGGTTTCTTCCCGCATCATCTCCTGTTCATCTTCGGCGATATCCAGCCCCTGGGTGCTGGCGATAAAAACCCGTTCCGTCAGCTCCCGGTCAAAACTGAAAGCAATGAGCATGCGGATGTCCGCCTCCACCGAGAGAATCGAGGTCAGGTGCTGCAATTGCATGCGCTTGACATCCTGCATATGCGCCGTTGTGCCCCGGACCGTGATTTTCAGCTCATTTTTCAGGTAGCCCACGGTTCGGTCGCCGATGGCCTGGACCAGCTGGTTGTGTCTGTCATCTTGGACATTGCGCATTATTTTTTCTCCCTGGCCGTGTTTTGCAGTGATGATTGTTGAAATCAAAATGAGCCGCGATTACAACGGTTGTTGCTTGGTAACGCTGTGATCTTGGGTTACGGAGCTGTTGCTTTTTTCCCTTTTTGCAAATCCGGCAATGATTCAAGGTAAGGAAGGATAAATCTGAACCTGGTTCCCTTGCCGAGGGTCGAGTCCACCTCAATCCTGCCGCCCAGCCTTTCCGTTTCCATGCGGACCGCCGCCAAACCGACGCCGCGGCCAGACAGTTCGCTCACTTCCTCCTTGGTGGAGAACTCATCTTCAAAGATCAGCAGGCGCAGCGCGCCTTCGTCCATAGCGCTACCCTGTTCCTGGGTGAATAGCCCTGTGGCCACCCCCTTGCCGCGGATCGCCTCAAGATCAAGGCCTCGACCGTCGTCGTCGATTTCGAGGATGATCCGGTCATCTTCCATAAAAACACGGCAGCTCAGGTGGCCTTCTTCCTCCTTGCCATGCGCCAGCCGTTCCTCCGGGGTCTCAAGCCCGTGATCCACTGCGTTACGGAAGAGATGGATCAGCGACTTGGTAAAGGGGCTGTAAATCTCCGGGGCGACCCGCAGACCGTTGTCCTCCACTTCGACCGGGGCCAGCTCCTTTTCCAGCCGCTCTGCCAGGCGCACCGCCGTCTTGGCGTGTCCCGACAGCAGGTCACTGAAGAAAACATAGCGCAACCGCTTGATGCGGCGCAGCATCTCCCTGGTCTCTTCTGAATCCAGCGCCGGCCCCTTGGCCTGCAAGAGCCGGTCGGCCAGGCGCTCCAGCATCTCGGCCTGCTCAGGCGTAAGGGAGAGATGGCCGCGCCGGGCAAAGAAGGCGTCGCCCAGGGTCTCTTGAAGCACGGCCAGTTCCTGCGCCAGGGCCTGATCGGCCAGGGCTTGCTCTTGTTCGAGCAGGGCCCGGTCCGGTTGTTGCCTGGTCAGATCGCGGCGCAACCGGTTGAGGGCGGATTCGTATTGATGGAGACGGCGCGGCAGGTGCAGGAATTCCAGTTGCCCGAAAAGCCCCTTGAAGGTGTGGACCTGGCGGTAAATCTCGGTCAGACCTGCGGCCAGTTCCTCGTCCGGGGCGGCCAGCAGCCGGGGCAGGGTATTTTTACTGAAGTTTTGGTAATCGTCAAGCACTTCGAACAGATCAGCCGATTCGGTGGCCGCGGCCACGATGAAGCGCAGACGGATTTGCTCTTCCGCCACCCGGGCCTCAAGGCGGCGCTGCTCGGTGATATCGGTGATGATCAGCATCAGCCGCCTGTCGCCCAGCAGGCGGTAGGCGATATCCAGGTAACGTTCGTTGAGATACAGCTCTTTGGGCATCAGCGAAAGGAGAATGTCGCGCTGAAACTCGTCGGCGGTCTGGACAATGCGTTGAATATTGGCGCCGAAACGCTGCCTTTCCTCACCATCTTCGGGAAAGAGCAGAGCAGCCACGGAGTTGCCGGCCACCTCTCCGTTGAAAAAGGTCAGGCATTCCCGGCTGTATTCCGGCTCAACCGCCAGGTCCGGGCCGAAGGAAAGAAAGCCCTGGCCGGAGTTGTTGAGCAGGCCGGAGAGACGGTCACTCTTGTCGGCCAGTTGGCGCCGGGTAATGAGAATGCGCCGGTACATGGTGGCGATGATAAAGGTGACCAGCAACACCACCGTGGCATTGCCCAGCAGAATATAGATCAGCTGCCGGGTGCTTTCTCTGGTTCTCTGCAGAAAGGCGGCTTTGTCGATGGTCACCCCCAGCACCCCTGCGGTCTCCCCGACCTGCCAGTAAGTATGGCAGACGGTGCATTTGCCTTCCACCGGGATGCGCTCGTAAAAATGGGCCACGCGGTCTTCCAGCACCTCGGCCCGGTTCCGGTCGTTGAAGCGGAGGTTTTTATCCAGGACGAAATGGCAGCCATCGCAGGATTTCCCCTTCACCTTTGCCAAATGAGCCTGCCCGGCAGCGGAATCAAAACGGCCGGCCAGGTGCCAGTCCTTGCGCAGAAACATTCCCCTGGTTTTTTCGTACAGGTCGAGGTTGGGGTTGATCAAGGCGCCTTTTTCATCATGGACAAAGGGCAGCCCTACCGTCACCGTGCCGGAACGGTAGTTCATCAAGCCTTCCCGGGGGTAGAGGGTGGTGGCGGCAACTCCTTCAAGCTGGGCGGTGTTGTCCATCACCAGCTGGAAGGTCTTGCGCTGGCCTTTCTCGATGGAATCGCGGGTCTGGGAGACATAGCTAGAGAGGATGCCGCTGCCCTGTTCGCGGATGGTGCGATTCATCATCTGCTTCTGGTAATAATTAAAGACCAGTCCGGCCACCAACGAGATCAGCAACAGGCTGGAGAAGGCGATCAAAAGAAAACGAGGCACCACCCGCTCTGGGTTGGGCTCCCGGTGGCCCGGTTTCTGTTTTTCCATTTCCGGCCTCATCTTGCCGATCCACGCAGATTGCCCCCGACCTTTGCCTTTGCTTCAGCGCGGGTGTGGTAAAGCAGGGGACGGGGGAAAAGTTCGCTGGCGCAGCCGATGCAGGGGTGACCGGCCCGGATGCAGTTGTTGGTGTTGCTGTTGTAGCCGAGAGCGATGCAATCGTTGTAAGTCACCGGCCCCTGGCAGCCCAATTCCATCAGGCAACCCTCCTCGCCGATGGATCGGGCGAAATCTCGGGCTTGAAAGGCTGCGTAGCGGGGGCAGCGCTCATGGACCGAATGGGAGAAAAAGCGCCGGGGACGCCGCGCGTCGTCAAGATCCGGCAACCTCCTGGCCTTGATGAAATGCAGCAGGGTGTAGACCAGGTGGTCGGGGTGCATGGGGCAGGACGGCAGGTTGACCGAGGGGGTCTTGATGGCCCGCTGTTTGAGAAAATTATCCAGGGATTCAGCGCCCGTCAGGGTGCCGGCCATTTTCGCCACGCCGCCCGAGGCGGCACAGGTACCGCCGGCGATACACAGCAAGGCTTTAGCGGCCAGCAGCCCGGCCCATTCGCTGATGGGCTTATGGGCCAGCATGCAGGTATGGGGCATGCCCACGGGAATGGCGCCCTCCATGATCAGGATGTACGGCTTGCCGGAAGCAGCTAGTTTGTTCAGGATCTGCGGGACCTGATCTCCGGAGGCTGTAGAGAGATTAGGGTGGTACACCAACCTGGTGAAATAAGTAAGAAAGTCCAGGATGGTGATCTGTTCGACATTAAGCAGCGAGGTGGAGCAGCCGGAACAGGACGCCCCCTGCAGCCAGACCAGGTTGGGCCTGGACCAGCCGACCGCCGCGGAATTGACCTCGGCGGCCAGCAACTCCTCAAAGGAGAGCAGGGGCGCGGCCCCGGCCGCAATCACCACCTGATAGATTCTTTGCAGAAATTTTCGTCGATCCAGGGTTATGGTCATTTTAATGCACCGAACAAGCGATACAGGGATCGGCGGACCGAACGATGCGGGCCAGTTCCAGGGGATTGGCCGGATCAGCGATTTTGGTGCCGATCAGCATCTTTTCCACCGCTCCCGGCTGCCCGGTGGCATCCCGCGGGCCCATATTCCAGGTGGTGGGCATCACCATTTCATAGTTTTTGATCAACCCCTTATCGTCAATCTCCAGCCAGTGGCCGAGAGCGCCGCGGGAAGCTTCGGTAATGCCGATTCCCCTTACGTTGCGGGGCACTTCCTTTTCTATGAAACCGAGAACCCCCGGCCGGACCTGCTCCAGCTGTTCCCTGAGCCGGCCGAGCAACAAGGTAACCGTGATATACCGGCTTAAATGGCGGCCCAGCACCGAATTGTAGTCTTGCAGCCCGATGTCGAGATCCCGGTTAAGCCGGTCCACCAGCTGATTTAAGGCCGGATTGCGGCCGGAGTGATAGGTGTTTACCACCCGGGCCGCGGCCCCGGTTTCCATGACCTTGCCCCCATAGCGGGGAGCGCGGCTCCAGCTGTATTTGCCGTCCGGCCGCTGTTCTTCGCGCTGGAACTGTTTCCAGTCGAGGGGCTCGAGCCGGCTTGCCCCCAGAGGTTTGATCCCTGCACTGGGCTTGTTTTGGTAATAACTGTAGGTGTGATCTTCGGTAATCGCCTTGAGGTCGAGGGGGGTGTGTCTGCCCGCAATGGTTGCGCCGCCGGCAAAAAAATGGTTCTTGCCGGCAGAGTCTGGGAAATAGGGAAAAGAGAGAAAATTACCGTAGCCGCGCCCTTCCTGAAAATACCCCGGAAAGGCCTTGCCCACCGACAAAATATCTTCCCGATAACAGGTGTGGACAAACCGCTCGACCCGATTGAGCAAGGTTCGGTATTTGGCAAGATTGTCGATGGTCGGCCGGGTCGTGACCCCGCCGGCCTCAATGGCCACGGGGTGGGGCGATTTGCCGCCAAACAGGGCCACCATTTTGTGCAGGTCGGCCATTATGGTAAAGGATTCGAGATAATTGCGCACCGCGGAAAGGTTGGCGGTCGAATCCTTAAGGTAATCACCCTGATAACGGGGGAGGAAGGGAGCGGCGGGAAAGATCCGCTGGGAACTGGTTTCGCTGCGTACCCAATCGCGCATTGCGGTTAAGCCGGGATCTGCGCCCCGGTACTCCAGCACCGCGGTTACGTCGATGAAATCGAGAGCGCTCAACTGGTAAAAATGCAACAGGCAATCCTGCACTTGATACGCGCCGACAATGAGGTTGCGCAGCAGTTGCCCGTTGGCATTGAGGCGAAGGCCCATGGCGTTTTCCAGAGCCAGGGCCGCCGCTTCCGCGTGGGCATACGGACAGACGCCGCAGACCCGCTGGGTCAGCTGCAAGGCGGTGCGGGGGTCATAGCCGATGAGCGCCTTTTCGATGCCGCGAAAGAGCATGCCGGAAGTACGGGCCGAAGCAACCACGCCGTTCTCGACCCGGGTCTCGAACTTGAGATGCCCTTCCACCCTGGTCAGGGGATCAACGGTTATTCTGGTTACGGTCATGCACGGCCTCCCGCCGAATTTTACCAGGCTGCGTTTCTCTCCTTGAGTCGCTTCGGCGGATTCGCAAAATAAACGATCGGGAACACCGTTTCTGGAGAAACATCCACTATTAAGTTGCTGTGTTGGTTTTACCGTTTAGGCTCTGCACCAAGCGCAGCCTCGAATGATAGTACCAGATTCGGGAGTGAAAGAAAGCAAGGTTTTAAGCAAGCGAAAATTACCGCATACCTGGCGCCAGGCCGCCCGTAATCTCCTCGCCTGCTTCCACCCGATTACGCCCTTTTCCCTTGGCCCGGTAAAGCGCCTCGTCCGCTCGCCGGAGCAAGGCTTCCCCGTCGTCCCCAGGCCGAAAGGCGGCCACCCCTAAACTGGCGGTTATCCGGCCCACAACCGGGAATCGGGCTGCTTCGATAGAGGTGCGCAGCTGTTCGGCCAGAAACATGCCCCCGTTTCCATCGGTTTCGGGGCAGAGGAGCAAAAACTCCTCTCCGCCCCATCGTCCCACCACATCACTGGCCCGGCTGTGGTTCCGCAGGATGGCGGCTATTTCCGCCAGCACCTCGTCGCCAGCCTGATGGCCATAGGTGTCGTTTACTGCCTTGAAATGATCAATATCCAGCAGGACCAAGGCAAAAGGGGTTCCGTGACGCCGGGATCTTACCAATTCGTCGGCCAGCCGCTCGTCCAGCTTGTTGCGGTTGCCAAGCCCGGTAAGATGATCGGTCACCGAGAGCAATTCCAGTTCGCGGCTCTTAAGGGCCAGCTGGGCATGGGCTTCGGCCAGGGAATTCTGAATCTGTTTTGTGGCCGAGATATCCACCACCACGGAGTATTTAACGATTTTGCCGTCCGGCCAAAAGATGACCTGCTCATGATGCTGATACCAGCACTCGTCCACTTCGTTATAATGTTCGTGGACAATAAATTCGCCGGTTGGCTGTCCCTCGCTGGTTAGCAGGTGCTTGAGCCGGCAATGGTGACAGGGGCCTTCCCCCTGGTGGAGCAACTCCCAGCAACGGGCGTCGGTGTAATCGCCGGTAATGCCGTAGCGCTCGGCAAGAAAGGGGTTTAGATAAACCAGGCGATAGCTGGCCGCATCCACCGCGTAGATTCCGAAAGGTAAATTGTCGACCAGGACTAAGGGCAATTGCGGCTGAATCATGGGCTGATTTCCAGAGGCTCTTCGTCATGAATACAATTCCCGCACATCACGCCGTGTTTCTCTTTTAGAGCCGTTTCGGCAGAATTGCGAAATAGATGACCGGGATGGCCGAGGCACTGCACCCGGCACATCACTGAGCAATGGTACCAGATTTTTTAGTGAAAGAAAGCAAGGATTTAATCAGTAGGAAATTGAGGCGAACCTGGCCCCAGGTCATTCAGGGATTGAACCGCTCAACGCTCGAGAGAATCCTAGCCCACCCTTGCAAGAACTTCGATATCCAAAGAGTGGTGATGCTGTACAATGTGCAGTAGATTTCGAACCAAATTCCACTATGGGGCACCAGTTCCGTCTCCTATTCCCGGAACTCCAACTACTTCAACACTCATTAATATGAGTGTCCATAGTTTTTGGGGCACATCAAACGTGGTCTGACCCAATTAATTCGGACAGGAGTCGATTAACTGGTCCAGTTTTTGACCTTAAGGCCGGGTACCCGCTGAAATTCCTTTTCGTTGTTCGTCACCAGAGTGCACTGCAAGCTGAGGGCATGGGCGGCGATCAGGGTGTCGAGCGGCCCGATTGGCGTACCAAAGCGTTCCAGGATGGCCCGGATTTCTCCGTACACCGAAGCCGCCTCTTCAGCAAAGCCCAAGACCTCGAAACGCATTAAAAACTCTTCTAATTTGTCGCGGTTTTGCGCGCTCCGGGCGCTTTTGGCGATGCCGTAACGCATTTCCGCCGCAGTGATGGCGGAAATAACGATGTCACCATAAAGCAATCCGTCCATGTGTCGCAATATGGCCTCGTGGGTCGGCCCACGGTTGATGAGATAGATGCAGATGTTGGTGTCGAGAAGGTAACGCATCACAGGTCGAAGTCGCGTTCTTGATTGCTAACCGGCTGATCGCGGTCGATTCGGAAGTCCGGCTCGAATTGGTCGAACATGGACTTGAGTGCGGCATACTCGTAGCGTTTGGGCATCAGCAGGATGGTATCGCCTATCTTTTTGATCACCACCTCGTCACCCTCCACCCGGAAACCCTTTGGCAGCCGTACCGCCTGGCTGTTACCGTTTTTAAAGACCTTTGCCGTCTGCATAAGATATCCTCCCTGCAATTTGTGTGTACATTAAATATATACCACCAAGGCAATGCGTTTGCCAACGGGAAATCTCCAACACCAGCAAATCGCCGGTCAGAAATCAAGGGGGCTTTTCTTTTCCTTGATGGTCGTGCTTTTGATGGTGTGGGTGTAGATCATGGTGGTACGGATGTCGCCGTGCCCCAGCAGTTCCTGGATGGTGCGGATATCGTAGTTGGCCTGCAACAGATGGCTGGCGAACGAGTGCCGGAAGGTATGGGCCGAGGCGCGCTTGACCAGCCGGGCCTTTACTACAGCGGCGCGGATCGCCTTTTGGATATGGCTTTCATGGAGATGATAACGCCGATATGCCTTTTCTTCAGGCACGAAGGTCAATATCTTGGCAGGGAAGAACCATTGCCAGGAAAGCTCCCTGGCGGCGTTCTTGTACTTATGCCCCAATAAATTGACCAGAAAGGTTCCGGCGTAACCGGCCGCAAGATCTTGCCCATGGAGAGCGGCAACCGAATCGAGTTGCGCTTTCAGGTCCGGCACGATTCTTTCCGGCAACGGGACGGTGCGATCTTTTTGTCCTTTGCCGTCATGAACGGTCAGGACCATGGCATCGAAGTTGAAATCCTGAAGCCGGAGCTTCGCTCCCTCGAACAGGCGCAGCCCGCAACCATACAAGAGCTTGACCACCAAATCGTACGGCGAAGGCAGGGCGGCAATGATGGTATCGACTTCCTCGCGGGACAATACCACCGGGATGTACGGTCTGCGCTTGGCCCGAGGAACATCCTTGATCTCGCCGAACTCCTTTTTCAAGACATGGCGAAAAAAGAAAAGCAGAGCATTGAATGCCTGATTCTGCGAAGAAGCGGAAACCTTGCGTTTGACCGCTAAAAAAGTGAGAAATTCCTTGACATCGCTTGGAGTGAGCAGGATGATGTCCTTGCTTTTGGTGAATGCTTGCAGGTGGCGCGTCCAAGTCGTGTACGCCCGCAAAGTTTTCGGAGAATAATGGCGCACTGCAATCTCCGATTTAAGGTCAGCGTAAGCGGAGCGCCAATCAGCGTTGGTAAGTTTTGGCTGTTCGGTCCCAGGGAGGGGGGAATCAGTATTTTTCTCTGGCCGAGGCGTTGAGCGAGGTGGGTTGGGGTTCTGTGGTGGCGGAGCCGGCGGCATGGCGGGTACGTCGCAACAACTGTCATAAAAAAGCGAAATGGCGTGGGCTGCCTGTTTGCGTAGTTGCTCGGGCTGTTTTTTTTCGATCAGTTTTTCATGAAAATGCGGCAAACTCTCCCGGCTGGAGGCCTCATGCTGATATTTGCTGCAAAAATCGAAGTAAAACCTCAACCATCTCCGGTAAAAATTGTAAAACTGCTTTGGAATCGGTTCCTTGGTTAAGCGGGCGTCGAAGCGCAAAAGTATCTCGCGAGGAATATCGATCATGGTGAAATCCGGTTATAAGATTTCTTGTTAACACGCATTTTGTGGTGTTATCAGGTTAGTAAACAGCCTACCTGACCGGGTTATTGTGTCAATGTTTTTTTAAGCCCCGGAGTTATCGGGAAACCAGATACTTACTTGTTG
>Ga0172380_10002900_pt1 | contig 24968 bp, 26 predicted proteins | sample Leawe162metaG_FD_119747 | JGI IMG/M metagenome (GOLD analysis project Ga0172380, IMG submission 119747) | Leachate microbial communities from a municipal landfill in Southern Ontario, Canada - Leachate well 162 metaG | ecosystem: Engineered > Solid waste > Landfill > Unclassified | place...
CCATCTCAACGCGCTGGAACTCCTTGAGCTCGCTGTAGCCCGTTGTCGCCATCGCCTTGCGCAGTGCGCCGGCGATGTTCATGGTGCCGTCGGCCTGGTGCGAAGGACCATGCAGCACCTCGGCGAAGGTGCCTGAGGGTTCGAGGGCATTGCGATTGCCGCGTGGCAGGTTCGGATGCCAGGCCTCAGCACCCCAGTGCGCGCCCTTGCCCGGTGCATCGGTGGCGCGGGCAAGAACCGATCCGAGCATCGCTGCATCGGCACCACAGGCGAAGGCCTTGACGATGTCGCCGCTCTTGCCCAGGCCGCCATCGGCGATCACGTGCACGTAGCGGCCGCCTGACTCATCGAGATAGTCGCGACGCGCGGCCGCGACCTCTGCGATGGCACTGGCCATCGGCACGCGCACGCCGAGCACATCGCCATTGGTCGAGTCAGATCCTCCGCCGAAGCCCACCAGCACGCCTGCGGCACCCGTGCGCATCAGGTGGAGGGCGGCTTGATGCGTTGCGCAGCCTCCGACGATGACCGGCGCCTCGAGCTCGTAGATGAACTGCTTGAGATTGAGCGGCTCGCCCTCGCGCGTGACATGCTCGGCAGAGACGGTGGTGCCGCGGATGACGACGATGTCGGCACCGGCCTTGGCAATGATCGGCGCAAGGTGCGCGGTTGCCTGTGGGCTCACGGCAACGGCAACGGTGATGCCAGATGCCTTCAGATCGGCAACCCGCTTGGCGACGAGCTCAGGATCGACCTCGACCGCCGCATAGATCGCCTGCAGCCTCGCAGTCGCACCTGCTGACGGAAGCGCAGCGATCTCATCGAGCAGCCTGGTCGGGTCTGCATAGCGACCCCAGAGGCCTTCGACATTCAAGGTGGCCAGCATGCCCAGCTCGCTGAGCACCTGCGCCGACTGCGGGCTCACGAGCGAGTCCATCGGTGCAGCGATGAACGGCAGCCTGAACTGATAGGCGTCGATGTTCCAGCTGGTTGATACGCCTTGCGGATCGCGGGTGCGACGGCTCGGGGCGATGGCTACTTCATCGAATCCGTAGCCGCGGCGGGCGCGCTTGGCCCCACCGATCTCAATGGTGTCCACAGTGGTTCCCTATCGCCCGTTGTAGTTCGGTGCCTCGATCGTCATCTGCACGTCGTGCGGATGCGATTCGCGAAGCCCAGCAGAGGTGATGCGGACGAAGCGTCCGCGAGCATGCAGTTCAGGAACGGTTGCTGCACCGGAGTAGCCCATGGCTGCACGTAGGCCGCCGACGAGCTGATGTGCGACAGCGGTCAAGGGCCCGCGGTAGGGCACCAGGCCCTCGATGCCCTCGGGCACCAGCTTGTCATCGCTCAGCACGTCGTCCTGGAAGTAGCGGTCCTTGCTGTAGGACCGTGCCTCGCCGCGCGTCTGCATGGCTCCGAGCGAACCCATGCCACGGTAGGACTTGAACTGCTTGCCACCGATGAACACGACATCACCGGGTGCCTCCTCGGTTCCGGCGAGCAGCGAGCCCAGCATCACGACATCGGCACCGGCAACAAGCGCCTTGGCGATATCGCCGGAGTACTGCAGGCCGCCATCACCGATCACCGGAACACCCGCAGCGCGTGCGGCGAGCGACGCATCGTAGATCGCCGATACCTGAGGAACGCCAACGCCGGCGACCACGCGAGTGGTGCAGATCGAACCCGGGCCGACACCCACCTTGATGCCATCGGCACCGGCATCGATCAGCGCCTGAGCGCCCTCGCGGGTTGCGATATTGCCGCCGATGATGTCAACGCTCGTCTGTCGCTTCAGCGAGCGCACCATGTCGGTGACGGCACGCGAATGCCCATGCGCTGTGTCGACGACAAGGAAGTCGATGCCTGCCTCGATCAATGCCTTGGCACGACGCTCCGCATCTTCACCGACGCCAACCGCTGCACCGACGACGAGGCGTCCGTCCGCATCCTTGGTCGCATGGGGGTACTTGTCGGTCTTGACGAAGTCCTTGACCGTGAACAGTCCGCGCAGTCGTCCGGTCTCATCGATGAGCGGCAGCTTCTCGACCTTGTGCTGGGACAGGATCGCGAGTGCATCATCGGGGCTGACGCCGACCGGTGCGGTGACCAGAGGCATGCGCGTCATCACCTCATGCACCTGTCGCTGCATGTCGTCCTCGAACCGCATATCGCGATTGGTGACGATGCCAACGAGCATGCCATCGGGATCGACGACGGGGACGCCGGAGATGCGGTAGCGCCCGCAGAGCTGATCGACGTCAGCAAGGGTGTCATTGGGAAGGCAGGTGACCGGGTGGCTCACCATGCCGGCCTCGGAGCGCTTGACCATGTCGACCTGGATCGCCTGATCCTCGATCGACAGATTGCGATGCAGGACGCCGACGCCGCCCAGCCGGGCCATGGCGATGGCCATACGGGATTCGGTGACCGTGTCCATCGCGCTGGAGACCAGCGGCACCTTGATGCTGATGTTGCGGGTGACCCGGGCGGTGGTGTCGACCTCGCTTGGGACCACATCGGACTCGGCTGGCAAGAGCAGCACGTCGTCGTAGGTCAAACCCAGATATGCGAACTTGTCAGCTACCTCGCCTGTCATGGGCTAAGGCTACCGGCCCTTGAAGGGTGCCCCGTCGGGGCTTGTTCCTGGACCAGGATTCCCTCTGTCCGGAAAGCACGAAGGGCGGCCCCCAAGCGGGAGTCGCCCTTCGAAGTGACGTGCGTCAGTGGCTGTGACCGTGACCGTGGCCACCGGCCTCTGGCTCTGCCTCTTCACGCTTCTCGACCACCAGTGCCTCGGTGGTCAGCAGCATGGCGGCAATCGAGGCGGCGTTCACGAGTGCTGAACGGGTCACCTTGACGGGGTCGATGACGCCCTCGGCGATGAGATCGCCATAGGTGTCGGTTGCGGCGTTGTAGCCCTGGCCGACCGGCAGCTCCTGCACCTTGGACACGACGACATAGCCCTGCTCGCCCGCGTTCTCAGCGATCCAGCGCAGTGGCTCGAGGGCTGCACTGCGAACAATGCGAACGCCCGTGCCCTGGTCGCCGGTGAGGCCCAGGTCGTCCTTCAGCACGGAGATGGCCTGCACGAGTGCTGCGCCACCACCGGAGACGATGCCCTCATCGATCGCTGCTCGTGTTGCTGAGACAGCGTCCTCGATGCGGTGCTTCTTCTCCTTGAGCTCGACCTCGGTGTGCGCACCGACCTTGATGACGACAACGCCACCGCTGAGCTTGGCCAGGCGCTCCTGGAGCTTCTCGCTGTCCCAGTCGGACTCGGAGTTCTCGATCTCCTTGCGCAGCTGCGCAACGCGATCGGCAACGGCTGAATGCTCTCCGCCACCGTCGACGATGGTCGTGGTGTCCTTGGTGATGACGATGCGACGAGCGCTGCCGAGCACCTCGAGGCCGACCTGGTCGAGCTTGAGGCCAACCTCGGGGGCGACGACCTGCGCGCCGGTGAGCACTGCGATGTCCTCGAGGATCGCCTTGCGACGGTCACCGAAGGCCGGGGCCTTGACTGCTGCAGAGGCGAAGGTGCCACGAATGCGGTTGACGACGAGGGTCGAAAGCGCTTCGCCTTCGACGTCCTCGGCGATGATCAGCAGCGGCTTGCCGGTCTGCATGACCTTCTCGAGCACTGGCAGGATCTCCTGCACGCTGGCGACCTTGCCCTGGACGATCAGGATGCGTGCATCCTCGAGCACTGCTTCCATGCGCTCGGCATCGGTGACCATGTACTGCGAGACATAGCCCTTGTCGAACTGCATGCCCTCGGTGAACTCGAGCTCGATCTGCGTCGTGCTGGACTCCTCGACCGAGATGACGCCGTCCTTGCCGACCTTGTCGAAGGCATCGGCGATGAGGTTGCCGATCTCGCGATCCTGGCTGGACACCGTGGCGACGTTGGCGATCTCCTCCTTGCCATTGACCGGGCGTGCATTGGCATGCAGCTCTGCTGACACTGCCGCAACAGCCTTGTCGATGCCGCGCTTGAGATCCATCGGGGAGGCGCCGGCCGCAACCTGCTTCAGGCCTTCGCGAACCATCGCCTGGGCGAGCACAGTTGCAGTGGTGGTGCCATCGCCTGCGACGTCGTTGGTCTTGGTGGCAACTTCCTTGGCGAGCTGCGCGCCGAGGTTCTCGTACGGATCGTCGAGCTCGATCTCGCGAGCGATCGTCACACCGTCGTTGGTGATCGTGGGAGCGCCCCACTTCTTGTCGATGACGACGTTGCGGCCCTTGGGACCAAGCGTGACGCGCACTGCGTCAGCAAGGGCGTTCACACCGCGCTCGAGGCTGCGACGGGCATCCTCATCGAATTCCAGGATCTTTGCCATGCGTGTTCACTCCTAGTTGGATCAGCGAAAACAATGGACGAAGCGCCCCGCCCCGGATCTACCGGTGATCGGGGCGCTTGCGTCTGAGGTTTACTTCTCGACGATTGCGAGGATGTCGCGGGCTGAAAGGAGCAGGTACTCCTCGCCGTTGTACTTCACTTCGGTGCCGCCGTACTTGCTGTAGATGACGACATCGCCGACCTTCACGTCGAGCGGGATGCGCTTGTCTCCAGCCTCGTCAAAACGGCCAGGTCCTGTTGCGATGACCGTGCCCTCTTGTGGCTTTTCCTTTGCGGTGTATGGGATCACGAGACCTGATGCAGTTGTCTGCTCTGCTTCGAGGGTCTGGACCAGAATGCGATCTTCGAGCGGCTTAATGGTGACCGACACGGTTGCGTCCTCCGGATAGTCGGCTAGGCCCTTTTTAGGGGGCGAAACGGTTAGGTCAATTAGCAGTCCCCGGTGGGGAGTGCCAACGCAGAATCTACGCAACGGTTAGCACTCCGTCAAGTCGAGTGCCAGCGATCGGCTTCCGCGCACAGCGAACCTGCCATCGGGAGGACTCCGGCGGTCTGATGGCAGGCGCTCGCAGCTCACGAGGTCGCTCTGCCACGATGGCCGAATGTGGATCTGCAGCCCCGAGGGTCGGGCAGTCATCGAGCAGGCCGACGCCCAGCTGGTCGCTCATCCGGGCGATCCCCTTGCGGCCAGCACATCGCTGCGTCGGCTCCTGCCCGAGCTGGCCCCCGAGCTCGCCGCCGCGGCCCTGGACCAGGCGCGGCTGGCCCGGCTAGCGGCCGATCGCTATGGCATCGACGCGCATGCGCTGCTGCTCACTCGCGACGGACTCGAGCAGGCGACTCGTCCTGAGGTGGCCCGATTGAGAGCCGAACTCCTCCAACAGGCCGGAGCACAGACCGTCGTCGACCTCACCGCTGGCCTGGGCTTTGACGCACGGGCCCTCCTGTCCGCTGGCCTCACTGTGATCGCAGTCGAGCGGGACGCCACGACGGCAGCCTTCCTGCGAGTGAATGCGCCGGCAGCCGAGGTGGTCCAGGCAGATGCCCTGGAGGTTGCCACCGGCCTGCTCGCCCGACTGCAGCCGACCGATGTGGTCTTCATCGACCCGGCACGCCGCAGTGGTCGGCGGACCCTTGACGGCTCTCGTGCGCATCCCGAGCGCGACCCGGAACGGTGGTCGCCGCCGTGGTCATTCGTCACCAGCCTTGCCGATCAGGGCATCCGGGTCTGCGCGAAGGTGGCCCCCGGATTCGCTGCGGACCTGCTGCCGACTGGCTGGTGCGGGATCTGGACCAGTGTGCAGCGCACCATGGTCGAGGCGATGGTGTGCTCCTGGGACATCGGAGCAGCGCGCACAGCACGGGCAATAGGCGCAAGAGTGGTCGACTTCGCCTCGACTGCGCCGTGCATCTCATCGGCATCGGCGCTGGAGCAATGGCTCCACGAGCCCGATCCGAGCCTGGTCAATGCCGGCCTGCTCGACGAGTTCTGTGCTGCCCATCCATCATTGGCGCGAGTCGATGAGCAGTCGACCTGGCTCACGTCGAGTGCTGACTTCACTCACGCGATGCTGCGCAGCTATGAGGTCAGGCAGGAACTGCCCAATGACGTGAAGGGCCTGCGCAAGTCGCTCAACGCCCTTGGCGTCGGTGACCTCACGATCAAGTGCCGCGGCATGGGCATCGATGCCGACGCCATGCGCAAGCAGCTTCGTCTCTTCGCTGGTGGTCCGGGCACAGTCGTCATCACGACCGTGCAGGGCCAGCGCACCACCGTGCTAGTGCATGACCACCGTTGACACCTGCAGCACCGAGCGAGTCGGAAAGTCCAAGGGCGAGGGTGCCGCACCCTGACGCACCAGCTTTGCTCCCAGGGCGGCGATCATCGCCCCGTTGTCCGTGCACAGCCTCGGGCTCGGCACGCGCAGCACGACACCCGCGGCATCGCATCGCTCCTGCGCCAGCAGTCGCAGCCGACTGTTCGCCGCCACTCCCCCGCCGATGACCAGGTGCTCGACGCCATGATCGCGACAGGCCTTGATCGCCTTGCGCGTCAGCACATCGACAACAGCCTCCTGGAATGAGGCTGCGACATCAGGGACATTGATCGTGGTCCCGGCCTTGCGCTCCTGGGCGATCCATCTGGCCACCGCAGTCTTCAACCCGCTGAAGGAGAAGTCATACGGATGCTCGGCGAGGTCCTTGGCCGTAGTGAGACCGCGCGGAAAGGCGATGGCCGAGGCATCGCCCTGCTGGGCCGCGCGATCGATCCAGGGGCCGCCCGGGAACGGCAGGTCGAGTATGCGCGCGATCTTGTCGAAGGCCTCCCCCGCGGCATCGTCGATCGTGGCCCCCAGCGAGGTGACGTCCTGCGCATCGTCGCGCACGAGCAGCAGCGATGAGTGACCCCCGGAGACCAGCAGGCCGATGGCGGTCTCGGGCAGCGGGCCGTGCTCGAGCTCGTCGACGACCACGTGGCCGGCCAGGTGGTTGACCGCGAACAGCGCAATCCCAAGGGAGCTGGCAAGGGCCTTTGCCGTGGCGGTGCCGATGAGCAGGGCGCCGGCAAGTCCCGGGCCGCCAGTGACCGCAATGGCATCGAAGTCATGGATGCCGACCCCAGCCTGCTCGCAGGCCCGTTGGATGGTCGGGATCATCGCCTCGACATGCGCACGGGAGGCGACCTCAGGCACGACGCCGCCGAAGCGCGCATGCTCGTCGACACTCGAGGCAACGGCATCGGCAAGCAGGGTCGACCCGCGAACGATCCCGACTCCGGTCTCATCGCAGCTGGTCTCGATCCCCAGGATCAGCGGCTGGGTCATCCGGTCTCCTGGCTCTTGAGCGGTCGCAGGCGCATCACGAGTGCATCGACCCCCGGCGCGTAGTAGTCGCGACGAATATTCAACTGCTCGAAGCCGAAGCGGTGGTAGAGCGCAAGCGCCGCGGCATTGTCGGACCTCACCTCGAGCATGAGCTGCTCGCATTCGCGAGCCACTGCCTGGTCGATGAGCTCGGTCAGCAGGGTTGCCCCCAGTCCCCTGCCCTGTGCCGCAGGGCTCACGGCGATGGTCTGCACATCGGCATCTGGCGCGAGCGCGAACAACCCGGCATAGCCGAGCACGGCATCGGCCTCGGTGGCGATGAAGTAGCTGCGGGTCGGCTGCGCCAGCTCTGACCAGAACTGCTCGACGGTCCACGAGTCGACGGGAAACAGCTGCTGCTCAAGGGCATGCACCATCTCGATATGCCACCACCGCATCGGTTCGAGCCTCACTTGGTCGGCTCCACTGCATCGGGTCTGCGCACATAGAGCGGATACGGCGCAAGGAGTCGCTGGCCGGTCAGTGCCGTTGCGGTGGCGCCGTCATCGTGGCCGTGAACGGACAGATCGATGGGCGTGGTGTCGACGAGCTGGCCCTCGCGCAGATGATGCAGGGCGAAGCGGGCGACCTCGCGGGCATCGGGATAGGCCACCGTGTCGGCGAACTCACCGTGCAGCAGCTCCAGATACGAGGCGGCGATATCGCCGAACCACGGCAGTGCCCGGATCTCGCCGTCGATCTCGCCCGGCCGTTGCACATGGGGTCCGAGGAGTCGCTCGCCATCGGCGTCGTACTGAGCCCAGTAGATCTCCTTGCGGCGCGCATCGATCGCGCAGGCGAATGGGCTCTGGACCGCATCGGATGCGGCAAGGGCCATGGCATCCAGGGAGCACACGCCCAGCACCGGCACCTCCCAGACCAGGCCATAGGCCTGCGCCGAGCTCACGCCCACCCGCAGGCCGGTGTACGCACCGGGCCCGACTCCGCAGGCAACTGCCGTGACTGTCGGGCTCCCCGCAGACTTCAGCGCCCGTTCGACCAGCACTGCCAGCACCTCGGCATGGCGCCGGGCATCGATGTGCACCTCGTGGGCCAGCAGCACCTCGCCATCGAGCACCGCGACCGAGCTCGCCGGCGACGAGGTGTCCACTGCAAGCATCACCATGCGGCACTCAGCTCATCGAGCGCGTCAGCAGTCCAGCGATCGCCGACTCCGGCAAAGCCCACCTGGCGAACATCATCGTCGTCATCGGAGCGGGTGATCGTGATGATGAGCCGGTCATCGGCCAGCTGCTCGACCTTGCCCTGGCCCCACTCGACGACCGTGACACTCGTTGCGAGATCTGCGTCGAGATCAAGGGCATCGAGCTCGACCGTGGACCCGAGTCGATAGGCGTCCACGTGCACCAGGGGGATACGTGCGGCCTGATGGGCACGGGCGATGACGAAGGTGGGACTCGTGATCGCCTCGTCGACGCCAAGTGCCCGGCCCAGGCCCTGCACGAAGGTGGTCTTGCCTGCACCGAGCTCGCCGACCAGCACCACGAGATCACCGGGAATCAGGTGGGTCGCGACATGCGCACCCAGCTCATGCATCTGCTCGCGATTCCTCACTGCCAGCACTACGACGCCGCCTTGCGCGACCCTGGAGCAAGTCCTGCCTGCACGCGGTCGAGCAGCTCGATCAGCAGCTGGTCGACCTCGTCGTGGTATTCGATGCCGACCATGTGCCCGCCTCCGGAGATGACAGCGAGCAGCGAGCCCCGAATGCAGGCGGCCAGGCGCTCACTGTGCACGACCGGAGTCAGTCGATCCTCGTCGCCGACGACCACGACGACATCGCATTGCGCAAGAGTCGGCAGCACTTGGTACTTGTCATGCTCCTGCAAGGCAGGCAGGAACTCGGCGAGCACGTCGATCGGGGTGCTGTCGATCATGTCGGCCACGAACTCACTTGCCTCGCGCGAGGGCGAGGAGCCGAAGGAATAGGCCCGGAACACCAGTTCGGAGATATCGCTGCTGGCCCTGCGGCCCGTCTCGACCAGGACCTTGCTGCGCGCCAGCGCCGAGGCCATCAGCGGCATCGCCCGGTGCACGAGCTTGCGCATCACCGCGGGCATGCCGAAGGTCACCTCGGTCATGCCGCCGGCCGTGGTCGACATGAGCAGCACGCCGCGAATGCGACTGGCAAAGAGCTCCGGGTGCCGCTCGGCCAGGGCCATGATCGTCATGCCGCCCATCGAATGGCCCACGAGCAGCAGCGGACCATCGGGCGCCACCGCCTCGATGATGGTCATCAGGTCGATGCCGAGCTGATCGACGGTATGCGTGTCCATGTGCGCGCGCCCGGACCTGCCGTGACTGCGCTGGTCATAGGACACGACTCGTGCCCGGCCCTGCAGTGCAGCACGCTGGAACATCAGGGATGCCGAGCTCAGTGCATAGCCATGGCACAGGATGACGGTGACCGGCGTGTCCGAGCCTTCGTACTCATCGATCTCGACATGCAGTCCGGTGCCGTCGCTCATCAGCAGGCCGCGAATCTCGGGCGTGAACGCGGGCACCTGCCAGTCCGCATCCTGGTGAGCAGAGCGAGCCACCAGCCTGCGCTGCACTGCAAGGCCGATTGCGGTGCCGGCGGCGATGGTTCCGACAGCGATCAGCCCACCACCGGCGATCTTGACCGCATTGGGAACACTCGGACTCACTTCATGCCCTCGTACACGCGCGGCACGCGCACTCCGATGCGCGTGACGATCTCGTAGCCGATGGAGTTGCTCCAGGTGCCCCAGTCATCAGCAGTGGGTGCACCACTGGCGCCATCGCCGAAGATGACGACATCGTCACCGGCTCCGACCTCGCCGAGCGATGACGGCAGCTCGATGACGAACTGGTCCATGGCGATCTGACCGAGCACCGCACATCGCATACCGTTGACCTGCACCTGGGCACCCTGGACAACGCGAGGAATGCCGTCGGCATAGCCAAGCGGGACCAGCCCCACCCGGGTCGGCTCCGCAGCAGTCCAGAGACCGCCATAGGAGACGGACTGCCCGGCGGGGATCGTCTTGACCAGGGCCAACCGCGCATGCAGGGTCATCGCCGCCTGGAGTCCGAAGCGCTCCGCGCTGTGCGGATCCATCGGCGCGACCCCATACATGCCAATGCCGATGCGCACCAGGTCGAACTGGGTATCGGGATAGGACAGCGCCGCCGCACTGTTGGCCAGGTGCAGGAACTGCGGCTCCAGGCCTGCCGTGCGCGCGACCTCCACTCCCTGCACGAACAGCTGGCGCTGCGCGGCCACGGAGTCCTGATCGCCCAGGCCCGCATCGGCCAGATGGGACCAGATGCCGACCACGGCAATTCGACTGCGGGACTGGAGCGCCTTGGCTGCAGTCACGAGCTCATGCCAGTCCTCGATGTCCGAGCCATTGCGCGAGAGCCCGGTGTCGAGCTTGAGGTGGATGCTTGCGATGACCCCGGCCTCGGCTGCTGCCTCGACCACCTCGATCAGTGCCCACATCGACGACACCGAGACCTGCACTCCGGCCTTGATGCAGGCGAACAGGTCGGGGTCGCCGGGAGTCCACAGCCAGGCCAGCAGCAGGCCTTCGTCACCGGCCTCGCGCAGTGCCACCGCCTCACTGAGCAGGGCAACGCCCAGCCATTCGGCGCCTGCCTCGCGGGCGGCGTGGGCAATGGGAGCCAGGCCATGCCCATAGGCATCGGCCTTGACCACTGCGAGCAGCTGCGACTTCGGCGCTGCGGCCCGGATGATCTCGAGATTGTGCCGGATGGCCGACAGGCTGATCACTGCCTGCGCTCGGGTCATGTGCCCATTCTTCCGGGCCGACGCACTGAGGCGATCGCCGCACCGATGCAGGCGGTCAATTCGCTGGCAGTCACGGAACGACCGCCCATCCCGGCAAGGCGGCCGGCCTCGCCATGCAGCCAGCAGCCTGCCGCAGCGATCTCCGCTGCCATCGCATCATCGACCTGCTCGACCGAGCGAGCGGCCGCACCGGCGAGCAGGGCGCCGATGAGCCCGGCCAGCACATCGCCACTGCCCGCGGTGCTGAGCACGGGACTGCCGAGCAGGTCGATGAACAGGGCACCGTCAGGTGAGGCGATGACCGTGCCCGATCCCTTGAGCACGACCACGACGTTGAGATCACTGGCCAGCGCCTGTGCAGCAGCAATCCGTCCGTCAGAGATGGGCACTGGGCTCAATCGCGCGAACTCACCCTCATGCGGGGTCACGACCGTCGGGAGGCTGCGAAGGCGCACGCTCTCGCGCAGCTGCTCGTCGCGCGACAGCACCGTCAGCGCACCCGCATCCAGCACGACCGGTGTCCAGCAGCGCAGGATCGCACCGACTGCGTCACGATCCGCGGGCGTTCCTGAGAAGCCCGGACCCACGACCCAGGCATTGACACGCGCATTGGAGGCCGGATCTGCAGCAGTGGCAACGACGGGCGGATAGGAAGTGACGACCGGCAGCACGAGGTCATCACCACGATCGAGGAACTCGACCATCCCCATGTCAGCGGCCAAGGCGGCTGCCGTGGACAGGAAGGCCGCACCCGGATACTGCGCGCTGCCGGCGCAGATGCCGACCACTCCGCGCCGGTACTTGTGATCGTTGATCCCCGGCTCGGGGACCCAGAATGCGACATCGTCGGCATCGATGACTGCGCCGCATGATTCAAGGGCGTCGCCAATGCCGATGTCGACGATGCGGACTCCGCCGGCGAAGGCCTTGCCCGGCATGGTGATCAGCCCGGGCTTCAATCCCCCGAAGGTCACGGTCTGGTCGGCATCCACGGCATCGGCCAGCACCTGCCCGGTGTCGGCGTTGACGCCAGTTGGCACATCGACGGCGACGATCAATGCAGCCAGGCCGTGGGTTGCGCGGACGATCGAGGCAATTGGCTCGCGGAGCTCGCCGGTTGCTCCGATGCCCAGCAACCCGTCGATCACGAGATCTGCCTCATGCAGGACTGCCGGCGCAGCGGGGTCGCCCCAGGCAATCAGTCGCCCACCGGCAGCAGCGAAGGCATCGCGAGCAGCATCGTGCATCGCAGGACCCACGCTGATCGCCAGGAGATGCGCACCGCGCCGTGACAGCCTGGCACCGGCGAACAGCGCATCGGCCCCGTTGTTGCCCGAGCCGGCCAGCACCACGATGCGCGCTCCGACGACACCGCCGCGTGTCCGAGTCAGCAGATCGATGACTGCTGCGGCAACTCCATGCGCAGCGCGATCCATGAGGACACCTGCCGCAAGCTCGGCGGCGTGAGCCTGTTCGGCCTGTTGAATTGCCGCGGTGTCATGCAGCGTGATCATGACTATTCGACGGTGACGGACTTGGCGAGATTGCGCGGCTGGTCAACGTCATGACCCTTGGCCGTGGCCATCTCGCAGGCGAACACCTGCAACGGCACAGTCGAGACAAGAGGCTGCATCAGCAGCGGCACCACAGGCACGCGAATGATGTGATCGCTGAACTGAACGATCTTCTCGTCGCCCTCCTCTGCGATCGCAACGATGTGCGCACCACGAGCACGCACCTCCTGGATCGCCGAGATGATCTTGTCGTGCAGGAAGCTGCGTGGTGAGGGCACGATCACGACCACCGGAACGCCGTCCTCGATCAATGCGATCGGTCCGTGCTTCAACTCACCTGCAGCGAAGCCCTCGGCGTGCATGTAGGCGAGCTCCTTGAGCTTGAGTGCGCCTTCGAGTGCAACAGGAAAGCCGACATGGCGACCGATGAACAGCACGGACTTCGCATCGGCCAGCTCGCGTGCGATCGCCCGCACCGGCTCGACAGTGTCGAGCACGAGGTCGACGGCATGCGGCATGTTGTCGAGCTCGGACAGCACGCTGTTGATCTCTGCCTCGTTCAGGATGCCGCGCACCTGCGCCAGGTAGAGCCCGATGAGATAGGCGGCGATGATCTGGGTCAGGAAGGCCTTGGTCGATGCGACGGCGATCTCCGGACCTGCATAGGTATAGAGCACACCATCGGCCTCACGCGGAATGGTCGAGCCGACGGTGTTGCAGATCGCCAGGGTGCGAGCACCCTGCTGCGCCGCATGGCGCAGGGCCATCAGCGTATCCATGGTCTCGCCCGACTGCGAGATCGCAATCACCAGCGTGCCTGGGCCGACGATCGGCTCGCGGTAGCGGAACTCGCTGGCGACGTCGACCTCGACGGGGATGCGCGTCCAGTGCTCGACTGCGTACTTCGCGACCATGCCCGCGTGATAGGCCGTGCCGCAGGCGATCACCACGACCTTGTCGATGCTGCGCAGCTCTGCGTCGTCAATGCGCATCTCGTCGAGCTGCAGCTGCCCTGACTTGTTGATGCGACCGCGCAGGGAGTCGGCAACGGCCTTGGGCTGCTCGGCGATCTCCTTGAGCATGAACAGGTCGTAGCCGCCCTTCTCTGCGGCCGAGGCATCCCAGTCGACCGTGAAGGGGCGGACGACAGCCGCCTCGCCGAAGAAGTCGGTGACGGTGACGCCCTGCGGCGTCAAGGTGACCACTTGATCCTGGCCGAGCTCGAGTGCATCGCGCGTGTAGTCGACGAAGGCAGCCACATCGGAGGCCAGGAAGTTCTCACCCTCGCCGAGCCCGACCACCAGCGGTGAATTGCGGCGTGCACCGACGACGACATCGGGATACAGCGGTGAGATCGCGACAAGCGTGAAGGCGCCCTCGAGCTCCTTCACGACGGTGCGCATTGCGACAGTCAGATCGCCGGCCCGGGGCAGCTCGCGGGCCAGCAGATGCGCGACGACCTCGGAGTCCGTGTCAGACGTGAGCCGCACTCCTGCGCTGGTGAGCTCATCTCGCAGCTCAGCGAAGTTCTCGATGATGCCGTTGTGGATGATCGCGACCGAGCCATCCTCGCTGACATGCGGATGAGCATTGCGGTCGGTCGGCCCGCCATGCGTGGCCCAGCGGGTGTGACCGATACCGGTGGTCGAGTCAGGAAGCGGATCGGCGCCGAGCAGGGTCTCGAGGTTGACGAGCTTGCCGGCCTTCTTGCGAGTGTCGAGCACCCCGTCTGCGATCACCGCAACACCGGCAGAGTCGTAACCGCGGTACTCGAGCCGGCGCAATCCGGAGACGATGATCTCAAGAGCCTGCTTCTGGCCGACGTAGCCCACGATCCCGCACATGTCGATAAGCCTAGAGGGTCTGCGCAAGGATGGGCCGGTGCTCACCTTGCGCGTCAACTGCCCCACGCAGCTCAGCGATGCCGTCCTGGCGATCCTGCGCGATCAGCCGGCAGTGAGCGCGCTGAGCGTGCTTCGAGGCGCAAGCGAGATCCCCGAAGGCGATCTGATCTTCGCCGACATCCCGCGCGAGACGGCAAATGAAGTGATTACCGCGCTGCGTGCTGCCGGCGTCGATCAGTCCGGCACCATCGTGCTCAACGACGCCGACACCTGGATCTCGCGGGCAGCCTTCGACGCCGAGGCCCAGGCGCCAGGTGCCGACAGCGACGCCGTTGTCTGGGCATCGGTGATCGAGCGCGCCTACAACGACTCGGCGCTGACCTGGACCTTCGTGTCCTTCATGGTGCTCGCCACCGCACTCGCTGCCATCGCCATCGTGACCGACTCGATCATCCTGGTGATCGCTGCGATGGTGCTCGGCCCCGAGTTCACTGCGGTCGCCTCACTCGGCCTGGCACTGGTGCGCAAGCGGCCTCGACTGTTCAGGCGGGCATTGAGCTCGCTTGTCATCGGGTTCAGCGCGTCGATCCTGGTGGTTGCCGCGCTCGCCTTCGTCGCCCAGCACTTCGATCTCATCAGCGTCGATGAGCTCACCCGCACCCGACCGGGCACCAGCTTCATCTACTCGCCGAACATGTGGTCCCTTGTCGTAGCGGTGATCGCAGGTGCTGCAGGCGTGCTGGCGCTCACCTCAGCGCAGTCAGGCGGCCTGGTCGGGGTCTTCATCTCGGTGACCACGATCCCGGCCTCCGGTGACGCGGCACTGGCGCTGGTGTTCGGTCGTTGGAGCGAGCTCGCCGGATCCCTGACACAGCTGGTGGTCAACATCGGCGGCATGGCACTGGCCGGATGGGCGACCCTGGCCTTGCAGCATGTGGTCTGGAATCGGGTTACGACAAGGGCAAGGCGGTCTGCACGACCTGAGCCAGTCGATCAGTGATGCGCTGAGCGGTCTCCTGGCTCTGTGCCTCGACCATGACGCGAATGACCGGCTCGGTTCCCGATGAGCGCAGCAGCACGCGGCCCTGCGGGCCCAGTTCCGCCTCAGCGGCTGCGACTGCTGCAGCGACCTCGGCTGAAGTGCCCAAGGCCGCCTTGTCGACATTGCGCACGTTGACCAGGACCTGCGGCAGCTTGACGATCTGCGAGGCCAACTGGGCAAGTGTCAGGCCCGTGGCCGACATGCGGGCCAGCAGGTGCAGGGCCGTAAGCAGCCCATCACCGGTTGTCGCATGCTCGAGCATGACCACATGCCCGCTCTGCTCGCCACCCAGACCCAGGCCATCAGCCTTCATCGCCTCAAGCACATAGCGATCGCCGACTCCGGTCTCGATGACCGAGATACCGTGCTGCTCCATTGCGATCTTGAAACCGAGATTGGCCATCACTGTTGCAACGACAGTGCTCTTGGCCAATGTGCCTGACTCGTTCATGCCGATCGCGATGATGGCCAGGATGTGGTCGCCATCGATGACATTGCCGTCGGCATCGATCGCCAGGCAGCGATCGGCATCGCCATCATGGGCAATGCCGGCGTCAGCGCCGTGCTCGCGCACGGCAGCGATGAGGTCCTCGAGATGCGTGCTGCCGCAGTTCTCATTGATGTTCAGGCCATTGGGCTGCGCATGGATCGCGACGACCTCTGCCCCCGCAGTTCGCAGCACTGCCGGGGAGATCATCGAAGCCGCACCATTGGCACAGTCGACTACGACCTTCAGGCCGTCAAGGCGATTGGGAAGGGTGCTGATCAGGTGCTTCTCGTAGAGCTCGACGGCGATGGCATTGGCCTGGATATGCCCGATGTCCGCACCGAGCGGCCGGTCCCAGGGTTCGCGCATCCGCGCCTCGATCTCGTCCTCGATCTCGTCATCGAGCTTGTGTCCACCCCGGGCGAACAGCTTGATGCCGTTGTCGGGCATGGGATTGTGCGATGCCGAGAGCATCACGCCCAGGTCGGCACCCAGCGCTTCGGTGAGATAGGCGACGGTCGGCGTCGGGACGACACCCAGCAGGGTGACATCGACGCCCGCGCTCGCCAGGCCTGCAACGATTGCCGACTCGAGGAATTCACCACTGATGCGTGAATCGCGACCGACGATCGCGCGCGGGCGATGGCCGGCAAAACTGCCGACCTCGCCGAGCACATGAGCCGCTGCCACACCCAGATCCAGCGCCAGTTCGGCCGTGAGATCGCGATTGGCGAGCCCACGGACCCCATCGGTGCCGAACAGGCGTCCCAACGGGCTAGCGCTTGCTGTACTGGGAAGCCTTACGGGCCTTCTTCAGGCCGTACTTCTTGCGTTCCTTGGCACGTGGGTCACGAGTGAGGAAGCCGGCCTTCTTCAGCGAAGGACGGTTGCCTTCCTTGTCGATGCCGTTCAATGCGCGGGCGACACCGAGGCGAAGCGCGCCGGCCTGGCCGGAGACGCCGCCGCCGTGGATACGGGCGATGACATCGAACTTGCCCTCGGCCCCAGTCGTCGTGAATGGGTCATTCACTTCCTGCTGGTGGACCTTGTTCGGGAAGTAGTTGTCCAGATCGCGGCCATTGATGGTCCACTTGCCGGTGCCAGGGACGATGCGCACGCGGGCAATTGCCTGCTTGCGGCGGCCGGTGGCAGCACCTGGGGCGACAACGACATCGCGGGTCACGACTTCGCGTGCTGGGGTCTCTGAGGTGTACTCAGAAGGAATCTCTTCCTCGATGTCGATTTCGACGTCTTCGATCGTGGCCTCTGACACTGCCATTTCCTCTTCGTTAAGTTCCGGCTCGGGGAGTTCTACTGTGCGATCTGGGTGATCGCGAATGGCACTGGGGCCTGGGCAACATGTGGGTGATCGGCTCCGCGGTACACCTTGAGCTTCTTCAGCTGCTGCTTGCCGATCTTGTTGTGCGGGAGCATGCCCTTCACGGCCTTCAGGACTGCCTTGTCGGCGTTGTTGTCGAGAAGATCGGTGTAGCTGGTCGTTGACATGCCACCTGGGTAGCCGGAGTGGTGGTACGCCTTCTTCTGCTCACGCTTCTGACCAGTCAACGCGACCTTGTCGGCGTTGATGATGATGACGAAGTCACCAGTGTCGATATGCGGTGCATAGGTCGGCTTGTGCTTGCCGCGCAGCAGGTTCGCTGCATGGGTTGCGAGCCGTCCGAGAACAACATCGGAAGCGTCGATGACATGCCAGGTACGAGAAACCTCACCGGCCTTTGGGCTGTACGTGCGCACGGGACGCCACCTTCATTGTTGGATCGGACTGCTGATGTGGGCCTCAGGACTTTCGGGGAAGCACTGAAGCGACCCCAAAGAGTACCCAGTGAGGGCACGTCCAGCCAAATCGGGTGGGGTTGACCCCTAGGCCAGGCCCAGTCCGAGGGCGACCTCGCGCATCTGGTGGTCGAAGAAGGCCTTGCGGGCCTTGGGACCACTGGCGATGACATTGGTGAGATGGCCGAAGACCTCGAGCGATATCGAGCCCAGCAGGGTGGCCCAGGAGGCCAGCCCGCGAGCCGTCAGCGTCTCGGGGATGCCATCGGCCGCATCGGTGGCCAATGGCGCAAGGGCGCTATGCACCACCGGATCCAGGCGCCCGCGTCCGAGGGCAGGCTCGGGGCAATCGCGCAGGATCCCCAGGAGCACGACCGGCACCCGGCTCGCCGGCCCGATGGTCGATTCGGGCGCGGCATAGCCCGGCACCGGGCTGCCGTAGATCAGGGCGTATTCATACGGATGGGTCAGGGCCCAGGTGCGCACGGTATGGGCCGTGACCAGAAAGCGATCGAGCAGATCGGCGCGATCCACCTTGGCCTCGGCCTGCTCCACGACCAGTCCCAGCCGGTCGTATGCCTCCACGATCAGGAGCGTGAGCAGGGCATCGCGGCTGGGCACATAGCGGTAGACGGCAGAGGACACCATGCCCAGATCGCGGGCGACTGCTCGCAGTGACAGGGCTGCGGCGCCATGGACGGCCAGGTGCTCACGCCCGAGCTCCAGGATCTGCGACATGACCTCCTCGCGAGCCAGCTCACGCCGCGTCTTCGCCATGACCGGATTCTTCCACAGATCCCATCACGTCGCTTGCATTTCAAGAGCAGTGCTCTCTATATTGAGAGCACTGCTCTCATTTGGAGGAATGACATGTCACAGGACATCGCAAGTGGAACGCATCTGGTCGTCGGAGCCGGTGCAGTCGGCAGTGCCCTGGCCCTCGCACTCGCCAAGGCAGGGGCCCAGGTAGTGATCGGCACTCGGTCGGGCTCTGGTCCGGTCCACCCCGGCATCACGCGCATTGGCCTGGATGCCGCCGACGCGAACGCCCTGCTCGCCGCCGCGCCCAAGGCAGCGGTCGTCTACAACTGCGTCAACCCGCCATATCACCGCTGGCCGCAGGAGTGGCCGCCGATGGCGCAGGCCTTCCTTGACTTCGCGGAGCTGTCTGGTGCGGTACTGGTGACCTGCTCGAATCTCTATGGCTACGGACCGCAGCCTGGCCCGCTGCACGAGGATCTCCCCCTTGCCGCTCCCGGCACCAAGGGCCGCATCAGGGCTCAGATGTGGCTCGAGGCCAAGGCCTGGCATGACGCCGGTCGCATCAGGGCATCCGAGGTTCGCGGCTCGGACTACATCACGCCCAATGCGCAGAGCCGACTCGGTGATCGGGTGGTCCCGCGCATCCTGAAGGGCAAGGGGGTGCAGCTGATCGGCCCGGTCGACACGATCCACACCTGGACGTCACCGAAGGATGTCGCCCGGCTCATGGTGATCGCCGGAGCCGATGAGCGGGCTTGGGGCCGGGCGTGGCATGTGCCGAGCAATCCCCCGCGCACCCAGCAGGAGGCGGTCAATGAACTGTGCATCGTCGCCGGGGCCAAGCCGGTGAAGGTCGGCCAGATTCCCGCATTCATGGTGCGCGGCCTTGGCCTCGTCAATCCGTTGATCAGGGAGTTGAAGGAGACGGCGTACCAGTTCAAGAGCCCGTACGTGCTCGATGACTCGCGTGCGCGTGCGACCTTTGCACTGGAGCCCACACCGTGGGCAGTCCTGCTCGACGAGCAGGTAGCGGCCTACCGCTAGTCGGAATGCTCGCAGTCGCAGTCCAGGGTGCGCAGATCGCGAGTGATGCGCTGGCGCGCGGCAAGTTCATCGTCGGCGGGATAGCCGACCTCCTCGAGCACCAGCGGATGCGGCGGCATCACGGTGACCCCGACATTGCGCTCGCCTCCGGCCAGCACCTGCGCGGGCCAGCTCACTGGCTTGCGGCCATCGCCCACCGGCAGCATTGCTCCGACGATGCTGCGCACCATGGAATGGCAGAACGCGTCGGCCTGGATCGTCATGACGCATGAGGCGTCCTCGCGATGCCAGGCAAGGCTCTGCACCTGGCGAACCGTGCTCGAGTAGTCGCGCGGCTTGCAGTAGGCGGCGAAGTCATGCAGGCCAAGGAGTCCCTGCGCTGCCTCGTTCATGGCGTCGATGTCGAGGCGATGATGGAATGCGAGCGTCTGATGCCGAAGCAGCGGATTCATGCGTGTCGAGTGATCGCAGACCCGATAGGTGTACCGGCGCCAGATGGCTGCGAATCGGGCATCGAAGCCCTGAGGTGCCCGGTCCATGCGATGAATGCGGATGTCATCGGGGAGGGCGCGATTGACCCGGCCCGCGTCCTCGAGGGCGTCCCACTGCGCCTGGGTGACGTCGAGATGCGCAACCTGCCCACGCGCATGCACGCCGGCATCGGTGCGGCCTGCACAGTAGATCTCGATGTGCTCGCGGGTCAGCATGCTGAGCACCCGCATCAGCTCGCCCTGCACCGTGCGCAGCTCCGTCTGCACCGCCCAGCCATGAAAGGCCGTTCCGTCATAGGAGAGATCGAGCCGCAAACGGATCAGCCCGTCGCCCGGGTATCCGGGGACGGGCTGATCGAAGACTTGCTGGGTCAGGACTTGTCCTCTTCGGCTGCTGCCTCATCTGCATCGACCTCGATGATCGTGATGTCCTCATCGATCACCTCGCCTGTCGCGTCAACCGTGACCTCGTCGATGACGATCTCCTCAGCGACGACATTGCCGTCAGCATCGGTGAACACCTCATCGACAACCGTCTCAGCCACGGCTGGGGCTGCAGTTGCCGCAGCCTTCTCCTTGGCTGCGCGCTGGGTTGCCGCACTCGCCTCGGCAACGACCTGCTCCAGCATCGGCTCGCAGAGCTCGATGATGGCCATGGGGGCGTTGTCGCCCTTGCGGTTGCCGATCTTGGTGATGCGCGTGTAGCCACCCTGACGACCGACATAGTTCGGTGCGATCTCGGTGAACAGCGTGTGCACGACTGACTTGTCACGCACGACAGTGAGGACCCGTCGACGAGCGTGCAGATCGCCACGCTTGGCCTGGGTGATGAGGCGCTCGGCGAGCGGACGCAGCCGCTTTGCCTTGGCCTCAGTCGTGGTGATGCGTCCGTGCTCGAAGAGCGACGTAGCAAGGTTGGCCAGGATCAGCCGCTCATGGGCCGGACCACCGCCGAGGCGGGGACCCTTGGTTGGCGTAGGCATCGAAAGTTCTCCCTGTCAGTTTCTTAAGTCAGTGTGCGATTAAAGCTGTTCGTCCTCGGCGAATGCCAAGTCGTCTTCATCTTCATCGTTGTAGTAGGCAGCCTGGGTCGGATCGAATCCTGGAGGGCTGTCCTTGAGTGCAAGACCGAGGCTTGCCAGCTTGACCTTGACTTCGTCGATCGACTTCGCACCGAAATTGCGAATGTCGAGCAGATCGGCCTCGCTGCGCGTGATGAGCTCGCCGACAGTGTGGATGCCTTCGCGCTTGAGGCAGTTGTATGAGCGAACCGTCATGTCCAACTGCTCGATCGGTGTCGACAACTGCTCCGCAACGAACGTGTCCGTCGGCGATGGGCCGATGTCGATGCCTTCAGCGTCGACATTGAGCTCACGTGCCAGGCCGAAGAGCTCAACCAGCGTCTTTCCTGCTGATGCGACTGCATCTGCCGGGCGGATCGAGTGCTTGGTCTCGACATCGATGACGAGCTTGTCGAAGTCGGTGCGCTGCTCGACACGGGTTGCCTCGACCTTGTAGGTCACCTTGAGCACTGGGGAGTAGATCGAGTCGACTGGAATGCGACCGATTTCCTGACCAGGCTGCTTGTTCAGCGTTGCAGAGACGTAGCCGCGGCCCCGCTCGACGACGAGCTCGATCTCGAGCTTGCCCTTGTCATTGAGCTCGGCGATGTGCAGGTCGGGGTTGTGCACCTCGACACCGGCCGGTGGCTGGATGTCCGCGGCGACAACCTTGCCCGGGCCCTGCTTGCGCAGGTACATCACGACTGGCTCGTCATGCTCTGACGAGACGACGAGCTGCTTGATGTTCAGGATCAACTCGGTGACGTCTTCCTTGACACCTGGGATCGTCGTGAACTCGTGCAGCACCCCATCAATGCGGATGCTCGTGACCGCTGCACCCGGGATGGATGACAGCAGGGTGCGACGAAGCGAGTTGCCAAGGGTGTAGCCGAATCCTGGCTCGAGAGGCTCCAGTACGAAGCGCGAGCGGAACTCGCTGATTGGCTCCTCGGTGAGCACGGGGCGCTGGCTAATGAGCACGTTGTCTTCCTTCCCGCGACGACCAATATTTGAAGTCGCGATTTATCGAGTGGTCAGATGGCTCTGACCACCTGGGATTACTTGGAGTAGAGCTCGACGATCAGTTGCTCTGTGACCGGGGTGTCGATGACGGCACGGGCTGGCAGGGCGTGCACCAGGATGCGCATCTTCGACGGGATGACCTCAAGCCATGCCGGCACGGTGCGCTCACCGATCTCGGCATGAGCGACGATGAACGGGGTCATCTCACGCGAGCTGGGTGCGACCTCGACGATGTCGTTGGGGGTCACCCGGAACGATGGGATGTTGACCTTGTGACCATTCACGATGAAGTGACCGTGGGTGACCAGCTGGCGTGCCATGTCGCGCGACTTGGCGAAGCCAGCGCGGAACACGACGTTGTCGAGACGGGTCTCGAGGATGACCAGCAGGTTCTCACCGGTCTTGCCCGACTGACGGGATGCCTCGACGAAGTAGTTCGCGAACTGCTTCTCGAGCACGCCGTACATACGCGTGGCCTTCTGCTTCTCGCGCAACTGGAGCAGGTACTCACTGTCCTTGGAACGACCGCGACCGTGCTGGCCGGGAGGATAAGGACGCTTCTCGAATGGGCAGGCCGGTGACTCGCACTTGGCGCCCTTGAGGAACAACTTCATCTTCTCGCGGCGGCACCGCTTGCAATCGGCAGCTGTATAACGCGCCATGGTTCTTCGCTCTCCTGTTTTCTACGCGCGACTAGACGCGACGACGCTTGGATGGACGGGTGCCGTTATGCGGCGCTGGAGTGACGTCGGCGATCGAGCCGACCTCAAGACCAGTTGCCTGCAGCGAACGGATAGCAGTCTCGCGGCCTGAGCCCGGACCCTTGACGAAGACGTCAACCTTGCGCATGCCGTGCTCCATCGCGCGGCGGGCGGCCGACTCGGCTGCCAGCTGTGCGGCGAATGGGGTGCTCTTGCGGCTGCCCTTGAATCCGACCTGGCCGGCGCTTGACCATGCGATGACCGCGCCTGTCGGGTCGGTGATCGACACGATCGTGTTGTTGAACGTGCTCTTGATGTGAGCGTGGCCGTGGGCCACGTTCTTCTTCTCCTTGCGGCGAACTTTCTTTGCCGCGCCCTTCTGTCCTGTCTTCGGTGCCATGTGTATGTGTCTCCTACGAGTCCGGTTGAAGCCGACGAATTACTTCGTGGCCTTCTTCTTGCCAGCGACGGTCTTGCGTGGACCCTTGCGAGTGCGCGCATTTGTGTGGGTGCGCTGGCCGCGGACCGGGAGGCCCTTACGGTGGCGAAGTCCCTGGTAGCAGCCGATCTCGACCTTGCGGCGGATGTCTGCGGCTACTTCACGACGAAGATCGCCCTCAACCTTGAGGTTGGTGTCGATCCAATCGCGAAGTGCGAGTGTCTGATCATCGGTGAGGTCCTTGGACTTCATCTCCGGATCAACGCCGGTAGCGGCGAGGGCAGCGGCGGCCTGCGAGCGGCCGACGCCATAGATATAGGTGAGTGCGATTGCCATGCGCTTCTCGCGCGGCAGATCGACACCAACAAGACGTGCCATGTGACGTTCTCTCTTCTGTCATGCACGGGGTTTCGATTGAAGCACCAGCCCTGCCCGTCGAGGCAGGTCTTCGGCCCCGTGGCCGAAGGTGTCGTCCTGGCAGGCGCCAGGGGTCGGGTACTTCACAGATAGGTCGCTCGGGTTGTCTCCCCGATGACCTTCGTCAGGTATTAGCCCTGACGCTGCTTGTGGCGAGGGTTCTCGCAGATCACCATGACAACAGCGTGGCGACGGATGACCTTGCACTTATCGCAGATCGGCTTGACGCTTGGCTTGACCTTCATGATGTTCTCGAGTCCTCGTATCGTTACTTGTAGCGATAGACGATGCGACCGCGGGTGAGGTCATACGGCGAGAGCTCTACGACGACACGATCATCGGGGAGGATGCGGATGTAGTGCATCCGCATCTTGCCGCTGATGTGCGCCAAGACCTTGTGGCCGTTGTCCAACTCCACGCGAAACATTGCATTAGGCAAAGACTCCATGATCGTGCCCTCAAGCTCGATCGCTCCGTCTTTTTTGCCCATGCTGTTGCATCGTCCTTCGTTGTGGTGGTTGCTGGCCTTGCCTACCCCGGGCAGCCGTAAGCCACCAGCAATGTGGTGGCGGGCAGTCGGGGAAGCCAACGTCAGCCTGCAAAGTCTAGAGGCCGACCGGCTCAATCGTCTAATCGGGGTGATTTGTCCGATATATACCGCTTGTGCCGCGCTACCTCGGCCCTGCTGATGACCATCACCTTAGCGTCAGGCAGCCGACCACCTGACAAAGGAACTGGGGGTGAGCTGCAGCCCACCCCCAGCCTTCGTGCTCGTGCTATCCGTAGATCTTCGACCAGTCATCGATGGTCATGAGGTAGACCTGACCACCCTCGATGGAGTCGATCAGTTGCTGCTGGGCCGCGGTGTTGCCAACAAGGTCGAGCCGAGCCTTGGCCGCCGGGGTGTGGACCTGGGCATTGAGGAGGAAATAGCTCCTCGCATCGCCTTCCTTGGCAAGGAACCGGGTCGCGTCGACCACTCCACTGGACTCCTCGTCATTGGTGATGAACTGCGCAGCACCAGGAGCGAAGTACACATCCTTGAATTTGGCAACGGTGGCCAGCCTTCCGTCGGACATCCGATAGGCGAGCAGCCGAGCCACCAAGTCGTTGCCTCCTGGATCCTCCTGAATCAGGATGTTGCCCTTGCCATCCACCTCAATATTGTCCGGCTTGCTCAACAGGGGCTGCTCCGAGCCGTCGAGCAGCATCGTCAACGTGCCACCAGCGAGAGGGTTCTTCACGTCCGTGAAACTGAGCTTCCACAACGCGCCACCGTCACGTGACACCCGAGGCGTCGCCGGGTTAGGTGCTGTCGCCTTC
>Ga0172380_10002901_pt1 | contig 24965 bp, 17 predicted proteins | sample Leawe162metaG_FD_119747 | JGI IMG/M metagenome (GOLD analysis project Ga0172380, IMG submission 119747) | Leachate microbial communities from a municipal landfill in Southern Ontario, Canada - Leachate well 162 metaG | ecosystem: Engineered > Solid waste > Landfill > Unclassified | place...
GCTGTTACATTTAATTCTAAAACGCCGGTTGATACTCCGGATGGATCTGCAATTTTACTTAATGTGTATGTTGCCTCTCCCCATCCCTTTACAAATGCACCGTCACTCTCTTCAAAATCTGCTATTACCTGTGCATTAATGAAACCGGAAATAAGGAACATGCCAACTAATGTAAGTATGGCTTTTTTCATGAATCCTCCTATACTGTTTGTTTCTATTGTTTTAGTTTATAATCAATAATTTGATTAATCTGGCTTTTTGGTTACATATACTATATCTCAAATATAATGCCATTATCGAATTATTGATAATGGCAGGTTTAAGCATTATTTTATCCATTATTAATTTTATCGATTTATTAATTTGATAAAACTTATCATATAGATAAAAGACTACCAACTATCCGTTCTAAAAGATGGTGCAGGTAATCGATCCTGATTAAATAATGTTCCTTCTAATATATCACTCCAGCAATACCTTACAGACATTGGCTCTGCAACCTCTTTTGAACTTATTATGAGTTCATCACCATTAATTTTTACATCGGCATCGTAAAAAACTTTATTAGCACCGGCAATTTGAAAATTATTTTTTCCATTTATCGGTTTTATTTCTAATCCCCGACCATAATCAAACGATAGAATTACTTTATTCCCTTCTATCCTCTGCTCTTTATATATTGGTCCTGAATAAGGAACATTTATTTTATAATCTTTATTTAATGCCCAAGCCGCCAATCTATCTCCAACTGACTTTTTATTACCCGGATGAATATTTTCGATATTTCCTATATCCATTGTTACTGCCATTCCGGCTTTTGGTATGGAAAGACTTTTTAATTGTGCTTCGCGTAAATATTGCGAATTTGTCCCTTCCCTATATCTGTATGGTGCGATTTGAGTGTAATAAAATGGAAATTCACCACTCTTAAACTCATTTCTCCAATTATTTATCATTATCGACATTAACTGAGGATACTCGGCAAAATTTCCAACATTCGATTCACCTTGATACCAAATTGCACCTTTTATCTTATATGGCACTAACGGTGCAATCATTGCATTATATAAAACGGTAGGGGCTTGTTCGGATATATTTATTTCTGACTTAGGAGCATCAAGATAATCTCCATTTTTCGCATTAAAAACAAAGAATCTACCGCCGAGATATTCAGCAACCGGAAGATAATTCCATTCTCCGGCTATAAATATCGGGTCGCCGCCATCTTTTTTATAAATCTTGAGCATCTCATTCTGACCATAAATACCGCCGCCACCTTTATTATCGATTACTCGGGTTGCAATGGTTATTATATTTGATTTTGCTACATCTTTGGGAACTGTATAAACTCTTGGAGTTTGCCAATATCCACCTGTTTCATAAGCTCCGACTTTTACTCCATTTACATAGGTAACATCCATATCGTCTATCGGACCTAATTCCAAAACCAATTCTTTTCCAACCCATTCATTCGGTATTTCGATTTTTTTTCTAAACCAAATTACACCATCATAATTACCTATTTTGCTATTTTCCCAACCCGTAGGCAAATTAATACTTAACCAATCGCTATCATCATAGTCTGATTCTGCACATTCCGAATCATCAAAATCGAGATTGACAAATTTTTCTAATTCCGGCTTTCCGCTCACATCAATCGTCTTATGACCCTCAAGCCATTTCATTAATTTTGTATAACCTTCATTACTTTCATCTAATATCTTCTGGAAATTTTTGTATTTATCCATTTTTGAAAGGGCATCAGCACTAATCCATGATTCAATCCTCGTTCCGCCCCAACTTGTATGTATTAATCCTATTGGTACTTTTAGTTCATCAAATAGTTTCTTACCAAAGAAATATGCTGTGGCACTGAAAGAAGGAGTAGTTTCAGGATTCGCTTCCTGCCAAGTACCCTTGCAATCATCCTCTTTTTTTGTCGAATATGCTTTTGTAACTTCGAACAATCGAATTGTGTTTGAAGCAGAATTTTCAATCGCTTCCGTGCCTTCTTCAATTAGGTCTTTAGGGGGCCAGCCGCTTAATGGCATCTCCATATTTGATTGCCCCGAGCACACCCACACCTCTCCAGATAATACATTTTTGTAGTTTATCGTTTCATTTCCCATAACTACCGAAATTGTAAAAGGTCCACCAGCTTTCAGAGTTTTGATTTTAGCTTCCCATTTGCCTTCGGGATTAACAACTGCACTCCCTTTTTCACCCCAGCTCGCTTCAATTTTTATATTCATTCCGGGAATACCTTTCCCCCAGAGTGGGATTTCTGTTTCTCTCTGAACTACCATATTATCGGAGAAAATAGAAGGCATCCAAAGGGTCTGCGCTTCTTTCTTCCCAACTTGAGAACTCCCTTGCGAACCTTCTTGTAGCTCACTCCCCACTTGAGAAAAAAGAGAACTAAAACCTGCTATCATTAAAACTATTACTAATAACGAAAAATATTTTTTCATAATTGTCTTCTTTATTGTTTATAAGTGATTTCTATTCTACTAATCTGAACACCATCATTTAATTCCACTTTCAAAAACTTTGTTCCTTCATTTGAAATCTCATCCGTAAGTCTAACTGCATCAAAAAATCCATAATCATTTTTACCAAATGAGAATACTTCCTTACCCGGTGTAAATTCTTGCAAATCCGCTACCGAGCTTCCTTTTAGTAAACTAATCCCACTATCTGGTTTAGAGACGAAATAATCCACCTGTATTTTTACCGCATTACCCGGAATTTGATATATTATATAACTTCCGTTAATGCCGGTTAAGCGGCTTCTATCTTCCTTAGCCTTGCGGATATCTTCTGTTACAAGCAGTTTTAATTCACCATCTTTTTGAAAAACTTCATCAAAATTTTCCATTTCATCTACAATCATTTTTTCTGTTACTTCTATCGGACCAACTGCCATTGAATATTCCGAAACCCCCGTTTCATTCTTTGCATTTATTCGATAAAAGTATCGTTTCCCAAATTCTGCGGTTTTATCGCAATATAACGGGCGATATTGATATTTACTGTCATCTGCATTTGCATCAAGCACAACCCAATCATTTATATATTCTTCTTTTCTTTCGAGCGAATAAGATTGAGCACCTGTTGAACCCTGCCAAGAGATTAATCCCACATTTTTTATATCAAGCATAGCCGGAGCTTCCGGTATTGGCATCTGTTCTTGCGGGAGTCCATTAATCTGAAAAGCCTTCTCTCTCGCTATTTCTAAAACTGCTTTTTCATCATACCAATCTCCGCTGGCAAATCCAGGGAATCGATATGATTCTACATTATTATATTCATAATGATGATAAAACCCGCCATTTCTCTCGCGAGGTCTCAAACTCCATATCATTCCTCCGGCAAGTCCCTGATTAATTATTGTATCGGTTAGCTCTCTTATTTTCTGAGTAGGTATTATTCCATATTCGCCTACGAAATATGGTTTTTTCCCTTTTGCTATCTTCTGATTTGAATTAATTTTTTGGAGTGAGAATTTTGGATCACCATAATGATGTGTTGATAAAATATCGAGATTCGGATCTTCAACAGCATCTGTTGATAATTCCTTCGCTATTATACCTTCTACTAAAAGATGGTTACTATCTAAACTTTTAACATAAGCCGCAATCTCTTTAGTCCATTCAAATGGAGGAGCTAATTCATTGCCGGTTTCCCATGCAAATAAAGCTTTATCTTCTTTATATGTTACACCTGTATAACTGTTTTTTCTGTTTATTAAGAAAATAATTGTTTTCTTAAAATCTTCAATTACTTCACGATCAGTCCAAAAAGCTTCTTTTTCTTTTCCTCTAAAAGCCGCATACTCTTTCGGTCCACCCCACCAATGCCAATTATCTACAAAAGGAATAATTACACGGACTCCCTCTTCATTAGCTATTTTCATTACTAAATCCAAAGTTCTAAAAGCTTCTTCATTAAACTGCCCAGGACCCTCTACATGGCGTATAATATCAGGAGTATCTCCCTCTTTTTTTACCGAAAGGACATACATTCTTGTTACCTTTCCACCAAGCTGTTTAATGCTTTTAAGCGCATCTCTAATTTCATATTCATCTGGTAGACGCCATGGATTTGTGCTCTCAAATGGGAGGTAATCTTCAACATAATGAAGATTAGGTATATTAAATGAGATGAATCTTACTTCATTTTCACCATCAAATAGTTTATCAGTCTTTCTTGTAACATAATTGGAAAACTGAGACGATGCACATTGTACAAAAGTCATGCTTATTATTAATGTTATTAGTAAAAAAGTTCTTTTTTGCATTGGCTTCCTCATTTTATCAGATATCGTGATTAACCTATTTATTCTGCTAAAACTGTGCCGTATTAAAATTAATAAAATTTAACTCTATTCTTTGATTTTAATCTAATCAATTTTATCATTTTGATAAAGCTATATCATTAACATAAAAATTTCTATTAAATATTTCTCTTTATTCGCCATTTTCTTTTCTTTTTGTAACTCATTTATATTAGCACAATTTTTGTATTAATTACTATTAAAATTCGGGATAAATAATGACGAACGAGATACAGAAAAAAATAGCCAACGAAATGATGATTAGCTTAAGTGAGAATCTATTATCAAAATGGTATCCACTTGTAATTGATAATGAATCGGGCGGTTATTTAACTAACCTAACAAACGACATGAAGTTAATGTCCGAACAAGAAAAAATGATTGTTACACAAGCTCGTCATATTTGGACTCTTTCCAAAGCCGCTAACTTTTTTGATGACTCTAATTTTTATAAGATGGCTGAACATGGATTTAATTTCATAACTGAAAAATTTTGGGATTCTAATTTCGGCGGTTATTTTCAAATTCGTAATAAAGAAGGAGAACTTTGTTACAAAGAAAATTGGGGTACAGAAAAAAGAACTTATGGAAACGCTTTCGCTATCTATGGTCTTTCCGCTCTTTATAAATTGACAAAAAGTGATGCTGTTCTCGAACAAACCGTTAAATCTTTCCGATGGATTGAAGACCATGCATTCGATCCCGAATACAAAGGTTATTTTCAATTTCTCACAATTGACGGAACGTCATTTGATAAAAACAGCGAATATAAAACTTATTCAACCGATGCAATCGAATGCGGATATAAGGATCAAAATTCATCTATTCATTTGCTCGAAGCTTATACTGAACTTTATAATATATGGAAAGATGAAAAACTTAAAACACAGCTTGCCGGATTACTAACTCTTATCAGAGATACAATAACGCATCCCAAAGGATATCTGCAATTATTCTTTGATCGCGATTGGACTCCGGTTTCATTTCGCTATTCTGCGAAGGAAATTCGTGAACAAAATTATAGATTAGACCATGTATCATTCGGGCACGATTACGAAACTGCCTTCCTTATGCTCGAAGCCTCTCACTCATTAGGTATTGAAAATGATAAGATCACTCTTCAGACAGCTAAGAGAATGGTCGATCATGCAATTGAAAACGGGTGGGATTATGAGAAAGGTGGATTCTTCGATGAAGGTTACTATTTCGCAGATGAAGATAAATGTACTATAATAAAAGATACTAAAACTTGGTGGCAGCAGGCAGAAGCTCTTAATGTGCTTTTACTTTTTTCTAAAATATTTCCTAACCAAGAAAAGTATATAGAGCTATTTCAGAAAGAGTGGGAGTACGTAAAAGAATATTTAATTGATCATGAAAATGGCGATTGGTATTGGGGCTCACTCGAAAAAGAACCATTTTATAGAATTAAGCCAAAAGGAAGTATCTGGAAAGGAACTTATCATAATGGACGTTCTTTGATGAATTGTATCAATATGCTTTCCGATAATCATGAAAGCATATCATTTATTGAGCATTGGAAAAAAGTAGCCGAAAGTTAATCGTTCTTCATATACATTACTTTTTCTGAATTTAAGTCGGATTCTATGAATCCGATTTTTTTTAGATAAGCATTGTGAGTTGAATTGCCCGAAGCAGTATAAATGTTTTTAAAACTCTTATCTTTCTTGATTTGGTTATAAACATATTTACCAATTTTGAAATCTCTATATCCCGGAATTGCATAATCTAATTTCACAAAAAGGCTATCATCATTAATTTTATTATAAAGCACTAATCCCGCAGCTACCGAATTACTTAAAATAAAAAACGTTACCCAATTATTTATCTCGGTTAGATCGAGCTTTGGATTGAATAAAAGAATATCTTTTTTATGAAATTTTATAAAATAATTAAGGTAATTGGAATCATTACTCACTTCTAATATTTCAAAAAATTCTTTTTTGCTAAACATCTCATAGAGATAATAGATATTTACGATTACGATAAATCCATTAAGAGCAGCCACCGGATATGCGGAAATAAGAGTACCATAAACAGTAAAGATTAATGCACCAGTTAAATTAATAATCCGGAGTTTAACAATAGAACTCATCATCAATGAAATTGCAATAACTACACTTCCCAAATATCCAAAAAGCTCTAATAACGGCATACCAAACATACTTTTCCCATTTACTTTCTTATTAAATGAATGGCATCTTTTTAATCAACCTTCAGATGCACTATGTAAAAATTTATCTAATTCATTAATATAAAAATTTTTATCGTTTTCTTCTAAAAATGCTGACTTTACAGAATTCTTCATAAACCTAACTAAATCATTAATTCCATAACCAAATTCTTTATTAAGTAAAATAAGTTCATCCGTAATATTTGAACCAAACATAGGAGGATCATCTGAATTTACAGTTACTATTATTCCCATTTCATCTAAATATTTAAATGGATGTTTTTCAATCGAATCAAATACTTTTGTTTTTAAATTACTTGTTATACAGATTTCAAGTGGAATTTTTCTTTTTATTAAATATTCAATCAGCATAGGATCCTCTATTGCCCTTACTCCATGCCCTATTCTTTCTGTATGGCAATCTAATAATGCGTACCAAACTGAATCAGCTCCCGCAGCCTCTCCTGCATGAATAGTCGTTCTAAATCCTCTCTTCTTCGCTTCTAAGAAAACTTCTTTAAACAAATTTGCAGGAAATTCTTTTTCACTTCCCCCAAGCCCTATTCCTACTACTCCCTTATTAAGAAATGGTGTAATCTCGTCTAATCGTTTTAATGAACTATTAGCCCCATAATTTCTTACTAAATCCGCTATCAAATTACACCGAATTGGAAATTCACTTTCGCCTCTTTTCACACCTTTAATAATTGATTCAGTAATTAACCCTACCTCTAATACTTCCGATTTAAAATCCCAAGGCGAAAAAAATAGTTCTGCATAAACTACGTTTTGTTTTGCCAATTCCTTCAATGTATTAAAAGCTAATTCTTCAAAATCAATATATTCTCTAAAAAATTTATTCTTCCAGTACCACATTTCAATAAACTGATTAAAATCCTTGAAAATAAATTTATCATGAAGTTCCTCAATATTTTTTACTTCACTATCATCACCATATTTGGTGATTAAAGAGAATAAGAACTCAAAAGAAAAAGCACCTTCGAGATGAAGGTGTAATTCAAACTTTGGCATTTTACTTATTATTTTGGTTTCTTTGCTTCTATCATTCATACTACTGGCCTAATAATATTGAATTATTAGTAAAGAACAATCCCGCAATTGCTGCTGTTAAAAGACAAGCTAAAGTAGCCCCAATTAAAGCCCGAAAACTTAATGAACTAAATTCTTTAATTTTCGATGGTGCTATTGCGATATATCCTCCCACAAAAATTGCGATCGAAGCTACGTGCGCGAATCCCGTTAATGCATAAGTAACCATGACAGCCGATCGAGGTGCTAAAGGTGAAGCTGATTTTAATTGTATTGCTAAATCTTGGAATGCTGTTACTTCTGTTAAAATTAATCTTTCTCCAATTATTTTCGATGCCTCCCATGCATCGCTCACAGGAATACCTATTAATAATGTAAGTGGATAAAAAATATATCCAAGCAATCCTTTCAAAGTCCAATCAATATTTATTGAAAGAAAACCATTTACATACGAACCAGCAAATAAAAGAATTTTATCACTTAATGCCATAAGCCCTAATACTGCCAATAATAGTGTTACAATTCCAACTGCTAACTTAACGCCCGAATTTGCATTATTAATAATTGCTTCGAATAAACTTCCTTCTTTTTCATAATTCATTACTACATTCTGATCAATTGTTTCAGGAGTATCAGTTTCAGGACAAAGAATTTTAGACATTATAATAGCGGCGGGGACATTCATTATAGAAGCCGAGACAAGATGACCTGCTATATTTGGGAAAGACCCTTTCAATATCATTATGTAAACTGCTAACATACTTGATGCAATTGTAGACATTCCCACAGTAAGTATTGTGTTTAATTCGGAACGTGTCATTTTGCTTATGTATGGTTTTATTACTAAACCAGCTTCCACGCCAACAAAAATACTTGAGGCAGAACTAAGTGATTCAGCACCACTTATCCCCATTAATTTTGAAAATATAAATGAAAATGCTTTCATTACCTTTCCCATTATTCCGGTATAATATAGGATACCTACTAAAGCAGCAAAGAACACAATCACAGCTAATCCTTGAAATGCTAAAATAAATCCAATAGATGTTTCCCCGCTTGAAGATACAGAACCAGGTCCAAGTGCCAATTTCCCAAATACGAAATATGTACCGTAATTTGCGCTCTCTAATATATTATTGACTACATCATTAATTATTAAAAATAACTGAGTGCCGATGGGAATTACAAATACTACAAGTGCTACAATTAATTCTAATATCAATCCCCAGGCTATAACCCTCCAATTAATTACCTTTTTGTTTGTTGAAAACAGCCAGGCAATTAACATTAATGCCGGTATGCCTATTATGTTAAGTACTCTTGTCAATTCCATATTTTACTCGCTTTTTCTAAATAAAAATAAGCCCGGTGAACAAAAGAGTTTTGCAATCAATACGAACACCGGACTTAAGGAGTGCATGATTATTTATCTATATTAATTCCTTCGACTCTTAGCTTTTCTTCCGCTACTAAACGGTCAATTTCTTCCGGCACGCAATAAAGTTTAGCTTCTGGATTCTCTTTTGAAAGAAAATAGTATAAACAGCCGAGTTGAACTGAAAATGACATATCCATAATGTCGGCTGGATGCCCAAGACCACCAGCAATATTTATTACTCCCCCGTGTGCAAGCACATAAATTGTTTTTCCATTTACAAGTTTATATTCTTCTACTTCATCCCTTACAACTGCATAAGATTCTGCGTTCCTTTTTAATGTTGGAATATCGATTTCAAAATCGAAATGCCCTGCATTGGATAAAAAAGCCCCGTTTTTCATTTTTAATATATTTTCATATTTGATAATATCACTTAATCCAGTAGTTGTAACAAAAAAATCACCAAGCGAAGAAGCATCTTCCATCTTCATTACACGATGACCATCCATTTTTGCTTCAAGTGCTTTCCATGGGTCTATTTCGGTTACTATTACTTCCGCTCCCATTCCATCGGCTCTTGCAGCTACTCCTTTTCCAACCCAGCCATATCCCGCAACTACTATCACCTTACCTGCGATATTTAAGTTTGTAAGATGAGTTATCGCAGTCCATGTTGATTGTCCTGTTCCATATCTATTATCAAAAAGATGTTTTGATTTAGCATCGTTTACTGCAATTGCTGGATATTTTAATTTCCCTTCTTTTTCCAATGCCTTTAATCTATTGACTCCGGTTGTCGTTTCTTCACAGATACCTTTTATATTTACACCATACTCTGGGTGATCATGAAGGTATTCGCAGATATCTCCTCCATCATCTACGGTAGCATCCAACTTATTTTTCAAAATAGATTCGAGATAAGACCAATATTCTTTACTTGATGCAGCATGTCTTGCAAAAACATGAACTCCATTTTTAGCTAATGCTGCCGCTACCTCGTCTTTAGTTGACAATGGATTACTGCTTGTAACCCAAACTTCTGCGCCCATCTTTTTTATCGCAAGCGCTAAGTATGCTGTTTTTGCTTCTAAGTGAATACATAATGCTATTTTCTTATTTTTGAATACCCCTGTTTTATTGAATTTTTCATATAAACCATCCAAGACAGGCATCCAATTAGATACCCATTTAATCAGTTGTTCTCCTTTGGGAGCTAAACTAATATCCTTTACATAGAAATTATCTTCCATAATTTTCTCTCCTTCTTCTGTTTTAATACTTCCTTGCAAATCGCCATTTACAAAACATTAAGATTTCCCGAAATCCCTATCGAGAATCGAATCTCCCTCCCTGGCAATGGTGAACCTTGTGTTGCTTGATATTCTTTATCCATTAAATTATTTCCTTCTAATCGGAAATTTAATTCTATCCCCTCTATTTTTTGTTTGATTCCAAGATTAGCATTTATTAATTCATAGCTTCCCATTTCAATTTTATTCTCTGCATCATGGAATCTCTTGCCCACAAAATTATAAAAGATGTTGATTGAATAAATATTGTAACTGATGTTAATACCTAAATCAACTTTATTTTTAGGTCGATATATTAGAAATTTCCCCGAAGTAAGTGGATCATTACTATCATCTTTTGCAGTTAAATAAGTATATCCGCTTTGGATACTAATTAAGTCTCCAAATCCTTTCCAATTAATTTTAGATTCAATTCCAGATATTCTAGCTTTTGCAATGTTGGTTGGCATCCATTTTTCTGCAGGTGCCCATAATATAAGGTCATCTAAGTTACTTACAAAATAAGTAGATTCGATGCTCCAGCTGCCATACTTTGCGAATTGAATTATAAATCCGAAATCATAAGTTATTCCTCTCTCTGGTTTGAGATCTGGGTTCCCTTTTGTCCATGTATCTTCTGGCCAATAAAGATCATTATAAGTTGGTGCTCTAAAAACTTTACCAATATTTCCTCTAATCGATCCTCTCCATTCTTCATCATGACTAAGTGAAATCCCAATCTTTGGAGAGAATTGTGAACCAATCGATTCCTCTGGATAGCTGTCTAATCGAACAGCAGGAACTGCTGAGATCTTCCAACTATGATTAATATCATATTTCCAATCATCCTGAAAATAAGCGCTATGAACATTCCTTTGTCTATCCCCTATAAACGGAACTGAGTTCCCGTTAACTAACTGATCACTTTCTAATTTGTCTTGACGAAATTCATATCCATAAGAAAGCAGTCCTATTTCATTTAAATCTGTAAATACCTGAGCGAGTGCTCCAATTGAACGAGAATTGTATATACTTTCTTCAGTTCCCATCCACGATTCGGGATTTATATAATGATGCTCTTGCTTCATCATATAACCATTAAAATTAAATGCGAAACTACCGACTGAAAAACCTTCGTATGAAATACTTATATGGTTGTTGTCAATTTTATTTCTTGCAGAAGCATTTGGGTAATCAATTGATCCCGGCGAACCATTATCGGATTTTCTGTATTTATAAAAAGCCGATAATCGAGATTGATCTTTTAGTAAGTAACCAGCTTTTAGAAAAACATTATCAGATTGAGTATCCCCATTTTTTAATTCAATTTTATTATCAGTAAATCCCTTATACAAATAATTCCCATCTGATCTGGTTTTATTATATGAGACGAAATAACTAAAATCGTTGATGCCCTGTCCTATCGAAGCATTATATACTTGTGTATTATAAGTACCATATAATCCTGTAAGAGTATAATCTAATGTATTCTTTTGAGAAGTAGATTTTGTTATAATATTTATAACACCGCCTACCGCATCACTCCCATACATTGCAGAATTGCCACCTTTTACAACTTCTATTTTTTCAATTGCATCAAGAGGTAATGTGCTTAAATCCACAGACCCTTGCTGTGAGTTATTTAAACGCTGCCCATCGATTAGGATGAGTACTTGTGCATCAGTAGAACCTCTTAAAGAAACAGTTTCTAAAGAACCGATTGCACCATAACTTTTCACCAAAGTGGCACCTACGGATTTTAATACCTCGCCTACATTCTTAGCATTCGACTCTTCAATTTCTTTTAGATTTATTACTTCAGTAGAAACTGGAATTGTTGTTATTAATGCTTCGTTTCTTGTCGCAGTTATTACCACATCAGAAAATTTCAGTTCATCCTCTATCATTAAAAAATTTATTTCAAGATTATCTACCGTGCTTACATTAATTTCTTTTTCAATTTTTTTAAAATTTATCATGCTGCAAATAAATATAGAGTAGCCAATTGGAACATCTTTAATAAAATAATTACCTTTTGCATCAGAAGCAGCTCCAATATGAGTGCCTTTGATATATACATTTGCACCTGCTAAGATTTCACCTGTTTGCGAATCTATAACTTTTCCTTTTATTGAATTATTTTGAGCAGAAAGGGGAACAATCATGACAATAAAAAAAAGTATAATTAAAATATATTTTGTGTTTTTCACTTTTCCACTCCTAATTTTATTAAAATTAGGACATGTACCAAATATTGCATTTTTGGCACATGTCCCATCGAGGGCAAATATGAATTTTTATAACAGATTCATACCTATTGTAAATCTGTATTGTGTTCCCGGCATTGGATATCCGTCACTCAAACGATAGTCTTTATTAAACAGATTATTTATATCAAATCTTGTCGACCAATTTAATCCAAATAATTTAGGGCTATATCCAAAATTTACATTCCAGATACTTACATCTTGAAGTGCTTTTGTGTTATCAACATTTACAAAACGTTTACTCAAAAATTGATAATTCAGATTAACGTTGAATTTTTCGAGAGTAAAAGATGTATTAATATCAGCTTTATGATATGGACGATAGATTAAAAGTTTACCGTCATTGACTTTTCCACTTTTATCTCTTGCGTCCAAATAAGTGTGATTTATTTCTAATGAAAGCATATCTTTAAAAAACTTAGTTGTAATTAAAGTCTCTAATCCTGAGGTCTGTGATTTTTCTACATTCATTGGAGTCCAGATAAAATCAGCACCAGGAGACCATATTATCTGATCCTTCAATTCACTCGTAAAATAATTCATTGTAATTTGAGTATCATTCAAAAATGGTAATGTAAATCCATATCCTAATTCTAAACTTGTTCCTTTCTCAGGTTTTAAATTCGGATTACCTACTGTATATCCATCAAATGGCCAGTATAAATCATTAAATGTTGGGGCTCTATATGATTTGCTAACGTGTGCACTAATATTAAATTTAAGTTCACTGCTATTATTAAGAATTAAACTCAATTTAGGACTTGCTACTTTATCAAAATCTGAAGGAGCATCATATCTTGCCGCCGGAACTATTGAAATGTCATCAAAGAAAAAATTAATTTTCTTAAAATTGAAATTGGCTGATGCATGTGCACTATGTGTATTTCTGTCCTTCTCCCCGAGTGATGAACTAACTGCATTATCATGTCGATATGAATATCCATAAACTAATGTAAGTAAATCTGAAACGGGATTATTTTGAGTTAATTCCAATCCGTATGCTTTATTTTTATGATCGCTATGAGTTCCACCTCCCCATGCATCCGGATCATCATATCGAGTCCTGAAATAGTGATGATATGCATTAGCTGTTAGGTCTGCCTTTCCAAATACTTCCAGTTGATTATAGTTCAAATTGAATATTGAATTATCGGCTTTAAGTTGTGCATTTGGAGTTGGTAAAGGCCAGTTTGCCACTCCTTGGACACTTCCAGGAGAACCATTTTCAGATTGTGTTACTTGTGTAGAAAATGTTAATGTTGATAATGGAAATAAATTATTATACCCCAATTTTACCAAGACATCATTTGCGTTACTTTTGTTATTATTTCTCGTATTTTCAGTTCCATCAAGTTCTTTATACTTAAAATCTCCATCACTTTGTGTTCTCTTATAGGATAAATAGTAATTAAAGTCTTTTATGGAATTAGAAGTAAAAAGATTATAGTATTGTGAATTAAAAGAGCCGTAAGTGGCTCTTAGACCAAGGTCCATTTTAGATTCTTCGGTTGCCTTTTTCGTGATGAAATTGATTACACCACCAACTGCATCTGCGCCGTATCGTGCAGAGTTTCCACCGCGAAGTACCTCTACTTTTTCTACCGCATCAATCGGAATTGTCTGAACATCAAAACCACCGCTTTGTGCATTGTTCATTCTTTGACCGTCTATTAATATTAGCACCTTATTAGCAGATGCATCTCGAATATTAATTTGTCCGTCTCGGATATATACACCAGGAATTGATTTCAATGCTTCAGCCATATCTTCGGCATTTGTTTTTTGTGAAAGATCTTGTGCGCTCATTGCTTCGCCGCCTCCTTCAGTTTTTTTCTCTTCTTGTGCTTTTACAAATCCATTAAGCATTAATACCAGAATTATCAACAACGAAATTAGGTGTTGCTTTTTCATAACCACTCCTCTTATTTAATTGTTTTTGTTTTACTTTTATTTAGATTATTTGAAGAATCACTTGTATCTCGCCAGTCCGAAGGCCCATTTGGCAATTCGATTGATGAATGATCCATAAATGTATTCCATATTTCAGCTTCTTTTGGGTCTTTCCATTCTTTACTAACACAATCGCCATATGGAGGAAAATCGATAAAAATTGGATTTGTAATCGCATATTGGGGCCACGTCCCAAAAGCTTCTACTAAAACCCAACCATCTTTTTCTACTATTAGTTCGATCTCTTTTTTTAATGTAAATGTTGTATCAGTAGAAATAGATTGGATAATATTTCCATTGTAAATTATTCTTACACCTGTATCACTTTTTAATAATTTTTGGTTTGATAAAACTTCAAAGGTAAGTTTAATTTTTTCGTTTTCTTTAATTCGAATAATATCTCCCGGTTTATTACCATTAAAATCGACAAGGAGAAGTGGACCAAATCCAGACGTTAAGAATAATTCTCCCCTTTCCATAGCGTTTTTTATATTTTTTTCTGAAAGAGAATCACATAGTGCATAGGTCCGAGGATTTCCCGTTGTTGAAGTCCAATAGTATTCACCTTTAGGATAAGAACTTTTTCCGAATATATCATGACAATCACTACCGGCTATTCCTGAAATTTTATTCCCTTCATTCAGATATGAAAACCAAGCATGAAGCGACCATGTATTAATATTGATATGATTTGTATCCCAATCATTTACAGTAAAACTATGAGGTGGCTCTCCATTCCATACCTCAATTGCATCAAAATTATTAACTTTACCCCATGATTTAAATCTGCCCGCCCAATCCCAATTCTGAAATGAATGATTGATTGCTATAAATCCATTCTGATTATGAGTCTTGTTAATTACATCTTGAACATCTTGATGATTATCAAACAGTGCTCTTTCCCATATAAGTGGGTTTAGGGGATATTTAACATCAATTTTAGAAATGAAGCTTTGATTATAATGTCCATATCCTTTTTCCTTGGCTATCTCCGAGGGTTCGGTTGTAATTTCACATCCTTTAATTGGAATAAAATCAATTGATTTATTGCCTATCCATTCGGAGAATTGTGTCCCAATATTATGATCAGTTAAAATTCCCCACGATAAGCCAACTCCTTTCATTGCATGAGCAATTTCTGAAGGAGTCTGATTTCCATCGCTAAAAATTGAATGGTGATGGACATCACCTGGATACCATCCAAGTTTGCTTAAATTATATAAGCGTTTCATTGTAATATTATATTCAATCCCATTAAATTCTTTCGGGTTTATTACAAAAATTTTCTTTTCCAAACTCCATTCAGGTCCCTTCGATACAATGAGGGCGATTGTATCGGCAGGGACTCTGATGGAAAAATATCCCTTTTCTGTTGAATAGCTCATATTTATTAAATTGTCAGTTCTCTCACCTTGTTTCGACTCGCCGAAACTAAAAACTACTGGAGTAAGTGGATAATGCCAAACTTGGACTTGAGCAATTAAAGGTTCTCCTTTTTCATCGACTATTTTACCATAAATTACTTGTTGCGAATTAAGTGGGATGTTTACTCCCTTATTTTGAGCAATTGATTGGACTCCAACTGCAAGGAAAAGCCATATCCATAAAATTACTTTACTACTAAACGATTTTAGAGTTTCCATCACCATTCCTATTTGTGATTAAACATTTTCTCCGTAATTCTAATAGCATAATTTTTGAAATCAACATTATTTACATTGCATAATTGGTAAACTATATTTTCAGGAAAGATTTCACTTCCTGAATACGCACCAGCAATACCACCTGCGATTGCACCTATTGTATCACAATCCCCCCCCATATTTGCAGCCGCATGAGCTGTTTTTAATGGATGACCGTGATACATTACAACTAATGCCAATGCAGTTGCGGCAGATTCCGGCATTGCAACCCCTGCACCTATATAGTCATATAAATCCTGCCAGATTTCCTTTTCTTCCTTACCTGATTTTATTAGTTTTAGTGCCCATTCTGCTTTTTTAGTAACTGATGCACCATACCATTGATTGCCAAGTTTCATTCCTTTTTCTGCACCATAAAAAAATGCTTCAATAATTCCATTAATATCTTTCCCTGACATACCTGCAGAAACCGCACAAGCTATTGCCGAGCTACCTGAAATCGCAATGTTTGTATTATGTGTAGGTGTACATACTTCGACTACATCGCGGACTACTGCATCATAATCACCCGGGTTTACGATCCCTACCGGAGTAATTTTCATAGCGGCACCATTTGTATCACCCATCTTACCGGTTGATTCAATATCTGCCCCTTCATCAATCATTTTTAAAGCTTTCAACGTGCTTGGACCAAGTATCAAATTTTCAAAAGCATTCAGATTCTTTGCCCATTGAAGCAAACGTTTTGCCGTCCCCTCTTTAGTAAATTTTCCCTCCTCAATAAATTGATCTGCAAGGAGTAGTGTTTGCTGAGTATCATCAGTAACCTGTCCTGCCTTCATCCCATCATGTATTACATGTCCTTTTGGTGCAGGCAGTAATTCATTAATTCCTTCTGGAAAATTTTTCTTTATCATTTCAGGATTCCAAAGCGATGTAGGCATCCCGAATGAATCTCCATACGCCACTCCCAATAAAGCTCCCAATGTTTTATTATATATTACATCCTCATCCATTTTTGAATTTGTCTTTTCTGTTATCATTATAGTGCTCCAATATTTTTTGATTTTGCGTATAACACTATCGCTAAGATTGTAAGTGTGATAACGCTGATTATATAGTCAATAGATTTCATTTCTATTTCTGTGAGATTTGTAGTCGTTTTCATTGATCCAAAACCACGATTGAGCATTGCAATTGCTAAATTATCTGACATTCTAAGTGAGTCAACAATCATAGGAATGAGAACTGGGATATAAGATTTGATTTTTTTTACAATTCCTCCTTTATCGAACTCTGCACCACGTGCCATTTGCGCTTCACGAATCATTTCCGATTTCGCCTGCATTGTTGGTATAAATCTTATTCCGGTGGCAATTACAAACGCCATCTGGTGCGGCATCTTTACTTTTTTTAGGAATTGAAGTATATCCTCAATCGATGTACTGAATGTTATTATCGATGAAGCTAATACCATTACGAATATTCTTAAAACTAAAGTTAAACCATAGTATAAGCCTCCCGTTGTCATTGGTAATCCGTAATCAGGCAGCAAATAAAATAATATCTTTCTATTTTCTTCATTAGTAAATTTTGAAGCAGGATATGTAAAACCCGTAATTACCAACATTATTATAAAAATTGGTAGAAGAGATTTTATGATTCCATACACTTTCGACATCGGTGAATTCATAGTTGATAACATAAACCACAATAAGATTAGGATAAGCAAGTTTATTAATGGGTTTTCAAAACAAAAGGATGCAGTAGTAAATACAAAAAATCCCAGAGTTTTTGTCCTTACGTCTAATCTATGTATGAAGCTCCCTTGAGGATAATATTCAATTAACATTTTCTTAAATTGCCTTTATGTTTGAGAAATCTGATTCTACTTTCCCATCTGAAAATTTTATAATTCTATCGGAGTATTCTAATGCAAGTTTTAAATTGTGAGTAATGGTAATAAGAGTTGTACCTTCAGAATTTAGCTTCTTCATTAATTCCATCATCCTTTTTGTCCCATCCCAATCCTGCCCTGTGGTTGGTTCATCTATTACTAAAATTTTGGGCTTCATTGCAAGTATCGATGCAACCGCTAATTTCTGTCTTTCCCCTTTACCAAGTGTAAATGGGTGTCTTTTATTTTGATTGCTTAATCCAACAAACTCCAATGCATTTTTTACTCTTTCTTCTCTCTCGTCTTCTGTTAATTTTAAATTCTTTAGCCCATACTCTACTTCATCATATACAGTGGCAGAAAATATTTGATGATCAGGATTTTGGAATACATATCCAATCTCTTTACTTAACTCTGCCGTTGAATTATTTTTTATATCCACCCCATTTATTAGAATGGTACCACTCTTTGGTTTTAGCAATCCATTTATCTGTTTAGAAAAAGTTGTTTTTCCTGCTCCATTTTTGCCTATTAAAGAAACAAATTCTTTCTCGAATATTTTTAGATTTATATCTTTTAATGCTTTTCTTCCGTTTTCGTATTCAAATGATAAATTTCTAGCTTCAATCATTATTTTTTTTTCTTTTAATGTACCTTCAGCGTTCAATTTCTCTTCATTTATTCTATTTATTTGTTCTAAGTCATTTGAATTATTTCCAGTTGGCATTATCCCATATTTTTCAGCTAATTCTTTATCATTAAATAAGGATTGGGGAATCCCATTCCAAACAATGGTGCCCTTATCTAAAACTATAATTCTGTCTGTAAATTCGAGCATTTCTTCTGAATCATGCCCTGAAATAATGACGGTAACATTTTTTTCTTTAACTAAAATTTTTAATAGTTTGTAAATTTCTCTCCTTCCTTCCGGATCGAGCTCTGAAGTTGGTTCATCAAGAACTAAAATTTCCGGTTCCATCGCAAGAACTCCAGCAATCGTAAGCCTCTGCTTCTCGCCTCCCGATAATTCAGTTGATATTCTATTCTTATATCCATTTAATCCAACTACATTTAAAGATTCATTTATAATTTCAGAAATTCGACTTTTTTCAATTGCTAAATTAGATGGACCAAAAGCCACATCTTTTTCTACTGTAATACCAAATATTTGCGTTTCAGGATCTTGCATTACCAATCCAACAAAACGAGATAATGTCTGTACCCTATACCTTTGGGTATTCATACTATTTGAAATCACTGTTCCATCAAAATTCCCTTCAAAAAAATTAGGAATCAGTCCATTTAATAGCATTAAGGTAGTAGTCTTTCCCGCTCCTGTACGCCCCATTAATCCAACAAATTCTCCTTTCTTTATATCGAAATGCAAATTTTTCAACGTAACATCAATACTATTTTCATATTGATATTTTTGAACCTCCACTTTTATTGTTCCGCGTTCATTTGAACTATTCATCTTTTTCTAACTCTCCCGATTATATTTATCGGTAGTTTCATTTTATTTTTCAGATCATTCAGTTTCTCTTCGGGAAGTGAAACTAAACAACATGTAGATGGACCCGCAGATTTTGATATATCAATCATTAATTCAGTTTTGTATTCGCCAATTAATTCGGCACTTTTTGCTAATTCACTAAATTCATGTTGTATCCCTTTAGAACCAATGGGTAAAATGTCATGGACAAAATCATATTTTCTTAATTCCATTATTATAGCAGGATTAATGATATCGACATCATCGTAATTAATTTTAAATTCCGGTGCTGATTTAGGTAAACCTATTAATACTATTAAATCTCCATCCAAACTTGACGCCGATTTAAAATCCTCTTTTGTTACTATCCCTATTACTACGACACCAATTCCTGTTTGAATTGTCTTTACATTGTCTTCAGTGCTTCCGGTAATTGCTAAATTGTTTTTTATGCCTGCCAATGCTGCTTCATCCTTAATCCCTCTGATTATCTCTTTACCTGTGGGTTCCATTTCAACTGTAAGCGTATCAATCACTATAATTGGAATACTACCAGATGCTAATATCTCAATAAGAGGTACACGAGCTGCAAATCTTCCTAATTCATATCCAGTCGAAAAGAATGAATCTCCTTCTTTAGGTCCAATTCCTCCATCGGAATCGCAAGCAGTTACTATCCATAAATTTTCTGTTAACTCAATTAGAACCAAATCCCTAATTGAACGTAGCCCATAAGGACTATTCAATCGCTCTTCTTTGAATTGATTATATTTTTTTAATATTATTTCTTCTAATGCCATCTTAAACCATTTTGCTTTTTTTAATAATTAAGTATGCTGTTGCAGCTATAAAAACATTTATAATCGAGCCAATAGTTAGTGGAACGATTAAAGCTGCCATTAATCCTATTCCACCAATTGGGATTACCAGAACCGAAGAGACAGGACCGTTTAAAATTACAGCTACGACTGATCCGACTAAGAGATGAATCTTTTTTGAAAGGACATCAAATAGTGCTACATAAATTGACATTTGTAATGCAATGAATAAGTGCATTGGAAGCCCCAATGGGAATCCGGTAGTTAATGCGGTCAAAAGATGCCCGAGAGAGGCTACAAATATTCCTTCTTTCCAACCAAATGCTATTGCCGCAAAAAATGCGAATGCAGCATCAAGTGCAACTGTACCTGTGGGACTTGGTACTTTTATCATTGCTCCAACTGCACTCATAGCAATAAATATAGACATTCGAGCTATTCGTTTTGAACTCCAGAACTCTTTTTTATCATGACTTTTTATTTCTTCTTCAGGTATCGGTATTATTGATGTCATGATGCCTGTCTGGTTATATGATTTAATTCAATACTCATTTCTTCGCCATGTTTGAAATAAAATTCACATCTATCTCCAGGCATGAAAGATCTTGCCACCTCAATAATTTCATCTTTTTTCGTGAAAGTCTTCCTTGTTAATAAGAATAGGGGTGCTCCTTTTTTTATTAATAATTTTTCAGCTATATATTTATCTGCCATTATACATGAAAGGTTTTCAGTGAAATAGCTGAAATTAACTTTAAAATTTTCTTTCATTATTTTGTACATTGATTGTGTTAAGTCGAAATCTAAAAGTGTAGGGCAGAAGAATTTTGGGATATAAGAAGTTTGTAATACTAATGGAATATCATTATGTAATCTGATTCGCTGAATACGATATATCTTTTCACTTTCCTTTAATTTTAAGAACTCAATTGATTCCATTGATTCTTTTATCTCTTCTGCAATAATTACTTTTGTTTCTAAACCCGCCAAATTTGAATTGCTTTCAGAGGAAAAGCTAAAGGATTCAGTCATTCCTTTAAAGATTTTTTTCTCTGCCACGAAAGTTCCTTTTCCTTGAATACGATAAAGAACACCCTCGGCTACAAGATCCGCAATTGCTTGCTTCGATGTGTTTCTACTGATTCCAAGCAAGGCAGATAATTCGTTTTCCGATAATATCTTATCTCCCGGATTATATTTTCCTATATCAATTTCCTCTTTTAATTTTTCTTTTAGCTGATAATAAAGAGGCAGAGCACTATTTCTATCTATTTCCATAAGACTTCCTTTGCAATATTATTTATAAGAAATTTGTAATTGTTCTTCATAAGGCACAATCGGTAAAAATTCTATTAAATTAGAAAATGCTGTTTCCATATTCTCCGGCACTTTATCCATTTTTAAAAGCTCCATATCACCTTCTGCATGAAGAGTTTCACCAAAAAGTCGTGCTGCAGTAGCCATTTGTGGACCGGCTTGCTTCGTTTTCGCAGAGTTGATATAACGAACTTTGCCATTCTTAATTGCATTAACTTTTTCTGCATCAGTTCTTTTTGCAATTTCATGAGGAGTTGTTGTGCCCCATCCCACTTTATCACCTTCGAAATAGGGTCCTCCTGCATTTGCCCATATAGGAACTAAAATAACATCAGGGTTGGCTTTTACTACTTCTTCCCAAGTAACCGAAGGAGCAATTCCTTCACGTTCAGAATAAATTGGATCTCCTCCCACCATCTTAATTAATTCAGTTATGTAAGAATCTTTACCGGGGACACATTTATAAAAATAGTTAATCTCATAATAGACCGATACCTTAGGTGCATTCTTATATTTTTCAACTGTATTCCGAATATCGGTTTTGATCTGTGTTACCAATTTATCAGCATTTTTTTCCAATCCAATTTCATTTCCAAGCAGTATAATCTTAGAATAGACTTCTTCAAGGCTTGTTTCATCCATATGGATAACTTTATAACCTTCTTTGATAAATCTGTCTCTAATCTTAGATTGAACTCCGGTACAGGTAAGAATTAAATCGGGTTTTATCTCTTCCACTTTTTTATAATTAACATCCATAAATCCGGCAACAATTTGAATCTTTCCTTGATCTACAAGATGGGGTATTGAATCGGGAAATATACAATAACGAGTTACTCCTTTTAAATTGTCCGCTGCTCCTAAAGCTGCTGTAATATTAGTCCAGTTTGGTGCAAGCGATACTATTTTAATATTTTTTTGAGAGTAACTGGTAGAAAATATAAACACCATCAATAGAGATACTATTGAACTTCGTTTGAAATATTTTTTCATCTTTCCTCTAAAATTTAAATACAACCAATTTTTCGATGCATTTCTTAACTTGTTGGGTTGTTGGTACAACTTTAACTAAAATATTCTATTTTGTCAAGTTTGCAGTGTTTGTAATGGTCAATTATTGTTAAATAACGCAAATAAAAAAGCCCCAACTATAAGTTTTATTTATAAATTGGGGCTTAAGTTATGTTTAGCCAAGACTATTTTAATTACACTCTAATTACATAATCTAATTAGATAATTAAAATCGCATCAAATATTTGTGAATTGTTTTCTCTCAATAGCTATCCGTTAATGTCATTAATTTGATTTTTGAGGCTAAGTTTTCCACCGGTTTTTCAGATGTAAAATCTATAATCACATTTCTTCCGGGCAGAAGATCAAAATAATTATCTGTGAAAAATCCATCTTCTTCTATCTGCAAATAGACATTCTTTGCTAATGTATTTGTAGAAAATTCAATTGTATATCCATTTCCCGATTTTTTTACATTCATTTTAATGTTTGGCTTTGTTAGAGCTAAATCTTTTGGCTGTTTAAAATACAGTATATTATCAGTAACAACTTTCCCATCAATCTTTACTTCTGTAACTATTACAACTTTTGATTCATCAACTCCATTTAACAAATCCTTAGGTAAAAGTGTCAAGTAATTTTCACTGGCATTCGCCTTTATTTCTATTGGGAGATTTTGTGAAAACAATACCTTTCCAGAAAAGTCATAAGATCTTATAATCAATTGCGCACCAATGGGTTCTAATCTATCAGATACAATCGTTACATTTACGAAACCATCTTTTACAATAGGAGAAATCATAATTTCTTTATATGCTTTCTTAGCTTCATAATGCATTGCTTTCCAACGTTTATAATAATCGGTACTCGACCATGATGCAACAGGCCAGCAATCATCAATCTGCCAATAAAGAGAGCCCATATTTCTTGGCATTGCTCGACGATGTGCTTCGATCGCTTGTTTTATTCCATAGCCCTGTAAGACTTGTCCCACATAAAGAAATGTTTCAAAATCTTTCGGCGTTTTGTAATACATATTGAGGTAATCACGTATTCGCAAGTTCCCTATACCGCTTCTTTGATGCGACATCATTACGTCCGATTCAATATCCCAATCTTCCGGTATTGTATATGATTTTACTGTCTTAAACTCAGGGAATGATTGGAAGCCATACTCACTTATAAATCTACCGATTTTTTCTTGGAAATTTTCAAATGGCTCTTTACCATGCCATACACCCCAATAATGCAAATCCCCTGAAGACATATTAGAAGCTCTTCCAAAATCTGAATTGGGAGATGAAGGCCAGTAGAATCGTGTTCCATCATATTCTTTTACAACACTTGGAATTATATTAAAGAATTTTTCTTTATAAGAATTGTAAATAATTTTTTGCTGTTCTTCTGAAAATGGTGTTTTATATCCCCAATAGTTCCATCCATCCTCATTTTCATTATTACCGCACCAGATTGCTATCGAAGGATGATTCCGAAGCCTTTTTACATTATCTATTGCTTCTTCTTTCACGTTATTAAGAAATTTTTCATCCCCCGGATACATACTGCATGCGAACATAAAATCCTGCCATACCATTATTCCATTCTTATCACATAGTTTATAAAAGATGTCATTTTCATAGATTCCGCCGCCCCATACTCGCAGCATATTCATGTTAGCATCAACAGCTGATTTAATCACTTCTTCGTAATCATTATCAGTTACACGTGTAAGAAAATTATCCTGCGGTATATAGTTAGCTCCTTTCATAAAAACAGGATGACCGTTTACCTTAAAATAAAAACTTGTACCAATAGCATCTTTATCTTGAATTACTTCTACTGTACGTAAACCTAATTTTTCATTAATAAAATCAAATGATTTATCTAAGTGATTTACTGTTGCAGTTACATCATAAAGATATGCTTCACCAAGTCCATTTGGCCACCACAAATTTGGTTTTGTAATTTCAAATACAGCAGATACCTTATTTTTTCCTGGTAATAGTCGAACATTTTTAGAAATATATTCTTTACCATCAGCATTAATTCTTAAAATTACATTATCATTAATAATAGAATTGATTTCGAGATGAGCCACAATATTAGCTAATTGTTCAGATATACTATTCGGAACTAAATGAATATTTTCTATCACAAACGAATCATAAGCACGAAGAAATATTGGTCGCCAAATACCGGAAGTAACAAATCGTGGACCCCAGTCCCATCCATAATGATACTGCGCCTTGCGTGCGAAGATACTAATTTTTTTATCCCCTAATTCACCATTTTCACTTTGATCATTTATTGCCGGAAGTTGATA
>Ga0172380_10002903_pt1 | contig 24961 bp, 21 predicted proteins | sample Leawe162metaG_FD_119747 | JGI IMG/M metagenome (GOLD analysis project Ga0172380, IMG submission 119747) | Leachate microbial communities from a municipal landfill in Southern Ontario, Canada - Leachate well 162 metaG | ecosystem: Engineered > Solid waste > Landfill > Unclassified | place...
GCCGCATTTTAGGAAAAGCTGGTAGGCGCGATTGGACTCGAACCAACGACCCCCACCATGTCAAGGTGATGCTCTAACCAGCTGAGCTACGCGCCTAAGGGTGGCCGAATTATACGGAGAAGTTGGCGACAATACAACGAAAACCTTTTCACTTGAGGATAGGTATCGTTTTTAACCCACCCACTTTCGTGCATTGCGGAACATGCGCAACCATGGGCCATCTTCGCTCCAGCCATCGGGCTGCCAGGAATGTTGCACGGCACGGAACACCCGCTCAGGATGCGGCATCATGATGGTGAAGCGGCCATCCTTGGTGGTCAGGCCGGTGACACCTTGCGGCGAGCCGTTCGGGTTGGCCGGGTAACCTTGCGCGGGCTGGCCGCGATGATCGACGTAGCGCAACGCTACTTGTGCATTCTGCATGGCAGAGGCCGAAGCGAATTCGGCATAACCTTCTCCATGCGCAACCACGATAGGCATACGGCTGCCGGCCATGCCATCCAGGAATAGTGAAGGGTTCTTCGGCACTTCAACCATAACAAAGCGCGCCTCAAACTGCTCCGACTTGTTGCGCACGAAATGGGGCCAGTTTTCCGCGCCAGGTATGATGGAGTGGAGATTGCTCATCATCTGGCAGCCGTTGCACACTCCGAGGGCGAAGGAATCGCCACGCTGAAAAAAGGCCTCAAATTCACCACGTGCACGCGCATTGAACAGTATTGATTTGGCCCAGCCCTCCCCTGCACCCAGCACGTCGCCGTAGGAGAACCCCCCGCACGCCACCAGCCCTTTGAAATCCCGGAGCGACACTCGTCCGGCGATAATGTCGCTAATGTGCACGTCCACAGCAGTGAAGCCGGCACGATCGAAAGCCGCTGCCATTTCGACCTGACCGTTAACGCCTTGCTCGCGCAAAATCGCCATGGCTGGGCGAACGCCGCTATTGATGAAGGGCGCAGCGATATTCTCGTTGACGTCAAAAGTAAGAGCGGCCTGCAGTCCGGTATCGGTCTGGTCGAGAATACGGTCGAACTCCTGCTGCGCACATTCCGGATTGTCGCGCAACTTTTGCATCTGACTGGTGGTTTCCGACCAGGCGCGCTGCAAATCCACGCGACTTTCGCTGAACACTTCCACATCACCGCGCAGGATGCGCAGACGGTCAACTTGATTGAGCGTACCGATAACGTGGAATTCACTGCGCATCCCGGCATCAAAGAAAGTCTGCATCACCACTGGCGTGTCTGAACGGCGTACCTGCAAAACCGCACCCAGTTCCTCGTTGGACAATACGCTGAAAATTCGGCTCGAATAACTACCGGCGGGAATTTCAGGTTCGGACTTGCCATTTTCCTCCACATCGCTGCGAATCTGCTCGTAGCACAACTCGTCCAAATCGAGGGTGACACCGACATGGCCGGCAAACATCATTTCGCACAGGGAGGTAAACAGGCCACCGTCGGAGCGGTCGTGATAAGCCACAATTTTTTCGTCGCGATTGAGTTTCTGCACGGTCTCGAAAAACGCCTTGAGATGCCCGGCAACCAGCACGTCTGGCGCTTCATTGCCCACCTCCCCATAGACCTGGGCTAGAGCGGAACCGCCGAGGCGGGCGCGGCCACGGCCAAGATCGATCAAAATCAGATCGGTGTCACCCAGATCAGTGCGCAACAAGGGTGTCAGCGTACAACGCGCATCCGGAGTGGGTGCGAAGGCAGTAATGATCAGCGATAGCGGCGAAGTCACCGATTTCTTGACGCCATCTTCTTCCCACACGGATTTCATCGACATCGAATCCTTGCCCACCGGAATGCTCACGCCCAGTTCCGGGCAGAACTCCATGCCAATCGCGCGCACCGTGTCATACAGGGCAGCATCTTCGCCAGGGTGGCCGGCAGCAACCATCCAGTTGGCGGAAAGCTTGATGTCACCGATGTTGTCGATCAGGGCAGCGGCGATGTTGGTCACTGCCTCGCCGATCGCCATGCGCCCGGATGCGGGGGCATCCAGCAAGGCCAGGGGAGTGCGCTCACCCATGGCAAAGGCTTCTCCGATATAGGTGTCATAACCCATGGTAGTCACGGCCACGTCTGCAACAGGAACCTGCCACGGCCCGACAAACTGGTCGCGCGCGGTAAAGCCGCCCACGGTGCGGTCACCAATACTGATGAGGAAAGTTTTATCCCCGACGGCGGGCAGGTGCAACACGCGGTAAGCTGCGTCCTTCAATTCCAGTTTTTCAACATCAAACGCAGCAAGAGCACGCTGCGCATGAGCCACGGTACGGGTCATGCGCGGCGGTTTACCGAGCAGAACGTTCATGTCCATATCCACCGGCTTATTGCCAAAATGACTGTCATCCACCACCAGCTGCTGTTCGGCCGTAGCCTCACCAAGCACCGCATAGGGACAGCGCTCTCGATCACACATATCCGCAAAAAGTTTCAGGCTGCCTGGCTCAATAGCCAGAACATAACGCTCCTGCGATTCGTTGGACCATATCTGCATTGGCGACATGCCCGGCTCCTCCGAGGGCACATCACGCAAACGGAAATGACCGCCTCGACCCGAGCCATGTACCAGTTCCGGTAGTGCATTGGAAATACCACCCGCGCCGACGTCATGGATGGAAAGAATCGGGTTGGCCTCACCCATCTGCCAGCAACGGTCGATCACCTCCTGGGCACGATGCTGCATTTCCGGGTTACCGCGCTGCACCGAATCGAAATCCAGATTCTCGGCATTGGCGCCGGTGTCCATACTGGAGGCCGCGCCCCCGCCCAGGCCGATCAGCATGCAGGGACCACCTAGCTGGATCAGTAGTGCACCAGGCGTGACCTCGCCCTTAAATGAATGCCGGTCGGAAATATTTCCCATCCCCCCGGCGAGCATGATGGGCTTGTGGTAGCCGCGCATCTCCCCGGCAACTTCTTCCTCAAAAGTGCGGAAATAACCGGCCAGATTGGGGCGGCCAAATTCGTTGTTGAAAGCAGCCGCGCCGATCGGACCTTCGAGCATGATTTGCAGGGCCGAAACGATGCGCCCTGGCTTGCCATATGAGTGAGGAGTGGAGCGGTCGCCATAGATTTCCCAGGGCTGGACAAAGCCGGGGATATTGAGATTGGACACCGAAAATCCGCACAGGCCCGCCTTGGGCTTGGAACCGGTGCCGGTCGCGCCTTCGTCGCGTATTTCGCCACCCGAACCCGTAGCTGCGCCGGGAAAAGGTGAAATCGCGGTGGGATGATTGTGGGTTTCCACTTTCATCAGGATATGCGTTTTTTCGCTGACGTAACGGTAACGCTTGCCATCGGCATCAGGGTAGAAGCGTGCAATTTCGGCGCCTTCGATCACCGAGGAATTGTCCGAATAGGCAACCACCGTACCGCGCGGCGCCTTGGCATGAGTGTTGCGGATCATGCCAAACAGCGAGTAGGATTGCGGCTTGCCGTCAATTACCCAATCGGCATTAAATATTTTGTGGCGGCAATGTTCTGAATTGGCCTGTGCGAACATCATTAACTCCACGTCAGTGGGGTTGCGCCCAATGCGGGTGAAATTCTCCACCAGATAATCGATTTCGTCTCCCGACAGCGCCAGTCCCCATTCCCTGTTTGCCCGTTCCAGCGCAACTGCGCCGCCCACCAGGATGTCCACCGTCCGCAATGGCTGCGGCTCCACATGATGGAACAGCTTTTCCACCTGAGCATAATCCGTCAGAACCATATCGGTCATGCGATCATGGATCAGCGGCAAGAGCACAGACTTTTCCTCCACCGTCAAAGTCGATCCATCACTTTTATGCACATAAAAAGCGATGCCGCGTTCGATTCGTTCGACCATTTCCAGTCCGCAATGCCGCGCGATATCCGTAGCCTTGGATGACCATGGCGAAATGGTACCCAAGCGTGGCGTCACCAGCAGCAATTCACCTGCAGGCAGCTCTTCCTTCGCAGCCGGACCATAACTCAGAATCTGCTCAAGTCGTTCCTGCTCGGAGGTATCCAGTGCGCGCTCGACCGTAACAAAATGCCAGTATTCGGCGTAAATATGGGAGATGAAAGGAGCGTTTGCGGCGATTGGACGCATCAGCTTGTCGTAGCGAAACGGGGAAAGTGCGTTGCGACCGCGTAGTGAAATGGCTTGAGACATGGGCAATCCGGGCAGATACGGGAAAGTTGGATTTTAACTCAAAACCACCCTTGATTAGGAGTCTGCCTGTGAGTTATTGCCATGCCAATTATTAGCCCTGCCGACTGGGCGGCAGGGCTAATTTCTTTTGGATATTTTTAGTTGTTACTTGAGATGACAAGTTGTGCACAAGGCACTTTGAGCATTTGTCATCCGCAAAAAAACCCCGATATTGGCATTATGCGGGTCGTGGCACGTCGCGCATTCGACTTTTCCGTTATAAAGCTTCAAGCCAGCGGCGGTGACATTGCCAACGGGGTTCAGACCTGTATTAATTGTATCGTCATAAGCCATGTTGACAGGATGTTCGTTGCTCAGATCGGTACCCAGGAAAGCGGCGCGCACTGCGCGTATTGTTGGACTAGCCCCGGCGCTGTGACACTGTCCGCAGGAATCCGCCGACGCATCAGTGCTCATACGAGCATGAATCGTGCTTGGAGTGAAAGGCTGATTGGGCATGTTCACCAGGGTATCCACGGCGATTGTACCGTCGTGGCAGGACAAGCATAGCGCAGAAGAACTCGTAGCCCCAGTGGGCTGTGAAGTCGTCAGCTTTGCAGTAGGTGAGCTGTACAGGGTATAGGTGGCAGTTGAGAAAGGCTTGTTCCAGAGCAACTTACCTCCATTGTCTTTATTGGAATCATGGGGCGTGTGGCAATAAACGCAGACCTGACCATAGTCATTAAAAACCAGGCCGTGATCATAGGCTGCGCCCATTCCAGCACTTAAATCATGCCGGGAGCCAACGATAGTCGCAAATGTTGTCAACGGAAGTATGATTAACCCGACAAGCAGCAGGAAGGATAACGTTTTAGAACGAATATTTAAAAATGAAATATGCATAAATAGCCCCGAATTCCAGAGAATCACAACCCATCACCAAACAATTAAAATAAACCTTATCGTCATGTAACCCGCCATTTAATCGAGTAAATGGCATGCTCAAATGTATACACATAAGGTTTTATAATATACGCATAGAAACATTCTATACCATTGATGACGAATGTGTAAAAAATATGTCAAGGAACAAGGGAATAAAGATTAAAAAAATTCATGTTACCGGGATCAGGCTGGCTGTTTTTTTATACAAAGCCAATATGCCCTTAATACCTCAGGCATCCAGAACATAAATATTTTTAGTGACTGCAGAAAGAGGGCGGTCTATCGCCCGGGAGGATTTTGAGATTCAGGGGGTGCTGACATGGCCCTGCCTGTGATGTAATCCCCGTTTTCAGGGTCATTTTCCAGCAAGTGACTGTATTGCTCCAGCGCCTCGGTGTGTTTTTCCTGCCAAGCGAGTATGCGCGCCAACAGGAAGCGGGCTTCCTGGTCCTCCGGATGAGTGGACAGCCATTGCCGCAACATTTCCTCTGCATCGCTCAGGCGGGCATTCTCAACCATCACCCGGCCCTGGTCGAATAATCCGGAAGCGCCATACACCGGGAATGCGGTAACCAGGCTAGCTCCGAGCAAAAAAATGGCGAATACTGAAAGTTTCATGATCATGGATTATTAATTTAGCGAAAATCCATCAGGGAGTTGGAGACTCAGAACCAGATCCAACAGCTTGAGTTTCCACCACTCGGGCAAGCGCCCCATCCCAATCCAGCCCCAGAAAATCACAACTCGAAATTATGAACACCCCTTATCGCAAAAAACTTTCAATGTCATTGCGCCTCACTTCTACCGGATGTGTTCGTCTTTTGCACGCCACAGCCCGAGGCATTCGAGTCCGCAAAAATGATGCACATAATCAGTTCCCTCGACACTCTGCGCTACGCTGGCCGGGATCTCGGTCATGCATACCTCGCACTGCACAATTTCGCACACATCATCATTCATGCAGGACACCACACGCGCACCCTCATGAGTAATATTTTCCATGATTCCTCCTCAGCAGGTGTTCCCCTTGTCTTAGGCACATAATAGACTAGGCACTCGGACAGGAGGCTCACCCATGCTCGTTGCAGGATTGACCCATAGCCAACCCCTTTTTCGCGGCCACGAATTCCGCCTCATCGAACAGGCAGCCGCGATGCCCCCCTCCACCCCGGCTCTTATGGAGCGCGCCGGAAAGGCAGCATCAGAATTGGCAACACAACTATTAGGCAATGGCTATAAAGTATTAGTTCTCGCCGGCCCTGGAAATAATGGTGGTGATGCCCTGGTGGCAGCGCGCTTCCTGCGAGAGCAAGGCTACCGGGTAACCGTGGTTTTGTCAGGTGAGCCTGCCAGACTGCCATTGGATGCCGCAGCGGCGCTTCTGGCCTGGCGCGAGGGTGAGGATGCAGATGAAGTGTTATCCGCCATTCCCTCAAACGGGCGCTGGGATCTTGTGATTGACGGCCTGTTCGGCATCGGCCTGGAGCGGGATCTCGATGAAAAATATCTCGATCTGGTAAAGCAGGTCAACCGGATGAAAACGCCAGTTCTGTCACTCGACATTCCCAGCGGTCTCGACAACGAAACTGGTCAGCCATTTCGAGCTGCCGTGCGGGCTGATCACACTCTTACCTTTATCGGCCTCAAGCCCGGACTCTTCACCGCCTATGGCCCGGATTTTTGCGGCCAGATTTACCTCGATACCCTGGATTTGCCCACTAGATTGCTGCCAGCCGCCAAAGGACAGTTGATCGGAGCAGAGGATGTATCAAGCTATCTCAAGCCGCGCCCGCGCAACAGCCATAAGGGCATGCAGGGAAGCGTCGGCGTGCTGGGCGGCGCCGAATCCATGACCGGCGCTGCCATTCTGGCCGGCAGGGCCGCGCTCCTGCTGGGTGCGGGCCGAGTATACGCTGGCCTGCTGGCAGGGAACGCCCCCGCTGTTGATCTGTTACAGCCTGAACTGATGCTGCACAGTTCTGATGCGTTGTTTCAGATGGATTTGGACTGCCTTATCATCGGCCCTGGAATGGGGCAGTCGGCACAGGCGCTTGGCTATCTTCAGCAGGCGCTGCAAAGCGATTTCAAGCTGATCATTGATGCTGACGCCCTGACACTGCTTGGCGCCCATGCTGAATTACAGAATCAACTTAAAATCCGCAAAGCCGCGAGCATTCTCACCCCTCACCCCACTGAGGCCGGTCGGCTGTTGGGTTGCAGCAACCACGAAATCCAGCAGGATCGTATCGGTTCAGCCCAGGTATTGGCCAGCCGCCTCAACAGTCTGATCGTGCTCAAGGGAGCTGGCACGGTGTGCGCTTTTCCTGACGAAACCTGGCATATCAATCCGACTGGCAATCCGGGCCTGAGTAGCGCCGGCATGGGAGACATTCTGTGCGGCATGATCGGCACCCTTCTGGCGCAGCGCCTTTCCGCCGAAAAAGCCACGCTTCTGGCGGTTTATCTTCATGGCCTGGCTGCGGACGAACTGGTAAAAAAAGGCACGGGCCCTATAGGTTTAACCGCATCTGAAGTGGCCGTAATGGCACGTAGCCTGCTTAACCGGTGGGTATATCCATAAGTAAAATGGCTTGACGGCCTCAAATTGTCTCCCTATAATGCGCAGACTTTTTGCTTCGAGCGACAAAGCGGACAAGATGAACCGGCTTGGTGTAGCAGCTTCTTACCTCGGTTTTTTCTGTACAGTTGTTGGCCTGGCGGTGGGTTTCTATCATCTGCCATCAGGAGATAGTGAAATAATTGGTTTTTGGTTAGCGTGGGTTCCGGTCGGTTTTATCTTGTTGCTTACGGGCATAACGACTACCCAACTGACAAAGAAGTAAAGCTTTAGTCCCTATCGTCTAGAGGCCTAGGACATCGCCCTTTCACGGCGGTAACACGAGTTCGAATCTCGTTGGGGACGCCAGAACAAAAAGGCTTGGGTCAAAGACCCAAGCCTTTACTTTTTTATGGCGGGCCTCCCCGCATTGCAAGGTGGTGAATCTGGTCAGGGGCGGAAGCCAGCAGCCACAGCCATTTATTGCAAGTGCCGGGGGTCAGGCTCGCCACCCTATTTCGTTGCAGCAACTTGATTACACAACCTCTACCCGCGTCCCTGCGGGCACCAGCTCAAACAACTCAACCATATCCCGCATTCGCATTCTTACGCAGCCGTGGGAAGCCGGTCTGCCTATGGCATCCTCGTGTGGCGTGCCGTGGATGTAAATGTAGCGTCGCATCGTATCGACCTCACCCAGGCGATTGAAACCGGGTTCACAACCGGAAAGCCAGAGAATTCGGGCTAATATCCAGTCCCGCTCGGGAAATTGCCGTCCCAGTTCCTCGCTATAAATCTCACCCGAGGGGCGACGGCGCACGAACACGGTATTTTCCGGCAGGCCCGCACCGATCCTGGCACGCACTACATGCCTGCCGCGCGGGGTGCAAAAACTGCCAGATACCTCCCCTACCCCATTTATTGCGGTAGAAACCGGATAGCGCCTGACCAGCCGGGATTCATCCAGCAATTCAAGCGTCTGTTTTTCTGTGTCGATTCTGATTTTGAGCAATTTAAAAGTCTGGATTCTAAAAGTGAAACCGTCTTGGGCCGGTACTGACTGGAGAGCCCGCATACCACTGCCTGACAACATTGGGCAAACAGACTAGATGCTATCATAGCCATTGAATTCAGTATTCCTTCCCCCTCACCAAATGGCCGATGCCTCATTAAATTCCCGCTAGTGGTGCAAAAATGACTCCGGTGCCCCGACAAGCGACAAACACAGCCATGGCAAGCAGGCTGAAACCCCCGCCATCGGTGGCGGCTGCAGCCCTCTGCAAGCGCTGGCCGGGTTTTGCACTGTTCATGGCGCTTGCTATCGCCGTTACTGCACTGAGCGGCCTACCAGCTGAGGCACAGGAGATTCCCGATGCCAGTGACAAACGCCCTGTTGTTCTGACCTCTCCCGAGACAGTACGAGAATTTCTGAAGACCCATTTCGAAATACCCGCCTTACCCCTGCAGGATGAGACTGAGCGTGCCACCTTCCTGCGCCGGGCGCAGCTGGAGATCGGCGAGCTGTTGGCAACCGAGGGCTATTTCACGCCAAAAATAAGCTTGCGCCCTGCCACAGACATTGAAGCGTCTACGCTGGAAGTCATGCCAGGCCAGCGCACGCTGGTAAGTGCGGTCAACATCGAATTCCGCGGCTCCATCACCAGCGGTACGCCTGGGCAGCAAGCCCTGATCGAGCGCTTGCGGGCGGGCTGGCGCTTGCCTGCGGGCAAACCCTTCCGCAGCCCTGACTGGGAAGAAGCCAAGTCTGCCCTGCTGGCCAGAGTCTCGCGCAGGGAGTATGCCGCGGCACGCATCGAAGAAAGCCGGGCAGAAGTTGACCCCGTTGGCGCAAATGCCAGATTGTCTCTGGTACTGGATTCTGGGCCAGCCTTTCGCTTTGGCGAACTGGTAATAAGCGGTCTTGAGCGTTACGACGAAACGCTAATAACACGTCATGCGTCATTTCGTGCCGGCGACCCTTACCACCAGGACAAACTGCTCGAATTTCAGGCCCGCTTGCAAAGCCTGCCACACCTTAATTCGGTCATTGTCGGCATCGAAACGGACCCCGCCCTGCACGAAGCAGTACCGGTACAGATCATGCTCAGAGAGGCCAAGACGCGCCATGTTTCATTCGGAGCCGGCTACAGCTCCAACAACGGCGCTCGGGGAGAGATGACATACCGTGATTACAACCTGCTCGACCACGCCTGGAATCTGGGCAGCGGACTGCGCCTGGAACAGAATCGCCAGAGGCTGTTCGCCACCATCGACACGTTGCCCAACACCATCGGCTACCGCCTTTCCTGGGGCGCACGTATCGAAAAAACCGACATTCAGGGGCTGGAAACCGCAAACCATGCGCTGAGCGTGGCACGTAGCCGCACACAGGGGCAGATTGAAACGTGGCTCGGGATCAACTGGCAGCGGGAACAGCGCAAACCGGAAGACGGCATCCAGGAAAGCAATCAGGCACTGGTACCGGAGTGGCGCTGGATTCGCCGCACAGTGAACAACCCGCTCTACCCGCGTCGCGGCGATGTAACTGAAGTGCGTATTGGCGGCGCCAGCCAGCGGCTGCTTTCGGACCAGGATTTCCTTCGCACCCTGCTGCGCTATCAGGTCTGGTGGCCGATAGGTAAACGCGACACCCTGTCGCTACGCGGCGAGGCTGGTTTTACCGCAGCTCCATCGCGCTTCGGCATTCCCCAGGAATACCTGTTCCGCGCTGGCGGCTCTCAATCTGTGCGCGGATATCCCTACCAGAGCCTGGGTATGCAAGAAGGTTCCGCCGTGGTGGGTGGGCGCGTGCTGACTAGCGGCAGTCTCGAATACACCCATTGGTTCAGCCGCGACTGGGGTGCCGCACTGTTCATCGATTCCGGCGGCGCTGCCGACACCTGGCGCGACTTGCGCCCGTCTACAGGCTATGGCGCCGGCGCGCGCTGGCGCAGTCCGGCCGGCCCGCTGGCGCTGGATCTGGCCTGGGGGCAGGAGGCTGAAGCCTTGCGGCTGCACTTTTCACTCGCTGTGGCCTTCTGATGGGCACCCCGGCCAGCACAAACTCTTTTCCACAAACCCCGGCAAAATTCCGGCGCAAGTGGCTGCTCTCCCCGTTGTTTTTCATCATTGCCCTGACGGCAGGCTCCGCCTGGCTGCTGGCCACCTCATCGGGGCTCCAGTGGCTGGCATCCATGGCAGCCCGCAGCAGTGGCGGCACCTTTACCCTGCAGGGCACTGGCGGCACGCTGCTGGGGCCGCTGGGCGCACGGGTTCTGAGCTACAGGGATGGCAGCATGCGCGTCACCATTCGCGATATCCAGCTCGACTGGCGGCCTGCCGCACTGCTGGCGGGGCGGCTGGATATCGCAACACTGACGGCGCAAAGCGTCGAAGTGCTGTCGCCCCCGTCCGGCAAGCCACTGACGCTGCCTCAGGACTTGCGCCTGCCGCTGCCGCTTTCCCTCGACAAGATTGGAATTGCTTCATTGCAGGTGTTCAGCAAGATGGGAGGCAAGCCGGATTTTGCTGCAACCCGGCTGACCGCAAGACTGGAAAGCAACGGCCGCCAGCACCACCTGAGCGAGTTGCGCGCCAGCCTGGAGTACGGCGAGCTGAGTGCATCCGCCCAGATGGATGGCGCCCGCCCCTTTGCCCTTCAAGCCCGAGCGGATCTTGCCGGCCAAGGATCAAATCCAGCGCGCATCGCCGTCAACGCCAGCGGCAAGCTGGAAAATATCACCTTGAAGGCCCAAGGCAGCGGCGCGGGGCTCAGCGGGCAAGGTGAGGCGATATTGCAACCGTTCGCCCCTTTTCCACTCGCTGCGCTGACGCTCTCGGTGAACGGCCTCGATCCGCGCACCTTCTCGCCTGATGCGCCGCAAGCCAGCCTCGCGCTGCAGGCGCAACTGCGCCAGAATGCCGCCGGCCAGCTTGAGGGTGACGTGACAGCGAAAAACACCTCCCCTGCGCCCCTCGATCAAGGCGGCCTGCCCCTGCGCGAAATACACAGCCGAGCGACGCTTTCTGCCGAAAAATTGCAGTTTGATGCGCTGAACCTGATTCTGAGCGGTGGCGGACGCATCTCCGGACACTTCAACTGGCAATTGAAACAGGCAACGGGAGCCGCAAATCTGACCATCAGCCAGCTCGACCCGGCCGCACTGGATACACGGCTGCGCCCCGCCCGCCTCGCCGGCAAGGCCACGCTCAGCGGCGACACCCAGTCCCAGCACGGCTTGATCACCCTCGCTGACGGCAAACTGGGTCTGGATACCAGCCTGGTGCGCAGCGGCGACACCCTAACCCTGGACAGCCTGCGCCTCGTCCATGGCCAAGCGGCGCTCACCGGCCAGGGCCGGCTGGGTTTTGGCGGAGGACGGCCTTTTGCTTTCAAGGGCGAACTCCAGCACTTCGATCTCTCCGCTTTCCTGCAGGCGCCGCGATCGGATCTGAATGCCAAACTCGAACTTGCTGGCGAACTGACGCCCCAGGCAAATGGCACACTGAGTTTCACCCTGGCCAACAGTCAATGGGCAGGCCAGATTGTGAGTGGCGGCGGCCAGATCGATTTCAGCGGCATGAGCCTGTTTAACGGCAAAGCCGAGCTGCGGCTGGGCGACAATCTCCTCAATGCCCATGGCGCTTACGGCACACCAGGGGAACGGCTGGAACTGTCACTTGCCGCACCGGCGCTGTCCCAGCTCGGCCCTGGATTTGGCGGCGCGCTCAACGCCCACGCCATGCTGGCAGGCAGCCCGTCAAAACCGGATATTGCTTTCGAAATGAAAGGCAAGCATCTCATCCTGCCCGGCGGGCATCATCTGACCAGCCTCAGTGCCGGCGGCAGCCTGCGTGGTGAAGCGGTTAATTTCAAGATAGATGCCGCCGGTTACCGGAGAACAGCGGAAGTCCTGATGCAAAACCTGACGCTTGCCATTCAGGGCAGCCGTTTGCACCATGATTTCATGGTAAACGCACTGCTCGCCAATGATACAAATCTGGATTTGCACGCCTCCGGGGGGCTCACTGGCCCGGCACCGGGCTGGCGCGATGTGCAATGGCATGGCGTGCTGTCAAAACTCAGCGCCACCGGCCGGATACCCTTGCACCTTCTCGCCGCCACAACTGTCACGCTTGGCCGGGAGCGCATCTCGCTGGGCAAGGCCGAATTTACCGTGGCAGGTGGCAGGGCACAACTCGCCAGTACGGAATGGACACCCAGAAGCTGGAATAGCCGTGGCAGCTTCAATGCTATCGGATTGCGCCACATCAGCGCAGCAAGCGAAATCCAGAACACCCTGCGCCTAGCCGGTGATTGGGACATCTCGGCTGCGCCAAATCTGGCTGGCAAGCTTCGGATAAGGCGCGAAAGCGGCGACTGGATGCTGCCGGGAGACCAACCGCTTTCCCTGGGTATACAGGAGTTTCAGCTTAGCGCACTAGCCAGTGATAACCGCCTTTCTGCTGAACTGAAAGCGCGCGGTACACGCCTTGGCGAGTGGCGTGCCAATATTGCTCTCCCCCTGGCGCGAAGCGGTTCAGGCTGGACCGTACTGCCTGAATCGCCCCTCAACGGAAAAATACACAGCGACGTGGCCGACCTCTCCTGGGTCGGACCTGCTCTCGATAGCAACATCAAGAGCAGCGGCCGTTTGTCCCTGGCTGCGGATGTGGCTGGCACCTTTGACCAACCCCATCTGCGCGGCCTGCTAAACGGCAATGATCTGGCCGTGACCTGGCTAGATCAAGGCATTCGGCTGCAACAGGGGAAATTAACAGCCCGACTCGATCAGACCCGGCTGCACATCGACCAGCTCAGCTTTGTTGCCCCGCATAATCCGCCGCCCCGTGACCGTTTGCTGGCAGGGCTGAAACTGGCAAAAGAGCCGGGCAACGTCACCCTGTCCGGCATGATTGACCCTATGGAAAAACGCGGCAATCTGGAACTGAATGCCAGCCGCCTGCCTCTCGCGCAACGTACGGATCGCTGGATTATCGCCTCCGGACATGGCCGCATCAGCTTCGAGCAGGACACCCTTACCCTCGGTGGAAAAATTACCGCCGACGCCGGCCTGATCTCGCAACCAGCGGCGGGCCGGCCTGAACTATCCGGCGATGTGGTGATCACCGGGCGACAGGCGCCTGCCCGCAAAGGGCCGCGCATCACCATCGATGCCATTCTGGATCTGGGCGAGCAATTCTATCTGCGTGCTTCCGGCCTGGAATCACGTCTGGCAGGACAGCTCCACCTGCAATCAACTTCCGCCCAGCCCCTGCGTGCCACAGGCACCATCGCCACCCACAACGCCACTTTCAAGGCTTACGGCCAGAACCTTGTTGTTGAGCGAGGCATCGTTAATTTCCAGGGTTCGCTCGATAATCCGGGCCTCAATATACTCGCCCTGCGCAAGAATCTTCCTGTGGAAGCCGGCGTGACGGTAAAGGGTACAGTGCGCAGACCAACAGTGAGGCTGGTATCCACTCCCAACGTGCCGGACCCGGAAAAACTCTCCTGGATCGTCCTTGGGCGCGCGCCCGATGCGGGCGGCACCGACACCTCGCTCTTGCTCACGGCAGCCGGGAGCATTCTGGGCGGACAATCTGGCGGCATCACCGGCCAGCTTGCCCAGGCACTTGACGTGGACGAACTATCCCTGAACCAGGCGCAAAATGGCGACCCCCTGGCCAGCCAGATCGTCACCGTCGGCAAGCGCCTTTCAGCGCGGGCCTATCTCAGCTACGAACAGGGATTGACGGCGGTGGCGGGCACCACCAAGCTCACCTACAGCCTGACCCCGAGGATATCCATCGTCACCCGGGCGGGCTCCGATAATGCCATCGATGTGCTCTACACGTTCCATTTCGATTGAGGCGCCGCTTCCGCATCACTTCGGCCAAACCGGGGCTATGCTATGATCAAGTTGAATCGGTATCGAGTGGTACGTGACCGCATGCTCTATCATTTCAGGCAAAAGGAGTAAATGGATCATGCAGCTAATCCTGATCTTCGGCATTGCCATTGCCATTGGCGCTGTCATGTTCGCCCTGCAAAACAACGTGCAGGTAACGGTCAACTTCGCCCTCTGGCGTTTTGACAGCTCCCTCGCCATGGTACTGCTGCTGGCACTGGGTCTGGGCGTGATCATCGCCGCCCTGTTGTCGTCGCCAACCGTGATCAGGCGGCAATGGACCGCATCCCGCCTGCGCCGGCAGATTTCCGGCCTGGAAGAAGAGAAGTCGGCGCTCGTACAACGTGTCAGGCAACTGGAACTCGAAGTTGCTCGCATCAGCCCCTCCCCCATTCCGGAAGCAGAAGAGCCGAAACCCTACGTCGGGCTCAAGACCCTGTTAACCTGCGGAAGCAGCAACAAATCCGAAGACAAATAGTCGCCGGGCCAGATACAGTAATCACTCATGGAATACGGATAACATGCACGAAAAATTAAGGAAAAAGATCATTCCATCCACAGCGGAGGCCGCCATGCCTGCACCTGCGAACACCATCGATATCATCCGGAACGCGGAGGTCGCCGTCACTTCCGAATCCGAAAATTCACCTCTGGATAATATCGTTGACGGCAGCACGGGGCCGGGCAGCTCACAGTGGGTGGCGGGGTCCACTGGACCTCAGACCCTGATTTTTAAATTCGACGCCCCCCAGAACATCACCGCGATCATTTATGAAATCGAGGAGCGGGAAATCGCGCGCACACAGGAAATCTGTTTCGAGGTTTCCACCGATTCCGGCGCCCGCTTCCGGGAAATTCTGCGGCACGAATATAATTTCAGTCCAGATGGGAGCACATTCCAAAGAGAGGAGCTGAAACTGGATCTTTCTCAAATCACAGACCTGAAAATGACCATCAAGCCGGACAAGGGAAACCTTAACTGCCGGGCGAGACTGAACCATATCGCATTCCAGGGGTAATCAGGGCCACGCCATGTTTACGCTACTGCCTTATTGACTGTGGCCAGAGGGTACACGCAGGACATGAGCCGATGACTTTCCTGCATCGTTATGTTGTGCAAGTTCACTGATCGACTCGTCACACATTACTCATTGCGGCCGCGATCCCGATCCCGATCCCGATCCCGGCCTCGCTCCTGCTCTTGTTCCTGCTTACGTTTTGGCTCACGCGTGGCGTCCTTGCCATACTGTCTTTCATCCCGGGCCTGTGATCTTGGCATTTGTTGATCACGCCGATCACGCTGCTCTGGAGACTGCCTGCGATTTTCAGCTTCCCCACGCCCCTGTTGTGGAGAGGCCGGAATGGATCTCTGAACATCTCTATCTCCCCTTTGCGGCGGCTGAGAGCGCGGGGTGGCTGAATCATCCTGCTGGCGCGGTGCAAAACGCTGCATATCGCGCTGCCTGTCACCTCTTTCTTCAGGCGCTCCCCGTCTTTCCTGCTGAGCAGGCGCTCTTTTCCATGCCCGCTCCTGATAGTGTTGCCGTACTACGGGGTCCCGCGGCTGGTAACGGTAATGCTGCTGCTGAAGCTCTTGCTGCTGTTCCATTTGTCGAGGATAGCGATCCCCTGAATACTGCCGCTGGTAGGCAGGCAACGGGGCTGCCGGAACAGCGCGCCGGTCCCATTTGTCCCAACCGTGCCGGCGCTGTTCCCATTCCCGGCCCCAGTGATGCCCCCAACGTGGCGGTGCATCCGGCCGCCACCCGAAGAAGTACGCAGGAGGCTGGCGGTAGAAGCGCACGGGGATACGCAGGACGAAGAGCGGCACAGCCTCTGGGCCCACAAGCCCCCAGGGCCCGTTGTACCAGGAACTCGCGTACCAGTTATCATCCTGGTAAACCCAGTACATGCTGTCGTAAAAGAAGAAGTTTGCGTCCAGCCGTGGGGCGTAGTAGACCGGGTAACCAGGCACCCGAACAAGTTCCGGGTATGCGGGCAGGTTGATTCCGATGCTTACATTTGGCAGTCCGATGCCAATGCTTACCTGAACAGCAGAATAAACCGATGAAGAAAGAAGCATCCCCAGTGCAACGAATAAGCAGCGAATTTTCAGCATTTTGTGGCCTCCAGTTCGATAAACAGAGTTGGAGTCATGGCCTGTCAACTGAATGTGACGCCGACTCTAACCATTTATATGCTACCCGCTTTTTGAAATCTTCCATGCACTATCGCATACGCACAATAAAAAACCCCTTGGATTAGCGCAAGGGGTTTGCTGGTTTTCGGATGGCTGCCGATAGTCGCGGAAAGACGCTATATCACTCCCACTCAATCGTTCCGGGTGGTTTGCCGCAGATATCATAAACAACGCGGTTGATCCCGCGCACTTCGTTGATGATGCGATTGGACACTTTCCCCAACAGCGTATAGGGCAATTCAGCCCAGTGAGCAGTCATGAAGTCCTGGGTCTGCACTGCGCGCAATGCGACCACATAGTCATAAGTACGGCCATCGCCCATCACCCCGACTGCTTTCACGGGCAAGAATACGGCAAAGGCCTGCGAGGTTTTCTCGTACCAGCCTGAAGCGCGCAACTCCTCGATGAAAATGGCATCGGCGCGGCGCAACAGATCAGCGTATTCCTTCTTCACTTCGCCCAGGATGCGCACCCCAAGACCCGGGCCGGGGAAGGGATGGCGGTACACCATGTCGTGCGGCAGTCCCAGGGCGATGCCCAATTCGCGTACCTCGTACTTGAACAGCTCGCGCAGTGGCTCGCAAAGTTTGAGGTGCAGCGTGTCCGGCAGTCCGCCGACATTATGGTGAGACTTGATGGTATGGGCTTTCTTGGTCTTGGAACTGGCCGATTCGATCACGTCCGGATAGATGGTTCCCTGCGCCAGCCACTTGGCATTAGGCAGCTTGGCAGATTCGCTCTGAAACACCTCGACGAATTCACGGCCAATGATCTTGCGCTTTTGTTCTGGATCGTTCACCCCTTCCAGATGCTTCATGAATTCAGCGCTGGCATCGACGTGGATAACCTTGACGCCAAGATTATCCGCAAAAGTCTTCATCACCTGCTCGGCTTCGTTCAGGCGCAGCAGACCATTATCCACAAACACGCAGGTCAGTTGATCGCCAATGGCACGATGCAGCAACGCCGCCACGACCGAAGAGTCAACACCACCAGACAGACCGAGAATGACTTCATCCGAGCCCACTTCGGAGCGGATCTTGCCGATCGCTTCTTCCACGTAGTCGGGCATGTTCCAGTCATAGCCGCAGCCGCAAATGTCATGCACGAAGCGCTCGAAAAGTGCTTTGCCCTGCAGGGTGTGGGTCACTTCCGGATGAAACTGAACGCCGTAAAAATGGCGCGCTTCATCTGCCATGGCGGCGATGGGCGTTGAGGCATTGGAGCAGATTACCTTGAAGCCGCCCGGCAGCTCCGTCACCTTGTCGCCGTGGCTCATCCATACGTCGAGCAGGCCGTGGCCTTCCTCGTTGCTGCGGTCCTGAATATCGCGCAGCAGCGTGGAGTGACCTTGTGCCCGCACTTCGGCATAGCCGAACTCGCGGTGTGAAGCATTTTCCACTTTGCCGCCCAGTTGCGCTGCCATGCTCTGCATGCCGTAACAAATACCCAGCACGGGGACCCCAAGCTGGAATACCACGTCCGGAGCACGCGGGGTTTCTTCCTCATACACCGAGGATGGTCCACCGGAGAGAATGATGCCCTGCGGCTTGAATTTTCGGATGAACTCGGCGCTGACGTCGTAAGGATGCAGTTCGCAATAGACGCTGGACTCACGCACGCGGCGGGCGATCAACTGGGTATATTGGGAACCGAAATCGAGAATGAGGATTTTCTGGTGCATGGTAATTCCGTGAGGGGTGAGAAGTTAGGCGGGAGGGGGAAAAACGGAGAGGCAGGCTTTGCGCCTCACCCCTCACCCCTTTCGCCTCACGTTTTAATCAACGTGATAATTCGGTGCTTCCTTGGTGATCTGCACATCATGGACGTGCGATTCACGGATACCCGCATTGCTGATTTCCACAAACTCCGCCCGGGCGTGCATCTCGGCGATGTTTTTGCATCCGAGGTAGCCCATGCTTGAGCGCAAGCCGCCCATCAACTGGTGAATCACGGTCAGGACACTGCCTTTGTAGGGCACACGGCCCTCAATGCCTTCCGGCACCAGTTTGTCGGCATTGGCTTCATTGTCCTGGAAGTAGCGGTCCTTCGAACCCTGCCGCATCGCCCCCAGGCTACCCATGCCGCGGTAGGACTTGTAGGAACGCCCCTGGAACAATTCGATTTCACCCGGCGCTTCTTCGGTACCGGCAAACAGTCCGCCCAGCATCACCAGATGTGCGCCTGCGGCAATGGCCTTCGAGATGTCGCCGGAATAGCGAATACCACCATCAGCGATTAACGGGATACCCGTATCGCGCAACGCCTGTGCCACGTTGTCCACTGCGGTAATTTGCGGCACGCCGACACCCGCCACGATGCGCGTGGTACAAATTGAGCCGGGGCCGATACCCACCTTGACTGCATCAGCGCCATGGTCAACCAGGGCGAGTGCCGCAGAACCGGTAGCGATGTTGCCGCCAATCACCTGAACCTGAGGGAAATTTTTCTTGACCCATTGCACGCGCTCCAGCACACCCTGAGAGTGGCCGTGTGCCGTATCCACCACGATAACGTCAACACCGGCTTCCGCCAGCAATTCCACGCGCTCCTCGGTGCCGGCACCCACGCCCACAGCCGCGCCCACACGCAGACGACCCAGGCTATCCTTGCAAGCCAGCGGATGCTCGGTGGATTTCTGAATATCCTTGACTGTAATCAAACCGCGCAAAGCAAAATCGCTGTTGATAACCAGCACACGCTCAAGGCGGTGTTTATGCATCAACGCAAGCGCTTCCTCGCGCGATGCACCTTCCTTGACTGTAATCAGACGTTCACGCGGCGTCATGATATTCTTGATCGGCTGATCGAGGTTACTCTCGAAGCGCAGATCACGATTAGTGACAATGCCTACCACGAGGCCATTTTCCACAACCGGCAAGCCGGAAATCCTGTGCTGGCGAGTAAGCTGGAGAACATCGCGCACGGTCATGGAGGGCGAAATGGTAATGGGGTCCTTGACCACGCCACTCTCGAAACGCTTGACCATCGATACCTGAGCGGCCTGTTCCTTGGAAGTAAAGTTCTTGTGAACAATACCAATACCGCCCTCTTGAGCCAGGGCAATCGCCAGGCGGCCTTCCGTAACCGTATCCATGGCGGCGGAAACCAGCGGCAGATTGAGCGTGATTTCCTTGGTAAGCTGGGTGCTCAGGCTGACATCACGGGGCAATACGGAGGAGTGAGCGGGAATCAGCAGGACATCGTCAAAGGTTAGCGCTTTTTGAACGACACGCATGATTTTCTTATCCTTATTTACAAAGAAGCCATTATACGGGTTTGACCTGACACGGTAAACCAGCGCTCATGAACTGAAACGGGACATGCAGCATGGATGCCAGCCAAGTTTGACGAATTGACAGCAAACCATTATGTTACCTCCCTGCGCCAGATGCCAGAAATGTGCCCAAAGAAGCCCATACCTGCATCCGGCCTGAAAAACGGAAACAACATTCACTTACATGTCAGAGGAGTCGACACTTTATGCAAAAAATCATGCTCACGTTCGCAACAGCCGGTCTGCTGATCCTGAGCGGCTGCGCAAGCACCACGCCAGCAACTCCGGAAGCCGCCAAGGCCCCTGTCAAAACCGAAGCCCCTCAGGCACAACTGTCGGAAGAAGCAAAACAGGCGTTAGCCCGGGCAGAAGCAGACATCAAGACTGCACAGGAGAAAAAAGGCCTGTGGACAACCGCCCAGGATGCGTTGAAAAAAGCCAGGGAAGCTGCCAAGAAAAACGACAGTGCGGCAGTCATTAAATATGCCAAAGAAGCCAGTGAAGGCGCGAAGCTAGGCATCGCACAAACACAATATCCTCGCACCACAATCAGTAAATAGTTAATTATTAAAATTAAAAAAGGGAGCCCAGGCTCCCTTTTTTAATTGCACATTGTTTCAGAACACGCCGGCAAGCCAGATCTCCACGCCACGGTGAGGCACTATCGAGGCAGCGGGAATGTTCTCATGCGTGCGCCACGCCTGCACGGCTTCCCGCTTATCCTGCCCCGTTACCAGAAACCAGACCCTTGCGGCATGACTGAGGCGCCAAGCGCTGAGAGAAACGCGATCCAGCGGCGGCTTTGGCGCATCATGCACTGCGAGCACCGCTGCCTGTGTTTCTTCCCTGCCCCATTCCTGCCCCGGAAACAGGCTAGCCGTATGTCCATCCTGTCCCAAGCCCAACAGTACCAGATCGAAATTTTCAATCTCTTCCAACACGGTCGAATACCGCAATGCTGCTGCTTCGGCTCCCAGTTGCACCGGAATCCGGTGGATCTGGGCATCTGGAATAGGCACATGTCCAAGCCAGCATTCACCGGCCATCACGCTATTGCGTTCCGGATCATCAACAGGCAAACAACGTTCGTCACCAAAATAAACATGCCAGGCCCGCCACTCGGTATGGATATGGCGCAAGTGCTGATACACCGCCCGGGGTGTGCCTCCTCCGGCCAGAACAATGCTGAAAGCACCCTGGCGGGCAATGGCCTCAGCCGCTACACGTTCGATGCCTTCAGCAGCACGCTGGTAAAGCAGCGCGACATCGGGATATTCATGCCATATACAGATCTGAGGAAACACCACATGACCTCATTTTTTCAGAATTGATGGGGGGGCGGGAGATTGAGCAGGGCAACTTGAGTACAGCGGAGATTTACAACCAGCGACAGGCTGTTTCAAACTTGTGTAGCAGTCGCCGCCAAAACGCCACCCAGGCGGTGGCGCAGTTTCTGCGCCACACGCCAGACGAACCACCCACGCTTTATCCAGCTAAAAGCCTTGCGAGGCCTTAATGCAACCAGCAGGCCAACGCCCCCGGCCACCAGCGCCGGATGCTGCTGCAGGTAACGCACGGCCATGACACCCTTGTCAGCAATGGCGCAACCGGTCTTCAGAGGCGACAGCTTGCGGGAAAACTCAGAACGTTGAAGAGCCGCAAGGGCAACCAGCCGTTCACGACGTTCGGCCAGTTCGATCAGTCGCTTGCTCATGGGCGCAAGTGCTCCTGATCCTTGGAAAGCTCGGCAAGACTCACCGAAAACAATTTAGAGCCACTGCGGGCTTGTTTCAGCGCCATGACAAGAGCAGATACCCCGACACCCAGGAACAGCAGAGTAAACATACCGAGCACCAGCAGGCGATGGCTTTCCCAGAACGCTACAGTCAGCAGCACCGCGGCAAAAACAATCCCTAGCCCGATAAAAAAAAGCGCCGCAACCCCCAGCGCTAGCAGGGAGAGGAGGCGCTCTTTTTCTTCCGCCAGTTCGGTGGAAAAGAGGTCAATGCGGGTGCGGATAATCGCCACGCCGCCAGCGGCCAGACCCTTGACCGCATCAAAAAGGCTGGAATGGCTACCGCTCCCGGGTGTAGGGCCGCCAGACATCAGATCAGCGGCGACCCACCAGCAGGCCGATAATGAACCCCGCACCTGCGGCGATACCTACAGCTCTCCAGGGATTGGCACGAACATAGTCATCGGTCGCCTTGGCCGCAGCCTTGGTGCGTTCGACAATAGCGGCTTCAGCCCTCGCAAGGCGGAGTTTTGCATTACGCAGATTCTCTTCTGCCTTGACCCGGATTGCTGCGATCTTTTCACCCGCCTGATCAGCTGTTGCACGTAACAACTCTTCGGTGTCCGCGATGACAACTTTCAGATCAGCCACCAGCTTTTCGCGTGTTACTACATCCATCATTTCATTGTCTTCGATTTCGGTGTACATGGCAGTCTCCGCTTTAGTGTTGATGAACCCATGCCATTAGATTACTCGTTTGGTGACGCTGAATCAACCGCCATTCAAGGCCTAGGGAGCAGTCGTTTTTTTTGCGGATTGCCTGAAAGGGGTCTTTTTTGTCACCCGTGGCGTGCGTGGAGGTTGCGAACGCGATTTGCGCTCCGCACTCTGCTTGTCGACAACGGGAGCCGCCTTGCGCCCTTCTCCCTGCCTCGGCGCTTCCGGCAGGGCAATGCCCGCCCAGTGCAACACCTCCACCACCTGCGCGGGCTCCAGCTCAAGCCAGCGGCCACGCTTGACCCGGGATGGCAGGCTCAGGATGCCGAAGCGAACGCGCATCAGGCGGCTCACGGTCAGCCCCATCATTTCGAACATACGCCGCACTTCCCGGTTTCTGCCTTCCTTGAGCACGCCGCGATACCAGTGATTGCTGCCTTCCCCGCCTTCGTCCACCAGGCTCTCAAATCTGGCCGGACCATCTTCCATCTGGATGCCCTGGCGCAGCTGTTGCAGCTGGTCCGGCGTCAGTTCTCCGCGCGTGCGCACCGCATATTCACGTTCCACCTCGAAACGGGGGTGCATGAGGTGATTCGCCAGCTCGCCTGAAGTGGTAAAGATCAGCAAGCCGCTGGTATTGAAATCCAGCCGCCCCACCGCAATCCATTTGCAACCACGGATTTGCGGCAGCATGTCAAACACGCTTTCGCGTTTTTCCGGGTCATCTCGACTGACAATTTCACCATCCGGTTTATGATAAAGCAGGATTTTTGGCAGTTTGGATGCCATGCGAAAGCGCACAGGGCGGCCATTGACCTTTACCAGGTCTTCTTCATCAATTTGTGCGCCGATTTCGGCCACCTGGCCGTTGACCGTCACTTTCCCGCCACGAATCAATTCTTCCATTTCGCGGCGCGATCCCAGGCCCGCCTGGGCCAGCATTTTATGTAATCGTTCAGACATTTTCTTCAATTCCGGCAGCGTTATTCAAAGCAGCCAATTCTTCCAATGGAGGCAATTCACCCAGCGAACGCAGATTAAGGTCATCCAGAAATTTTCGTGTAGTCGCATACAAAACCGGGCGCCCCGGCACGTCACGATTCCCTACGCCATCAATCCAGCCGCGTTCTTCCAGTGATTTTATTACATACGTGGAAACCGCCACCCCGCGAATTTCTTCGATATCGCCGCGCGTCACCGGCTGACGGTAAGCGATGATTGCCAGCGTTTCCATCACCGTCCGCGAATAGCGCTGGGGCTTCTCGGGATTCAGCCGCTCCAGATATTTCTGGAATTCCGGCCTGGTCTGGAAACGCCAGCCGCCTGCCACGCTGGCCAACTCAACGCCACGCCCGGCCCAGTCGCGGCGCAGTTCTTCGAGCAATTTACGCAAAATTTCCGAACCCAGATCCTCGTCAAAGAGTCTGCTCAACTGGCTCAAGGTCAACGGCTCCTGGCTGGAAATCAGGGCGGTTTCCAATATAATTTTTATTTCATTCAGGGGCATCATTCCAAATCAGCACCCGTACCAGCCAGCTTAACATAGATCCCCGAAAATGCTTCCGCCTGGCTGATTTCCACCAGCGACTCGCGCCCCAGTTCAAGCAGAGCGAGAAAAGTAACCACCACTTCCGGCAAGCCTTTGCCGGCCTCAAACAGCGCCTCGAACTCGACGAACCCCCTCCCCTGAAGCCGGCGCAGGATAAGGCTCATGTGCTCGCGTACCGACAGCTCTTCGCGCGTCACGCGATGATGGCGATGCGCCCTTGCGCGTGCCGCCACGCCCAGCCAGGCCTGACGCAAATCTTCAGGACTCACTTCAGGCAGGCGTTTCTCGATGCTCTGCTCCAGCCACACCTGAACCAGCGCAAAATCGCGTCCGGCCTGAGGAAGCGCGTCCAACTGCTGCGCCGCCAGCTTCATGCGTTCATATTCGAGCAAGCGGCGCACCAGTTCGGCGCGCGGGTCCTGCTCTTCATCCTGATTAGCAACCGGACGTGGCAACAACATGCGCGACTTGATCTCGATCAGCAAAGCTGCCATGAGCAGGTAATCCGCAGCCAGTTCGAGCTGTTTCTCGCGCATCACATCCACATACTGCATGTATTGCCTGGTCACTTCCGACATCGGAATATTGAGCACATCGAGATTCTGGCGCCGGATCAGGTACAGAAGCAGGTCCAGCGGCCCCTCGAATGCATCGAGAAAAACCTCCAGCGCATCAGGCGGGATATAAAGATCCCGTGGCAGCTCAACCATCGCTTCGCCGTAAACCCTGGCGACAGAATAATTTTCCATCACGGACTCACTCCTCACTCCTCACTCCTCACTCCTCACCCAATTATGCCTATTTTTTACGCATGCTGCCTTTCTAATAGCGTCTGCACCTTCTGGTATAATTTCGGGCTTCGAATTACACACATAAAGAAACACACATGGAAGCAGAACAGCTTAATGCCATCGAAAACCATCTGGCTGACCTGACGAA
>Ga0172380_10002904_pt1 | contig 24948 bp, 32 predicted proteins | sample Leawe162metaG_FD_119747 | JGI IMG/M metagenome (GOLD analysis project Ga0172380, IMG submission 119747) | Leachate microbial communities from a municipal landfill in Southern Ontario, Canada - Leachate well 162 metaG | ecosystem: Engineered > Solid waste > Landfill > Unclassified | place...
TAAACAGGAAAGAATATGGACAGATCCTATTCAAAAAATAGACCTTATAGCTGATGTAGATTCAGTAAAGGCTGTACTTGAAAATCAACAGGTAAATTTTACTGAGATACTCGGTAAAAAGAAGAGAATAATGAGCGTTGAGTGGCAAACAAAATGTGATGTCACTACAACGGCGTGTACCGACGACTGCGATATTACAGGCGAGGACGTTGAACCGGAATGCAAGGAATACGAGATCGAATGCTTGCGTGAAAGCACATTTCAGGTATCGGATCGCGTTTACCGTGAACGTACTACTGAAAAGACTGAAGCTATTGCAAAAAATATGCTTTACGCTAAAAAGGCTCTCGACGAGTGGCTGGCACAGTACATCGTTACCGGGCTGGTTGCTGCCGGAGGTACAAACGTTTATACCGGAGGTGTTGGGCATGTTGATGTTGCTGAAACGCATATCGCTGCCAACTTTTGGGATGACAATATTTGGGGATATTTCAATCTCGTGAATGCTTATAACAAATTCAAATCCCCGTACTTACTGACCGGAGTAAATCTTCATCAGTATTTATTTAATCGTATGCACGAGTCGATGACCGAAGCCGGAAAAGCTGCAATGTCAAAGATTGGTACTATACGGAGGATTTATCAGGATATTGTAAACGTTGAGGCTATCGCCGAACATTATACCTTCCTCATTCATAAGACGGCTATTGCTTTCCTGAATAAGGCATGGAATCCACTCAATGCCGCTGATGCTATCAATCCGGCTGGTAATTACTGGCTATGGTCAGAACCTTCGATGAACATACCCGGTATCTATTATGATATCGTGATGAAGGAAACCTGCTCGGACAATGATTTTGTTCAGGCTTATAAGGTTCAGCTTCATGGACTGTTTGCTGAAAATCCTTATCCTTGTGATGAGACCAACACCGGGGTACTTGCCTTTGTATGCGGTGGTGCTTAATTGAAATAAACATTACGATATCAAAACGTTAAAGATACCCATTAAAACAAAACGTAATGTTTACTTAAAATAAGGGGCACTTGATTAAATTTGAGTGTCCCTTTATTTTTAAAATTATGGTAAAATCAGATATAATTTTTAAGTGCAATTGCGGATCGAAGCGTAGAGTGATTACGCCTCCGCCTGCTAGCACACGAGGACATATTAGAAGACCACCAAGAACAAAATAAAAATGAAACGAAATGTCAACTTTACCTGAGTGCCTTTCGCACATAATTGGATTTTCTCGGGAAGAATGCGCTTGTGTTGCCGACTGGCATGGTGATTATGCTATCTCTGACAGTGGCCTTTTCATCTCGGAGTTGCAAGGCATGTCACTTCGGATACTTGACAGTCTCGGTGGCTGCCCGTTCATCTGGGAAAAGATGGAGAATGCCCGTCTGAATGCTATCAACGCATTTAAGACTGATATCATGATGGAAATCCTGAAGTACAAAGAACCTATCCGTGACCGCTTCACGGGTGACATAGGATACAAGCAATTCACGAAGTTAGTTTCGAGTACGCATACTTACTACGGACTGAGAATGTACTCTGATATTCGTGGAGGGACTTTTACTCTCAGAAGCATAACTGTTATCTTAAATTCAACTGAGAACTTTAACTTAGAGATTTACGACGACTATGATTTGCTTTATACGATCCCGATTTCGTCTCAGGCAAACCGTCCGAAAACAACTACGATAACGCCTATTGAGTTTTCACTAGACAGAAACTACTATTTTATTTATAACTCTGTTGGTACACCTTATGCAAATAAACTCACTTGCGGGTGCGGTACATATCGCTGGTGCTTTTGTGTTGAAGAACCTTGTTACCGTCCCTCACGCGATAAGTGGACTGAATGGTCAATGATAGGAGGCGTTTCCGGTGACGACTTAGATGAACGTGACGACTGGGGATGTTCACAAGTTGCTAATGGGTTAGTCTTACACGGGAATTTTACCTGTAATGCTTTAAATTCTCTTTGCAGCGAAGACTCGGATTTTCTGAATAACGAGATTGATGTTTCTTCGGCATGGGCGATACTTTACAAAGCTGGTGAGTTTCTGACTAATTATGTTATGGATTCGGGTGAAGTTTCGCGTTATACACTTCTCGGTACTGAGGCATTAAACACCAATAGGATTTATTATAATGCCAGGTATGCGGCTATGGTAGATTTTATTGCACGGAGCTGGGACGATAACCGCGATGACTGTTTGCGTTGCCGTCCGCCATTTGGAATGGGTAAACGATCACATTTTATATGAACATAGATACAGCAATACAGCGATTTATTAAAGTAGGTAAGGACTTTACTGAGTTTGATAAGATCATGCCAAAGATAGGCGCGTCTGCTAATGCTATGATTTATCAAAGGATTTATACATCAGGTTATAACGCGCAAAACGAACCTTTCAGAGATTACACAGATAAGTATAAGAAATACAAAACAAAAAAAGGACATTATCGCGGGTTTGTGGATTTAACTTTTTCAGGTCGTTTGTGGAGTAATATTCAAAGTCCGGTTGTAAAAAGCACAGATGAAGATCATAAAGCAGGTGTAGTCATTGTAGGTGCTTCGGGTGATGAATATCGCAAGATACTCGCAGGACTGACAGACGGTAACGGAAAAGGGTTACAGGGGCGCGGTGATATACTTGACTTGAATAAGGATGAGATTGCTGTTATTCAGCAAATGACTGATAAATGGGTTGAGGAAATTATTAATTCGAATGGATTATGAATAACAGGATAGCAAATATTGTAGTTGACTATATTAAGGATTTGACATGGATTGACAAACTCGCAGGATTAACTCAGGTTGCACGAATTAATCAGAATGGAGTTGAAAAACGCTATCCTATTTCTTGTCAGACGTCATCAGAGGATGCTTGTACAGAGGGCTGTTATAATGACCTTGCACCTAATTCGGCTTATCAATCAGTTGTATTTTTTGAGGATGAAGGATTTAATTTTGATCATCAGGCAGGGAATAAATTATATTATAATAGTACATTAAAACTTATTGCATGGTTGAATTATAATAAACTCGGTGGAGGTTGCGGTTCAACGGGGAATTATATTATTGATATTATTCGTGCTTTGCCTTCGTATCCTGTAAATATAGATGATTTACTTGGTGTAAATATCCGGGTAATGTCTCAGGCAATACGTTCAGACAGCATATTTAGTAAGTACACATTTAATGAATTTGCCACACAATTTTTACTTTTACCCTATGATTTTTTTAGCTTAGAGATAAAGACAAGTTTCTATCTCATCCCAGAGTGCGTTGAGGATACTTCCGGATGCTTAGAATGTTAATATGAATATATGATATATCTTGAAATATTAAAAATAGGAATATTTGCATGGGTTGCTACCTTTTTAATGCAACCTGGCGAGGTTTTGTATTTTTATGGAAAATTAATTGATAAGATTAAGTATGACTTTATATACAAACCATTGGGCGGTTGTAACCGATGTTTTGCGGGTCAGTTTTCATGCTGGTTTTATCTTATTAAATACTTTCATTCTTATAATTTCTTTGAACATATATTTTTCATCTCAGCGACTATTTTAACCGTAATGATACTTGACAAATTAATAGATTATGAACAAACCTAAAGAACTTACTGTAATTGATGTAAAAGAAAAACAATTCGAGTGCGGCGGACGAACGTTCTATATTCAGGATAGTCTTTCATTTAACCGCTATCGCGAACTCCAAAGAATAAGTATTGAGTTTGGGTTTTCAACATCATTTATTGACTTATTCAAAGAAGTTAAAAAGGCTTATGGATTTGTTCAGACTAATACGAACTGGGGCGACTTGGCTGTGACGCTTTACAATATTATTGCCGGTGTTTCAAAACTTGATGAAAAGGATGCACCGGCACTGAGGCTTTGCGCATTGTTTATTAATGAAGCCGATGAAGATGTGACAGTTTTTGATGAGTTGAAAATTAAGGATAAAATAAACTGTTGGAGCAAGGAGCTTGATGTAAGCCCTTTCTTTCACATGGCAGTCAGCTTAGTCAATGGTTGGATGCCAGCCTACAAGGTCACTTCCCAAAGTATTTTAAAGAAGGAAAACAGTCCGGAGAAAGAAATATCTATAAAGAGTTAGTAGAGAATGAAAGATATTGGAACGATTTACTTTACATTGTCACAGGAGGCGAAGCATCAGAGATTGATAGACTGTGCCGTTTTGATGTATTTGATTTCTTTTTCTTTCTCTCAAATACTGAAAAGAAAATAAGAGATGGCAACAATAGACTTAAAAATCGTAGCAGATAGCACTCAGGCTGTTCAGGAGATCAATAAGATCACTGAGACAACTAAGACTATGCAGCGAACCGTACAAGAGGGCGAGAAAAGACAAAAGGGACTGATTGAAGATGTAACTGAAGCCTTAAAGAAATATGAAGTGGCCCGCGATAAGGCAATGACAACCGAAGGGATTGCAAAACAGAATAAGAAAATTGCCGAAGCCAAACAGACACTTAAAGAATATAATGAAGTTGGTGTTGAAACAGTTACTACTCAGCAAAAAATAGGTACTGCAACAAATGGGTTATGGAATGCCTTTAAAAAACTTATTCTTCCAATACTTACTATAACGACTTTATTTAAAGCATTAAAGGCAATATTTGCGAGTACACAACAAACAGCTGATTTTCTTAAGCGGGAAATTGAAGGAATAAAAGTTGCAGGGAATACGCTTGCTCGTGCTATTGCAACATGGAATTTCGAAAAACTTGGTGAAAAACTTCGAGGTGCAAGAAAGGCCGGGAAAGATTATGCTGATCAAATGGATGAAATCGGCGATCTTGAACGTGAGTTGCAAATAAAAGAAAGTCGTCGCGCAGTCGAACTTGCTAATCTTGCAAAAATATATCGTAATACTGCCTTAACAGGTGCGGAGGGATTTAAAAAACGTCAGGAGGCTGCTGAAGAATATATCCGTGTAGCCGAAGAAGGAGAAAAAGAGGCTATTGGTTTATTACAAATGAGATTAGATGCTGAACTAAAACTTGCACGTGAACAGGCAGGATATACACAAGAATATAAAGAAGCATCAGAGGAAAGAAAAAAAGCAATAAATGATGAGATACTTTCCAATCTCACAATGCAGAGTACATTCATGCAAAATAAACAAGGTCTTGAAAATTATGAGAAAGCCATAAAAGGATTACGTGATTTGGGTGGGCCTTGGGTAAAAATGGATGTTCAGAATGCAATAGATTTATATAAAGCGACAGGACAACTTACTAATCAGATAAAACAATTGCCTGAAGTCGAACAGGGATGGGCAAAAGAATATCTGGAAAGTATTAAAAATATGCCACCTGAATTAGAAAAAACAAGTAAGGAATTTTTAAAGTGGGGTCTTATTACAGATGATGTTCGTGTAATGATGACCAATACAATGGTTACTATCGAACAACGGGAAGCTGAACTTGCACGTGGAACTATTCGTGCAAATACTACAATGGAAATGGCTAATTATCAATTAGCACAGGAAGAGAAAAAAACAAATGAAGAACGATTAAAACAGGCCGAAAAGTTTAGTGATGAACTTCAACGATTATGGGCAGAATATTCCAAAGCACAAATAGATTCGCTTACCGGAGAAGAACAAATAAAGGCACAAGAGGCATTTACTATTGCACAGATTGATGAAGAAGAAAATAAACTGAAGAAACGTGGTGAGATTAATGAAGAAGGAATTAAAATGCTTGCTGCACTTCGACAATTTGCTCATCAACAGGCTATCAGAGATATAAAACAATATAATGCTGAACAACTTGCAGAATGGGAAGAGACTTATAAGAGAGCCGGGAATGAATTGCTTGACAATTTGGATTTTCGTAAAGACATTGAATTACAGGCGCTTGAACTAAGCGGAGAGGAGACAGAGGCCAAGCGACTTGAGATTGAAAATAAATATCTCGCAGCACAGCGTGACCTTTATTTAAAGGCAGGTGCAATGTATGATCCGATGGTCGCTAATTGGATACAGGGGATAATAGACAGTAATAAAAAGTTAATTGAAAGTTCAGATTTCAATTTTTGGGAGGCAATAGGTGTGACCGATACCGATGAACAAGATAAAATCAAAGAGAACATTAAAATCGCAATAGATCAAATTACTGGCATGCTTGACGAAATGTTTGCCAAACGGGTAGAAGATGCACAAAGGAGAAGAGAATTACTTGAAACAGAAATAGATGACACTCAAAATGCCTTAGATCAGGAAATAGAACTCGCTAAACTTGGTTATGCAAATAATGTTGATGCAAAGAAAAAAGAATTAGAAGAATTAAATAAGGCAAGAGATAAAGCAATTAAAGACGAAGAAAGAGCATTAAAGGCACAGCAAGAGATGGATACAGCTATGCAAATTACAACTTTAATTACTGCTTCTGCTGAAATATTGGCCAAAACAATTAAAATGACCAAGAATCCTGTTCTTGGGTTGTTATTGGGCGCATTGGCGATTGCTTCAATGTGGGCGATATTTGCAAAATCTAAAGCAGATGCGAAGAAGGCCACTAAACTTGCCGAGGGTGGTGTAGGTACTAAGACGGGAATGATTGGAGGTAGATCACATCAGCAGGGTGGTGAGCCATTCTTAAATCATGTAGAGGTGGAGCGTGGCGAAATGTGGGGTGTATTATCAAAATCAGCCTCAGCAAAACATGGGAAAGAATTTGCTCAGATAGTGACTTCGTTTAATAAAGATAACTTAGTCATTGAACGCACTGATGCTCCGAATAATTATATCAACGTTGACGTTAATCAAACTAATTCGAGACTGGACAAAGTTGAGAACCAGTTGATAAAATTAAACCGTCACTTTGCTGGTCAAAAAGAGGTTCATGAAACCACAGATATGAGAATAGAAAAAATCGGTAACAAGACAAGGATAATCCGGAAATGAATTATAGATTTTACCTGACCATAGGATCATCTGAGATTGAAGTTTTCCCTTTGAACTTCTTTAAAACATCGCTTGTTGATAGCCGTGAACAGGGACAGATATTTTACCGTCGCAAATTTTCAGGTACATTAAGATTTTATAATAATGCCAAAGAAAGTATAACAGATTTTACACTTATCAATCTTGTCGAAACATTAATACTGGCAGGCTCTTTGGATTGCCAAGATTTACTTCTACGAATTGAGCAGAAAAATAGCGGTGCAAATACCTGGCATACTTACTGGGAAGGACATTTTGCAACTTCAGACGGAAAATTTGATTTAGACCAGTGTACTTATGATATTACACCCTTGCCGTATGATGACTATGTGAACTTTGATATTAACAGCGATAAAGAATATAACATACTTGCCGGTGTGCCTACGGTTGTAACAACAACGATCCTTCGTGATGGTGTGACTTATACATACACCCGTAATCGATGGTTGATTGATGTTATTGAATACATTGCACAACAAATCGTTCCTGCGGTCACGGTAACGAGCAATATCCTCAATACTGGTTATAACTATGTCACTGAAACAGCGAACAAATACAATCTTCTGACCATTGCACATAAGTCAGATATCAAACGCCCTACAGCAACTAACCCTGCAAATATCGGCATGATGTCATGGAATTCGCTTATGGACATTTTGAAGATGATGAACCTTTATTATGTTTATGACGGAACAACTATAAGAATAGAACACCTGAGTTACTGGGAAAGCGCAGCAGGACTTGACCTTCGGACACAGAGTATCGCTGAAAAGTCAAATAAATATTCTTACCTGAAATCAGAAATGCCGCAGTTTGAGAAGTTTTCTCACATGGAGGCTTCAGATGATAACTTTGTCACGGGTGTTATCGAGTATATAAATTTATGCGTTGATAAATCAACTTCAGAGTATGCGATAAACGTAACGACTGACATTGAATATATTCAGGACTGTATGGCTGATCCTGAGTTAATAGGTAATATCTCTGATGAAGGATGGGTAGTCTTTGCTAATTACTTAGTAGGTGCAAGTTATTATGTTTACTTTGGTGTAGGTTATACAGGGCCATCTCTTAAATTTAATATCCCACTTTCATGGTCGGTGCTACTGAGGACATTTTTCTTACACGGCAGACCTTTTATATCAGGGTATGTTAATAATGACGCTGTAAACTTTATCTCGTCACGTCGCAATAAAGTTCAAAGCATAAAAGCGATTGTTTGTTACGAAGACGATTACGACCCGAATGACTATCTTACTACTGAATTAGGTGAGGATTATTTTGACGGGCAAAAGGGATATGTAAAATCTGCGGATATTAAACCTACGGGTGAAGTGGCGTTTGAACTCGTTTACGGTGAAACTAATACACCTACACCGCCACCTGTAGCTGATAAGATTATTAACGTTGTTTACGATCAAGCAACAGATCCCGATCATGTTTATACTTATCTTTCAGAACCGAATGTTTATGATACCTATTACTGGATTTACTGGGACGGTACTGATTGCCAGGAAATAATGATACCCGCCGGAACAGTTTATCAGGAAGATTTGGAAGGTTACTCAGGCGCGGGTGTGGTACTTGAATTTTATACCGATGATCCTTCGCTTACAGGCTGGATATTTACTTATAACACTGATGAGCCTGTTGACTTAACTACATCACCGCCTTGTCCTGGTGTCCCACCTGTTCCGCCTGCCGTACCTGCTGCTCCTGTTGCTAATGGTGTAACTCAACTGGCTCTTTGTGATCCACTGATATTTACCTGGGGTGCGGTTGCATTGGCTACGTTCTATAAAGTATTCCGCAAGCCTGACAGTGATCTTCTGGATAACTGGGAAGAACAAGGCAATGAACTCGATACAACTTTTGAAGATTACTGGGCAGGTAATCAGAGTGGAGTTACTTTCTATTATAAGGTTCAGGCTTGTAATATTTCAGGGTGTTCTGCTGATAGTAACGAAGTGAGTAAAAATGTGGCCTGCTGATGAGTATATATAACTGCCATCGGCAACAGCCTCAACCCTGGATGAGTTATATAGCAAGCAATATGATTTGCTATACTAAACATTGCTGTCCTGTGCTCAGAACAAATAAGACTTCACTTTTGCCGTTTCAAGTCATCTCTTTAGGCAGTTTCATGAAAATGGAGATTTCGCCTTACAAAGAAAATGATTGGAGCGAGATAACTATTCCTGTGACTGAAGTTTACATTGACGGGTTTTACTTTATTTCTTATAACGGTTCTGTTATTGATGAACTTGAATGTGGTGCTTATGATTTTAAATTAACTGCTGGTGAGACATGGTATTTTGAACCTGTCACTGTTAAAGATTTCACTATCACGGAGAATGCTTATACTAAAAGAGATGATTTAATGCTTCCCTTGAAATTCTCTGAACAGCAATTCGAGACAAGCCCTATTATAGCGTCATGTGATTCGTTTTTACCGTTTATGTTCTCAACTGAAAATATCACCTCAGGAACGATAACGATTTATTTATATGATGTAGATAATGATTGCTTAGTATCAGAATTGACAGATATTGTTGTTACCGTTTTGACTATTTCCGGTAAGACTTATTATATTCATGAAGGTGATTGTTTTTATCCTTTTCTTAATTGTGGAACTTATAAACTTGAAATTATCGATGGTACTCATTCTTATTTTTCTGTGCCTTTTGATGCGGTTTGTGAAATGAATGATATACCCGATGGATCACGCGTCATGCTTGACTTTAACCGTTGTGTTATGAGAGATGAAGATGGAACTATACTTTATGAAGAATGTGTTGAAATACCTTAATCATGGCAAATAAGTATTTGAAATTTGAATATTGGAACACCTGCGATCTTGGTAATGTTTATTATCAAGGCGGGCATCATTTCTGGTTTTATCTCGACGGTGACGTTCTTGAGCCGTTTCATGAAGATACCGAAGACGGTCAGGAAAACGGCGAAGGCGACTTTGTGCCTACCTATCGCAGACAGATGAAGCGTTACCGGATTAAGAGTTCACTAATTCCTGAACATTTGATTGATGCAATTCAGCGAATGAAACTGCACGACAATATTGAACTGACTTTTAAAACGGGCGAAGTCGAGCAGATTTATAATTTAGATGTTGAACCTGAATGGCAATTTGAAAAATATTGCTGGCAGGGTACTGTTACATTGACTTTTGATATGGATGAGAAGGTTGTTCTTGGCGCGTGTTGTGATAATTTAACAGTTGAGGGATCATCTGAAACACCATATTATGATATTGCCGTTCCGGGTGTTTACTATGTTAAAAATGGCGGCAATGATGCTTTGGATGGACTAACCGATGCAACGGCATGGGAGACATTAACTAAGGTACATAATACTGCTTTTACGCCTGGTAATATTATTAATTTTAAGCGTGGTGATACGTTTAGGGGATCAATATATAAAAATGGTGAAAATGGTAGTTCGGGAAATTATATAACTTATCGGGATTATTATACTGGTGCGAAGCCAAAGATATTAGGTTCAAAAGACTTGAGCGCAACGGGTGATTGGACTAATGATGCAGGTAGTATCTGGAAAACTACGGCGACGCTCGGCATTAATCAAAATGACATCAGCAATCTTATATTTAATTATGAAGATAGTTGTGGGATTAAGAAGAATAGCAAAGTGGGATGTATAGCACAGGGTCAGTTTTTCTATAATACAGCAGATAATCTTGTTTATCTATATTCCATAGGTAATCCAGCAACTTACTATGTTCATATTGAGGCTGCGGGACATCATGATATTAATCAGGGGATATTTAAGTGGATTAATAGTTCTTATGTAACAGTTCAAAATCTTGATGTAAGATATTCGTCAGCAGCAGGAATAGAATTTCAAACGTCAACTCATTCTATTATTGAACATAATGATTTATCATATATCGGTGGCGAATGGCTTACTGATGGTAGTGACCTTGAAAGATTAGGAAATGGTATTTCGGTAGTATTGGCTTGTGACGATATTGTAATTAGATATAATAAAGTTAGTCAATGTTACGATAGTGGAATTAGTCCTCAGGGATGGGGTGTTGGTTTTACTCAGAGCAATATTGAAATGTATTATAATATTATATCGAATTGCTGGATTAGTTATGAGTTTTTTTCTCATACAGGAATGACCTTTAATAATATTAATTTTTATAACAATACTTGTGTGAATGCAGGCTACTGCTGGTGTTATGGGCAGAGACATGAAGAAATATATAGTTGTCATTTCATGTCATGGGAATTGGTCGGTACTGCTATGGGATGTAATATTAAAAACAATATCTTTAGTATAGCAAGAACCTCCTGTATGCGAATAGGAAGTAATCCTGAAAAACTGAATATAGATTATAATCTTTATGATATAGATGTAATACTATTTCATATTAGTGGTGTCGGTGATTATATGACCTTGGCAACATGGCAGGCGGCATATCCCCAAGATGTACACTCAGTAAGTGGTGATCCTTTGTTTATGTCATTTACTGATTTTCATCTACAACCAGGTTCTCCCGCTATCAATGAAGGCGTTAATGTAGGACTGACCGAGGATTATGATGGTGAAGTTGTGAGCGACCCACCCGAGATAGGTGCTTATGAGTATTAAACATTATGTTTATATACTGAAAGTAAGTAAAAGGTAATTTTGGATAATAATAAAGAGTAAAGTTCATTTAAAAGTGTAACTAATTAAAAATTAAACCGTTATGTCAATTCTCACATTGCCCGTTTGTCCAAGTGATTGCACGGGTTTACCTCTTGTGGATTTCGACGTTTGCGCGCCTGAGATACATTACGGGGAGGTATCAAAAATTTACATCGCGGCTGCCGATGCCGCCCCCTTCACTAATATCGAACTACTGGCCGAATGGACGGCACGTTTGTCAGACACCTCAGTTGATCCTGACGCAATACGTGAATTAACGGTTCTCGGAGACTTGCCAGTGGCCGAACAATCCGAACTGACAATCTCAGGTGATCGTACTGTTGTAGGTTATAAACAGTTCGTTCTTAATTTTGAGGTTGACGAAACAAACTCAGTCAACTACAATTTCCTTTTGACTGCCGAGTGTAACCTTTCATTCTTGATTTGGTTCGAAACTTCTGACGGGGTAATCTACGGCGGTAATGAGGGAATACCGGCAACCTTGCGTCTGAGCCTGATGGTTCCGCGCGAACGTACTGATATTACGAAGTTTATGGGTACGGCTAAATGGAAGTCAGTACATTCACCGCTTCGTTCACATTCACCTGTATAATAATTACGACAATGGCAGATCCTTTAATAGTAGAAGTTTGCGGATACCCATTTCCGGTATCTGTTGAGCAACTGCTCGCATCAACATTAATGAAGAATGCGGCTGGTGAAATACTCGGATTTAACTATACGATAGTTACAGCTGATACTTGTGATTGTGAACCGTATATTGATTGCGACAATAATCACATACCTCCTAAAGATCTTCTTGTAAATGGTTTTGGGTTGGATGAATGCGGACATTTGGCTATAAAACTTGTCAATTGCGATGGCACTGACACAAGACAGTAATCATGGCCGATCCCTGCGCAATATTTCAAAATCCCAACGCGCCTAAGGATGCCTTAGGTAATTACATAGGCTTCTTTATAAACGGCACAGACGAGGATGTTGGTGTTGTTGACATGACAACTGAGGCGGGCGACTATGTTGCAAATACTTTATCTCCGGACGGGACGTTTCGTGTGGTGATTGAGGCCGTAGGTACACTTGATGTTGAGTTGTCTGATCATACAATATTTACAGTTACTTTAGTTCAGACTACGAAATATCTTGGCGACTGGCTTCCGTTGAATATTCGTACCGTGTTTAAGGCAGGTTCTACTGCAACTTTTTCAGTAGGCTGGTAAATTATAACTATGGCAGGCTGCGGACATATAAACATATTCTCCGCACTTGCCTTTATTATTTAAAGAGATGATCTACAATGTAAAATACGCCACAGACCCGTTTCAGATAGTTCAGAATGATGATGTTAATATTGCTCTGAATGTTCAGAAATACAATCAAACTACATTGTTATGGGAAAACTATGATCTTACAGGTAAATCTCTGCGAATGGTCATTGTAAATAAGCATGGAACTATTATTGCCGATTGGTCAACAGCAACAGGAGAACTAACAAATGCCTTATCAATTCTATACATTTCAACTACCGCTGTTGAGGCAATATCTTGTTGCGGAAGTTTTGATGGTCAATTAGTCGAATTATCTCCACAACTTACGCTTTGGAAAGGAATTTTTACTATTGAACCTTCGCTGATATGAAATTTCGTTTTGAAAATAATTATGAGACTGAAATTCAGTTTGAACAAACAGATGTAAAAGAAATGCGTTTTGAGCAACCATCCATGCCTCAGTTTCGTATTGTTAATATGGCGGCTTGGTTTGAATGGTTAAAGTCTTTAATGTGTTTTTTATGGGTGGGAAATATTGACCATAATCATTTATTAAGTATTCTCGATTGGAGATATATAACTATTAGCGGTAAAGATTTTGCAAGTTCTTTTATCCCTTCAATCTCAGCGGCTACCTTTACTTTGCCGAATGATGCTGATTATATTGCGGCTGACTTAGATGGGTTTTGGTTTGCAGGTGGTGTTTCGAAGATTTTAACTGTCGGAGATTTGGCTAACTGTATGTTATCAAGAACATTAATACTATATAATAACGCACCTCCGTTTAATGTTTATGCAATAGGTATTTTAAAAGATACAACCATTTTAAATAATATACAAAGAGAACAACTCGGACATGATTTTCAATTATGGCTTTTTTATTCTGAAATAATTTAAAACATAAAGATATGCCCGGAATATTAATAGGAACTTGTGTAATAAAACATAATGGGTTAATATATTCAACTCCCGTTATAAGTTTAGTACAAGTGCCACAGACGAGTTCTAATATTATTGAAATAACGTTTGACCAAATACTTGACGGTACATCTGTTCCTGCCACTACCGCATTCGCTATTGTTGGTAAAACAATTAGCAATGTTTCAATAATCGGAGCAGTGGTAAGTATAACTGTTACTGTTGATTTTGTCTATGGAGACATTTTCAGTGTATCATACACAAAGCCACTAACCAATCCTTTAAAATCTTTAGCAACATCATCTAAAGCGGATTCTTTTAATAATATCCCAATTATAATTGAACATCCAGGATTTTGGATGACTATTGATACAACGATTGCCGGAAGTGCAGTTAACTCATTTATATTAGGAGCTCAGGGTTATGGTGTTTATAATTATTATGTTGATTGGGGTGATGGAAGCGCAGAAGAACATATTATAGTAAACACAAATGTAACCCATGTTTATGCAACACCTGATACATACCAGATAAAAATTCGAGGAACATTCCCTTCTATTGTATTTTATGGCACCGGTGATGAAAAACGATTATTAAGTATTGATCGTTGGGGATTAATAGTTTGGGGATCACTTAACTATTCGTTTAGAGATTGCTCTAATATGGTTGCAAATTATACTGATATCCCTAATTTTACTAATGTAGTTGGTGCTGCTTATACTTTTCAAGATTGTACTCTTTTTGACGGTCTCGTTGCTAATTGGGATGTTTCACATATTGTGGATATGTCTTTTATGTTTAGAGGGACACGTTTTAATCATCCATTTACCGGGTGGGACACACATTCCGTAACTAATTTTAATGGATTTCTATATCAAAATACTTATTTCAATCAATCATTGGCAGGTTTTGATATAAGCGCAGCAACAAACTTGGCATATATACTTTATAATGCTACTGCATTTAGTACCGCAAATTATGATGCAACATTAATTTCTTGGGCTGCACAAACAGTTAACTCAGGACTTATAAATATAACTTTCAATGGCACACAATACAGCGCAGGAGCGGCGGCGGCTGCAAGGCTTGTATTGACAAGTGCTCCTAATAATTGGCTACTATATGATGGAGGGCAAGTATAATGGCGAAACAAGAAGTTTTAATAGGTGATAGCGGTGCTTTACTAGTAAGCAAATTAAAAAACAACTTTGATGAACTATATCTTGGATCTGGTGGATTGGGATATATTATTCAACCCTCAGATGACATCTCTGTTTCAGCATGGTGGTTATCAATGGTTTCTAGTTATGGAATTTTTACTATTGTTGATGACTATGATTTCGGTGGGGCCAGTGTAAATCTACCATCAGGCATTATTTTATACTTCAATGGAGGTGTTTGGTCTAATGGATTTATAGTCGGTAGTAATACTGAAATAAAGGTTCTTGGAATACGTCAGATTTTTGAGACGGATTTAGTATTAAATGGCACATGGAAATTTGAGAAATTCTTACCTCAATATTATGGTGCCGTTGGTGACGGAGTTATTGATGATACTACTCCTTTTCAGATTTCAATTAATTTTCTTAATGGAAGACCGCTAACAGTTCCTAGCGGTATATATTTAATTACTACAATAACCATAGATTCGGAGCATACGAGAATTTATGGTTCAGGATCACAGTATGGGACTAGCGGAGGATCACAATTTATATCAGTAACAGCAAATCCATTATTTTATATTAATGCCTCTAAAGTCTATTTACGGGACATTTTCTTGTTAGGTAATGATCATGCTGATAATGGATTGTTAACTCAAACAGGAATAAAGGTTTATAGTACCGGAAATCTTCGCATTGAGAATGTTACCATTTGGCACATGGGCGACTGGGGAATAAGGTGCGGAGGTATTGGAACTATTGGATCTTATGGTGTATTAATAGAAAAATCTGACATTTCTTATAACACTAAAGGAGGGATTTGTCAACTTCATATTTATAGTCTACTAACAAATATTCAAGTAAACAGGAATCTTATATACCGAAATGATATTAGTTCTAATGGTGGTCCGGGAATCTTAACGAGAGGAGCAAGCAATTCAATTCTTGAGAATGATATTTCTACAAATGGAGATTCAGGTATTCTTCTTGAAGGTTCAGATATATTAGATTCAACCACTTATTCTTATAATACCACAATAGAGCGTAACTATATGGAGCATAACGCAGGTGGAGAATTATATTTTGAACCCTGGCATGATCCAGTTAGCGGAGAGAAGCATGTGTTTGGTTCTGTTTATTTTGGTCATAATTACTTAAATAGTGCTTTAGCATCTATTACAAAGCCTGGAGTAACGTCCCACATAACAGCCAAGGCAAGGGCAGGCTCTTTACCGCTTACGGGAGGTTCAACACAGTCATGGGGATTAGTGTCAATAGTAATTGAAGACAATAGCACTTCTTCTCTTAACATGAACTTGATCGACGCAGATGATCTTTTTGATCCTTGGTCAAGATTAAGTACATGTGGAGGACATGCTCCTCATGATCGAGATGCAGCGTTTCTAAATTCCCATAATGCTGCCACGTCTGCAAGAGGCGAATATGGGAATGATTATTTTGAAATTGATGCCGATATTAGTCTCTCGGGAGTAGATGTAACAAAGTTATTCCCAGTAGTTAAAATTACACAAACTGCCCCTACAAGTACCACAGCTAATCCTCAAATTGTTACTTCAGGAGTAAAAAATGGCAGGAAATTACTTATTATCGGTTCGTCAGATGTCAATACAATGACTTTTAATCACGGGAATGGATTATCTCTTGTTGGTGGGGTTAGTGTTGTACTTGGTGCAAATGACTTAATAGAGTTTGTTTTTCTGGATGGGACCTGGTATGAAAAATATAGAACTAATCATTAATCATGGCTGATTTGAAACTTATACTTGATGCCGTTGACGAGATAAGGAAAACAAATGTCAATGCTCACGACGATATTCGTAAGGCAATTACAAACGGCATTTATGGAGTACATAAAGATATTGCCGCAAGTGCGTTGGTGACAAACGAAAAACTGAATGGTATGTTAGCTCATCTTGCAGAATTGAATGGTACTGTCGCATCATTACAGAAAGAGAGTGATAATCGTAAAGTTGTTGTTGATGAATTTCACGAACACCTTAAAACTGGCAGTCATAAGCCGTGGCAATGGATGAAAAAGAACTGGTGGGCGTTGTTATTGATATTTATTGGGGCAGTGGCAATTATTGTGGGGTTATTGGATTATTTTGGCCTTCGGCAACTTTGGGAATTTGTAAAAGAAGTAAGATAATGTGCTTTGATTTTTTCAAAAAGAAACCAATTAATTGGGAACATTCAAATAAGGTTGCAATACTCTTTGGGATTGATAATTATCCGGAGACTGAAAACGATTTGGATTTCTGCCTGAGTGATCTCGAACGTTCAAAGAGTAATCTATTAAACAAAGGCTTTCAAATACGAGAGTTTCGTGATAGTAATTTTACTCGTAAGGCATGGAGAGAACAATTAACTTATGCCTTTACTAATGCTCGATCGGGTGACAGGATATGGATTGATGATTCTTCACATGGGTCTTATCGTAAAGATATAAACAATGATGAAGAAGATGGATATGATGAAACTATTTGCGCTTATGATGGTGATATACTTGATGATGAAACTAATGAACTTTGTAAACTAATTCCTGAAGGTGTTACTGTTGTTTTCTTTCTTGACTGTTGTTTCTCGGGAACGGCAACACGTAATCCGGGTAATCAAGAAGGGCGAAAAGTAAGATTTAAGCCTCCGAAGGGAAAATTCAGAGCATACAAAAGAATTAAACGTGCTGTAATCCCAGACTATAATCGGATAGTTATCTCTGCTTGTCTTGAGAATGAAAGTGCTGAAGAAGGTATTATAAATAATGTTGGCACGGGCGTGGCACATTTCTATTTATGGTATGTATACACCGACGGGATAACATGGGACGAGTGGTTTAAGAAACTAAGAATTTTACTACCGAATAAAAACTTTTCACAAACCCCAACACTGGAAATAGACGAAAATAGGTTAAATGATATTGCAATTCCATAAATTGTTTAACTTTGTATAACTAAAACTTAAAATTATGAGACTAAAAAAATCACGAAAAGAGTATTCTGACACATGGTTGCAGACTGCATCCTTGATTATTTCGCTGGTGTTCACTCTTTTGGCCGCGTTTGGTGTATTAACAAGTGACCAGGTTGCACAGTCAACTCCGCTTATTGCCACTACTCTCGGTGCTGTTTCGACAGTGATAGCCGGTGTTATTCAGCTTATCGGAATATTCTTTAAGAAAGACGATACTGTCTGATGTTTGCCCTACTTTCACGGTCGTATGGCGAGAAGCAAACGACGGGATGTTTGTCAATATATGATGAAGATACGATGGTGGCTCAAGTAAAAACGCTTGAGCTGCCGTATCTTGAAAATCATAAGAACATTTCATGCATCCCGCCCGGAGAGTATAAATGTGAACGCATAACGTCTCAGAAGTTTGGCCTTTGTTTTCTTGTCAATGATGTGAAAGACCGCTCAAATATTTTGTTCCACGCCGGGAATTTTGCTTCTGAAAAGTTAATTCTTGAAAGGGCAATCATGAACAGTTTGAAAAAAGTTGATACTCTTGGTTGCATCCTTCCGGGCCTTCGGTTCGCTGATTTGAACGGTGACGGTAATCAGGATGTACAGGACTCGACCCTTGCAATGGGAATGCTTTTACATATTTTGCCGTCGAAATTCACATTAATTATACGCTAATGAAAAAACTATTTATTCTTTCGATTTTTGCGATTTTGATAAGTGGTTGCACTTGTATAATGTCTCAGAGTATTCCGCCCCAATATCTTTACGTCGGCGAAGATTGCGGTGCTGCACTTCCCGATTATTTACCTAAGTTCACATTTACGGATAATTGTGCTATTGATACAGTATGGCAGAGCCCGACACGAGGGAGCTGGCTGACAGTTCCGACGACAACAGTTCTGATCCGAGCGATTGACAACTTCAATAACCATACTGATCTGATGTTTAATGTCACGTTAGTTGATACCGTACCACCGGTAATAACACTTGCCGATAGTTCATTGATAAGTAATGTTTATGAAAAGATTGATGCGATTTATAATATTGCTGATCGAATGCTCGCCGAGACTGATTTGTGGACAACCGCACAATTTTCTGATACTATTCCTATTTGGGAGGATTATTATAACAACGTACTTGTTTCATATACTGACCCCGGACATGCTTTTACAGGCGAAGGAATGCGAGTTTGGGTGTTTGGTGAAGTTGGTGACACTATAATAATAAAGTGATGAAAAAGCTCATATTCTTGATTTTGCTGTTTTCGCCCCTTTTGGGACATTCTCAGGGGTTTAGGGATATTCTTAGACCTGTTACTGTCTCAGACCTTAAGACTAATACAAAAGGGCTAAATAGTGCCTGGTTTCTCAAATTAGATGCTACACTTACTGGAACTGCAACGCGATTGAGTTTTGATGAGTTTGATAAATTTAAGGGATTTCAAACCGACTTTCTCTCGCGTGCGGGTTTTGCAGTAAGTTTTGCACACTTTGTTGAAAAGAACGGTGCAGCAGTAAATAACTATTCTATTAACGGATTAGTATTGACGGCGACAAGTGGTTATGCTAATATGGCATTAGCCGTAACTGTTTCAGCATTTAACTTTGATGTTGGTTTGGGTTACGATATTATCAAGGATAGTTCTTTTAAAGAAAATATTTTCTTTGTTACCGCATTACATATAATATTTAATTAATTTTGCTGTGACTTTCTGATCTGTTTTGCATTTCTGATCTTTTCATGTTTCGTTTTTTGGGGGCTACCTTGCGGGTGGCCTTCTTTTCTTATTAATAAGGTGTTAATTGTGCGGTTAATAGCGTATTAATCTTATTATTTTCACCATTCGTCACCCAAAAAGGCACGTTCGTCAAATCATTTGAAAATAATTGTTAAAATGTTTGGTGTGTATTGATCTATGTACTATATTTGGTACGTAATCAAAAACAAAGAAATCATGAAAGCAAAAACATTCAATCAGGTAAATGACCTTTCAAATGCAAAGGATGACAGCAAGATGGCAAAGTACATTAATCTGGCAAGAGAATTTGCTCACGAGGCCGCTAAGATAGCAAAAGAAAATGAGGGCTCTTTTATGATGATGAAGTCATCTGAAGAGGTTATCTCTTATATGAGAAAAGTCGAGAGCGCAGATTGCGAATACACGGCCTATATCAATGCACATTCAGCCGAGAAATGGCTTGAAAAAATGGTAACCCGTCAATTTTAAGTCATGGATGAAATACGTACATATTTTGAGCGAGACATCCGCAGAAGGTGTCTCTCGGTTTCTGCTCTTGAAAAAGAGGCAGGGGTGCCAAAAAAGACGCTGGCCCATTTTCTGAAAGGGCGCAGAAAGCTGAATGCGGGGCACGTCGAAAAGATAAAAAAGGTACTGATTAATTTTGGATTAACTGATTATAAATAACACAAATCGTAAAAACATGACAAAAGTCATTGTTTTGTTTGTTTTTAAGGTTTAATTTTGTTCTATAATTAAATCAGAACGACATGAAAGTAACAAGACTTGAAAAATTAACACTACAAGAAGAGGCACAAATCTCTGTTATTCGAGATGAATGGCTTAATTTATTCTACACAAATAAGGGTATAGATAAAAAAACCTGTGGTGAACAGATCACATGGCTATATAATAAATATCTAAAAGAACAATCACCGTATGTGTGGTATTGTGATTCTCCGTTAATGTCACAGTTAATTATTAATATATTAAGCATTACCAAGGACAATCTCAGGGCCAATCTCAGGGCCAATCTCAGGGACAATCTCAGGGCCAATCTCTGGGACAATCTCTGGGACAATCTCGAGGACAATCTCAGGGCCAATCTCTGGGACAATCTCGGGGCCAATCTCGGGGACAATCTCGGGGCCAATCTCGGGGACAATCTCAGGGCCAATCTCGGGGACAATCTCAGGGCCAATCTCATGGACAATCTCAGGGACAATCTCGGGGCCAATCTCTGGGACAATCTCGAGGACAATCTCAGGGCCAATCTCTGGGACAATCTCGGGGCCAATCTCGGGGACAATCTCGGGGCCAATCTCGGGGCCAATCTCAGGGACAATCTCGGGGACAATCTCAGGGCCAATCTCATGGACAATCTCAGGGCCAATCTCAGGGCCAATCTCATGGACAATCTCAGGGACAATCTCGGATTTCATTTACCAGTAGCCTCATGGTGTTCTATTAGTGATTATGGATGGACCAGTATATACGATTTTATCGAAAGGTTACATTATTTTGATTTTGATTTTACAGATTTCGATAACTATAAGAAATTATTACAATCAGGAATATATGAAATGATTCCATTTAAAAATATTGTATTTGTATCGACATGCCCTATTGAAGTTTATCAAGATGAAAATAAAAGACTACACAACATACATGGGCCAGCAGTAAGATTCAAGGATGGGTATGAGGTTTTTGCAATTAGGGGACGTATTCTTCCTGCGTGGATTTGGAAACAAAAAGAAACAATAACTAAAGAGAAATTTATAAGTGAATCCAATGCAGAGATAAGAGCTGGGATGTACTCTGTTTTGGGAGAGAAAAGGATTATGGAAATATTAGGTGCAGTTGAAGTAGATAAGCAATTAGTCCAACATCAGAATGGAGATATCGAGATTCTGAAGTTGTTCAAAACTACTGAAACATTCTTCGAGATTGGTAATACACCGCTGGCTTGGGTTAAATTTATTTGTCCGTCAACGGGAACAGATTATCTTATAGCCTGCGAACCCCACCATGTTAATGCAAAAGAGGCTGCGGCCTCATTAAGTATTTTTGACAAATCAGAATATTCTTTTAATTACAGAACATAAAAATTAAAATTATGAAAACAAGAATTATCAGAGCACATCAAGGCGATGTGCAAATTAAGCAGATCGTATCACTTCCGCTGGGAGCAAAAGAAAAAAACAATGAACCTCTTGCATACGGAGAGGTTTCGGGTCACGTTCACGTTTTAACTGGAGATGTTCATCTATTTGAAATGGAGGGGAAAACTTATGCTGTGGTTGGTAATGACGGTGGAAGGATGCAGCACGTCTTGCAGAATAATGTCACTCCTAAATGCATGACTGAAGTTGTTGAACTCCCAATTGCTGACCACAAGAGCATTTTACTCTCTCCTGGAATCTATGAAATAGGAATTCAGAAGCAATTTGACCCATTTGAAAATGTATTCAAAAGTGTTATTGACTAATTAGAAGATTATCTTATAATTTTTGCAGAGAGATACTAACCGAAGATGTTTTAACTGCTTACGCTAAATTGAGATAATCAATATGAAAGACGAAACAAAGAACTCAACTAAAGGATCAGGATGGATGGCATTAGGTATCATTCTTTTCGCAGCAATTATCGCAATGTTAATGTACTTCCGAAATTAATAAATTCAGAAAAATGAGAAAGATAAAAATCATTGACACCAGAGATGACATGGATTTCCTGAACGGATTGGAAGGTTATGCAACGGTTAATAATGCTGGTTTGTTTACGGTCTATTTCTTAAAAGGAGTTGCGCCCTACGGAATACTCAAAACCTTACTACTTCATCCTAACGTTGAAGATAAGGGTCGTGCAACAGTTAGACCTATCACTGAGATCATGTACCGCGATATGCCAGATAAATTTTACGGTGTCGACTTGTTTCGCAGGGTTGCCTCTGCTTTAGAACACGACGATATTTACGCTGACACTGTTTTTCGCAGGATGCGCGAACTGAAAGAACGGGGCGTTATTAATTTTGAATGTTTGAATGACAGTAAATCAATATACAAAAAGAAATGAAAAGCCTAATTCCGTATATTTTTTGGACAATTCTGATGGTTATTTGTCTTGTGCTTGTACTAATCAAAGGTACGACCGAAAACTATATTTTATTGAGTACAACTGTAATAATTTCAACTATGTATAGTATTGAAATTATTAAGGAAAAATGAAATACACTAACTACATACTTAATGGCCGCCCGCTGCAACCGGAAAACCTAATCAGTGAGGGAAGGTTCAGGGTTCTGTCCATAGTTGCGGTTATGGTTCCTTCGCTGGTTGGCGTGGTTGTCATTTCAGGGATGATACCCGTCGCCTGGTTCATGGACGGCGGGCGATATTTAAAGTTGCGGCATTATCAAAGGTTAAAGGCACAGCGTAAAAAGAGGTACTATAAAAGCGTTATGGTATCTTTAGGACATAACGAAAATGAATGGATATTATTAGCTGCGTAATGAATAATATTTTGTATCTTTGGGGTGCTGATTAACTACATCATGGAATCAAAAGAAATCATAACGGCCCCAAAAGCAAATGCAATTATCCCTTCGGGTGTAGTTGATCAGCCATTTGTTTGCGGGGCTTTTGATTCTGTTTTTATATATGGATTAAGATGTCCTTTGTCTAATAAGATTAGATATATTGGCAAGTCTGTAAATCCCAATCAGAGATTTAAAAATCATATTAACTATGAAATTAGATCAGATACACATAAAGCACGTTGGTTAAATAAATTGGCAGAACAAGGATTGTTGCCTAACTTAATCATTATAGAAGAAACAAGTATTGATCAATGGGAGGAAAGAGAAAAATATTGGATTTCATATTACAAGAATGATTTAACAAATGAAACTATTGGCGGCGACGGCAGACAGGCGGGGTGGAAACATAAGAGAATATCAGTCGATAAAATTATAAATGCCTTAAGACAAAGATCAAAAGAATGCAGAAAAGCTGCTGCAGAGAAAACATCAATAAAATTAACCGGAAGTCATGCATCCGAAATTGCAAAAAAAAGATTAAGTGTTTCCCATGTTGAATATTGGAATAATCTTAGTGATGAGAAGAGAATGGAAAGGACAAGTCATTTATTGAGAGTTTGGACAAATGAAAACAAAAGCAATTTGTCTGCGACACTAACAGGCTCAAAGCATAAAAATACTACCTCAAAATATAAGGGTGTTTCTTGGTTTAAAAGAGATGAATGCTGGAGATCATGGATTCATTATAATGGCAAACAGCAACATCTCGGATATTTTCATCTTGAGATTGATGCTGCTAATGCTTATGATGAGGCAGCAAAGAAATATTTCGGAGAGTTTGCGAACTTAAACTTTAAATAGTAGCATAATGACAAAAGAAGAATTTATTGATCTGTATGGGCTATACAAGGACGGAGCATTAGCTCACGACCTCAACGAAGTGATAAGGGGCGAGTTGGTTAGATATCATAAATGGCTACAGAAGAATAAATATACTGAAATAAAGCATTCTCATAAGGAATGTGCAGATGAATATCTTAAATCACAGCAGAAATGAAACCGACAGCAGAAGAATTTGCAGAGGACGTCTACCGTAATTGTCATAATGGGATTGACATAACGCATGAAGACTTTATATCAGCCTTCTTATCCGACTTTAACGCAGCGGTCAAGTCAGATCCAGCCGAGGGTACAGCAGAAAAGAAAACAGCAGAGGGTGCAGAAAAAATATTGAGAGATCATTTAAATGAGTTTTTATGGACATTTATAAGTACTTATTCGGTTACCCTGAAAGCGGGCGTGATGCTAAAAGATTGGATAATTACGGCCATGCAAGAGTTTGCCGCCCAGCAGGTAGCGGAGGCAACGAAAGACTGCTACCCAAAGGAATTTATGGAGTGGCTTGCTTATGACGAGGACGAATTATTTTGTAACGGTATAATTAAGGACGAAAAGGGCATGAGATGGGTGGATGAAATGGACAGAGAAAACAACCTTGAAGAAATATTTGAATATTGGAAGGAGAACGTGAAATGAAAGAACTTGGAATAACAAAGGGAAAATGGGTTGGAGTAGATTATGCCGGTCATTATTCACTTCAAATAGCCCCATTTTATGGAGACAAAGACTTACTTGATGAAGATGGAACAAATGA
>Ga0172380_10002905_pt1 | contig 24947 bp, 41 predicted proteins | sample Leawe162metaG_FD_119747 | JGI IMG/M metagenome (GOLD analysis project Ga0172380, IMG submission 119747) | Leachate microbial communities from a municipal landfill in Southern Ontario, Canada - Leachate well 162 metaG | ecosystem: Engineered > Solid waste > Landfill > Unclassified | place...
AATTTGCACGTTTTCTCTTAAATTTTTCTTGATTTTTAAACTTTTTTCGTCTATAATATTGTATGATAACTAAAATGAGCATTGATAATGTAAATTGTGTAATTTCTATGCATGAATCTTGGTATAATTCTTTCTCCAAAAATTTCTAAGCCCTCTATTTGTTACAGATTCTTTGATGATTTTTTCTTCTACTATCCGCATTACTCTTCAATCGTCGCAATTCAAAACAAAATTACTAAAGAAGTAGCGCAATCTTATCATATGACCCTAATCCCTGCACGAAGTAACGCCGAAATCATAAAATCGTCCCAGTTTATTTTTGTTTTTGGCGGCGATTGCCTCCCCGCCATTTGCGCCGAACTTGCTCTTTTCAAGGAAAAATGCTTGATTGTGAACTAAAACTAACGTAAAATTATGAACATGGAAGATCGCATTGAACTTTGCTCGGATACACTTGAATTTATTGGACGACAAATTCAAAACCTAGAAAATAGAGTAAATTTGACCGAGGACCATGACGAACTTTATATTTTGCTCGACGAGTTGAGGTGTTGGCGCAAAAAGTGTCAGTACGAGGGGAAAATAATCGAAGGATTGAAACTGGAACAGAAGCAAGTTATGGGAGAAGATTGGAAAGAATGACTAAAGCCGAGAAAATTATTGTCGCGGAAATCAAATCTAAATTCCCTGAAACAGATTGGGAAGATACTGAAATTGTAAGGTGGGCACATACATTAAACGGTTATTTTGAACAACTTGCGCCGATTGATTACAAGGATAAATTTGGGGGCAAACGGTGGAAGAATAAGTTGAAGAAAATGGTTGACTTTTAGAATATATTTGAATATAGTCAAAACATGAAAATTAAGATACGGGAAAGCGACATCCTTGGGGCAAAAATTAAAGGCGGCGGCAAAAGCCCAATTTTGTGGAGAGAAATCTCAGACAGTCTGTATAGTTTGCGTTTAAAATTATTGTTGCATAAATCGGGATTGAATTGGAGGAATGCTCAACGATGGAATGATGCTGAATCATATAATGGGGCATTTATTGAGGGAACTGTAACATACGAAATTAGTTGACTTTTAAAGTAGATAGTAATATATATAAATTATGAACGATGTCCAAATTTTAGTTGCAGCAGTATGGATTGGAAATGTTATTGGTAATTTCATGTTTGAAAGTTTCGTTACCCTGAACTGGAGTCTTGCTAGGGAAAGAAGCTTTTTCCAATTTGTTACGGCACTTGTCATATTTGTAGGTTCTTATTTTATAAAGTAAAATAAAACTCCTATGCTTTAGCGTAGTGGTCTACGGCTTTAGCCTAGATGTGATTCACTTGACAATCTCAAACGGTGACAAATCCCGACATAATCGCCTCGTTTCTTGACGCAGAATCCACTCTCTATACCTGTTTCGCGCCAATAAATACCATAAAATTAACTAAATCAGATGAAATAATTAAGTTTTACAAAGATTGCAATTCCAATTTTGACTATACCAAAACAGAATTAGAAAAATCTCGTGCGTTTTACTTCGGAATCACTGGATATACGCAACTTGTTGATCTTTATTGGTTTCTGGCCGAAATTAGTATAGCGATGAAAGACGAATTAATTAAAACAAATTCATTAATTTATTTTTCTCAGGATTCCCTGATGATTGACGGTATTTTGATGGATATGTTTGATTTGTTTCCAAGCACGCGATATTCCGTGGCGATTGTAGAGCCACGCGGCAAGTTACAAAGTTTGATTTCGGATGCGTCAATTTGGTTTAAAGACTTGTTGCCTGTATACTTACAAGAGTGTAAGATAATGTTGAAAACAGTGCGAGGGAGAAAGAAAAAGTAATTGACAAAAATAGTGAATAGAGTTAATTTTAATGTATGAAATTACAGAACATACAGCTAAGACAGAGCAACGACCATGAATAAGATATTCACCTCAGCCAAGATCGCTTTCGGCATTGTAGTCTGGTTCTTCATCGTCTTCTTCCTATGTAGCCATAAGGTTGCAACCGCCCAGCCGGAACCAGAAGTCGTCACGTTTACGCGGGAGGCCGCTCACGCTAGGGAATGAGCACGGCGGGTCGGAGTCTAGCTGTTAAAATGCACGAGAAATTAGAACAAAACTAGCGTAAAAATCAACCAACAAAACAAACTAATTAATTACTACCACTATGTTAAATATAACCGAAATTGAAGAAATTCTGCTAAATGTTTCCGTAGATAAGGAGATTCATAATAAAATCATTCAATTAGCAGAACTTCTTGAGCAAGAAAAGAAGAATGAGAGGGAATCCGACGCAAAAAAGTCCAAGTATAAACTCACGGTATTTATTCGCGGCGATAAAGAACTTGCGGAAAAGGTTCAGCAGGCATGGGTTACAAAGACGTTGGAGGAACTGCCCGATGAAACGATTGTGGGTAAGTTACAGGAGGCGGCGGGTATGCACAATGCGGCGAGTAAAAAGAAGCGGAATTATATTACAACTTTTGCTGATTTATTTGAATTTTTAAAGCGAAAATTCTCAAAAGAAGTGGGAGTGGCAATTTCTACAAAAACCCCAGTCAGAGTAATTGTTTTAGAGAATTCTGACGTTTGCGAGCAAATTAATTCTTGACCAACTGTTATTAATGGGGTATTTGAAGACGGTTTGGATATTTTTAAGTTAAAATCTCTATATAAACCGGACAAAGATTAAGGTGGTGCGTAAAAACTCTATTCTTAACCGTCGCCCGAGTTTCTCGGCGCAAATTGGTAAACTCGGCGGTGTGATCAAGGTAATTGTCAAGGGAAACGAGGTATTTTTGAACATCCGGCGAATTAGCAAAGCAGTCCTCACGCCCATTTTATTCGTGCAATTTCCTCACTCAGAGATAATCAAAGAGACAAAAACTAAAATAGTAGCAAGGATAATTTGAACATCGCGAAATTAATTTTATGAACTGGCCGAAAAACGAACTTAGGCAATACTCAATTGCAGAACGGAGAGAAATATTACTCGTTGCGACAGAAAAAGCAAAAACATGTAACTTGACCAATGCACTTTTAGAATTAGTAGATGAATCGCCGGTATTTATGGATCAAATTGACGATTTGAACAAAGAAATTGAGTGCTTGAAAAAAGAAAATAGGAAGTTAGAAAAAAAAGTTGAAGAATTGTCTTAATCAATTAAACGTTTCGAGTAAAGATAATCTCATAGACGCAGAATATGAGCGATCAAACAGCCCTCGTCATGTACCACGACGAGATTAGAAGAAATCAAGAAATTGCGCGTTGTTTTGTGGTGTAGATAAATTTCATAAACCGCACAGAAAGCACTACTTTTTAAGAATTATGATTGGTATAAACAGTTTAATTGGAATGAGATGCTCAAAATTGATTATTTTTGGCAAATTTAACTTGATGTAGAGAAGATTATAGGTTATAAACAAAAACATGAAAGACCAAATCAATATTTTCCCTCATCTAATTGGTGGAACGCCATATAATTGCGAAAAATGTGGCACCCCAGCGGGACATACAATTTGTTATAAATGCCGTCAATTGCCACCGAACCCAACCAAAAAATGGAAAGTTAAGTTCGTGCATGCGGGCTGGGAGCCGCCATATCCATTTGGAAAATGCGAAGAGTTTGTTGAAGCAACGTCGCGCGAAGAAGCTATTGAATATTTTAAGCAGAAGGGGATTGTTTCAAGATGGTTTAAAATTACTGCGTCGGCGGTTAAAGAAGAGAAAATGACGCCGCGAGAAAAAGAGGAAATGGAACGACAGATAAAAAATAATATAGTTTATCGTTGACATAAGAAAAATATTCAGATACAACAAAATTATGAATAAAGAAAACATGACGGTTGAACAATTGAGGGTATTGAAAGAGACAAATTATCAAAAAGCCGTAGAAAGTGGACCGTTCACTTTTCTAGCGAATATTGCGAGGCGTTTCGGCGTGAAGCTATCTCATATGTATGGACCAAAGTATCTTTGGAAATCAGATAATATTTCTATTTATGTTGATGATTACGGCCATTTTATGAATGTGCGGTGGGGAGATAAATTTATTGCGTCGACACATAACGAAAGGCTTTTTATCCCCGGCAAGCGGTTCGCGAAAATCAAAGAGTTGGAACCGGAATTAGAAAGAGTAATGGTCGCACAGAGAAACCGCCGAGAACAAAAAGAAAAGAAGAAGCTGCTTGAAACGGTTTGATAAAGCCACCCTAATTACTCAACTTATTACTGATCACATCCGTTGTTTTGACGGCCAAAGGATAAACCCGCGCTATTCCAGTTAAATCAAAAATTATGAAATTACTTCCCGCTGCGCAAAAAATCGTCGATAGATTAGCCAAAGTTGACAAAGCAAAATATATTTGTGATAAGAAAGCTATTGAATTGTCGTTTCAAAAACATTTTAAGGAATTAAATTTGCAATGTTTACCAATTATTTGGGTAGATAATGCAGAAGATGGGTATGCAAGAGTTTGGTCGGCGGCACGGTCGGCGGCACGGTCGGCAGCAGAGTCGGTGGCACGGTCGGCGGCATGGTCAGCGGCACAGTCTGCGGCACGGTTAGCGGCAGAGTCTGCGTCATGGTCAGCGGCATGGTTGGCGGCAGAGTCGGCGGCAGAGTCGGCGGTAGAGTCGGCGGTATGGTCAGCGGCAGAGATGGCTGTATTGTCGGCGGAAGAGTCGGCGGCACGGTCGGCGACATGGTTAGCGGCAGAGTCGGCGGCACTGTCAGCGGCAGCGTCGGCGGCACTGTCAGCGGCAGAGTCTGCGTCATGGTCAGCGGCATGGTTGGCGGCAGAGTTAGCCATACGGTCGGCGGTATGGTCAAATATAAAATCTAAACATAAAGACGTTTTGAAATATAAAGCTATTTGGCTGCCATTCACGGAAGCGTTTGAGTCGGGGTTATGGCTGTTTTGGGTAACGGAAAAAGAAATTGTTTGTTGTGCTCGTCCCTCACTTAATTTAAAGGGGAATAATTTACATTGCGAAACCGGTCCCGCTGTCTGGTGGCCCGATGGGAAAAAATATTTTTATTGGAACGGGGTCCAAATTACAGAAGCGATTCTTAATAAAAAATTCTCGTGGAAAGATATTGATAATCAAGAGAATGCGGAAGTCAGGCGCGTAATGGTTGAAAGATACGGTCAAGAAAAATATATACTAGATTCAGGGATTAAACCAATTCATGAAGATGATTTCGGCACGTTGTATAAAAAGGATATGATTAACGATGAAAGTTTAATGGTCGTTAAAGTGGTTAATTCTACTCCGCAATTGGACGGTAGTTTCAAAGATTATTTTATCCGAGTTGACCCCAAATGTTACGGGGGAATCAAGACCGCGCGAGAGGCTGTTGCGTCAACGTGGCGCAAAAAAGACGGAAATTTATTGTTTAAAAATGCAAACGATTACGAACCATGTATGGAAACTTAAAAACCCAAAAATAAACTTGACAATTAGATAACAATCAAGTATAAATAATCTATGAAGACGAATAAAAATACGAAACAACTAAACGAAATCGGCGGACATGCACGACAAGGAGACGTGTTAATTGTGTGTAGTGCGAAATCGAACGGCAAACGAACCAAGACCAAGAAATGCACTCTCGCATTGGGAGAATCTACCGGGCACCACCACACGATTGAATCAGGCGCGATTGGTTTCGCAAGCGATGAAGTTTCTCTTGCCGAATATATTGAAGTTGAAGAAAAACTTGCAGATTTGGAACACCAAGAACACGCCACAATTCCAGTCCCCAAAGGGAATTATGAAGTTGCACGGCAGGTAGAATATACGCCGAAAGCGTTGAGAAATGTAATTGATTAAGATCATGAAACCCATTTATTACTCCGAAAAGATCGATCCGGTTATTTATGGAGATTTGACGAATTTATTCTCCAACGGTGATTGGATTGAACTAGCTATCGCGGCACTAGATCAGGCTGGCGCGAAAATTGATTTGCAGAACAAGGTAATGGAAATAGCGAGCGACGCAATCTTGAATTCTTTTAAATCGCGCAACTTTCCCGACACTGAAGAGGGAGATGCCACGCAAAGTTTGCAATCTTTCCTATATAAAGTGAAGAATGCACAAAAAGAGTTGACAAAAGAATAAAATCAAACTATAGATAATGTATGGAATCTATTAAATCCAAACAATTATATTTTCATGATTTGTCCAAAGAGTCATTTTCCTCTGAAAATTATGTTCGCCTCAACGCAACTTCACTTGAGGATATTCGCCCTCTTTTAATTAAAAACATTCAAGATATTTTTGGTGTAGAGGTAAAATTTTCACTATTTTCTCTGAATTTTGGAAATGTATCTAATTCCCATAGCGCCCCGCTTAAACAAAAGACGAATTGGAGTCAACGCAAGGAAGACGGACCAACGAGTTATTTGGGTTGGACCGGAAGAGTTGAGGGAAAAATGTCAAAGAGTTACAACGAAACAAGTTTTTCTGATTTGTTTGGCTGTAATGGCATTAAGGGATTTAATACAGGAAGCGGCGGTTACGGAGGAGATAAAGAATTCGGATATTGTTTTTGCTTTTTTCTTGATGATTTTCCAATTTTGAAGAAGAAATATCAAGTTTTTCAAGCATTCAAAGGTAAATTTGATCGCGAGCAACACAATAAAGCAGAGAAAAAAGAGTTATGGGAAAAGAAAACTCGGGAACGGTACGAATCAAATGATACGGTTCAACAAAATGAAGTAAAAATTACAGAATTGTATGCACAAATTCGAGTGTTGCAAGAAGAAAACGCAAAGACTAAAGAAAAAATTTATGCGGAAAAGCCATTTTCATTCAAAGAAAAATACACCGAAGATCAATTAAATGAACTTGGGAAAGATTTTAATTAAGTGATTGTCACCTACCCCCCGACTAAAGTCGAGGGCTTGTCCCGCAACTAGCCGGGACGTTTGGCTTGGTGACTAAAGCCTGCTCAATTAGAATTCTCTTGACAAAAGCGAGACACTTTGTTACAACAAGTACATGAAATGCGAAAATAAACGCCGCAGGGGTCCAGTAATAGGGTCCAAGCATACACTCAACGTGCCGCTTGTTGAATTACTGAGAATTTTTTCAGCCAATGCAACGATTCAAGTTGGCAGACGGTGGGCAGAACAAAACGGAATTAATTTGGATGAACCGACTAAGCCGCTCGCGCTTATTTTGGCCGAAAAGAATGGACAGTTGGCTCAAAAAAATGATGAAATTCGCGGACTTGGAAAACAGCTTGTGCAAAAGATTGAGGCTGCAAAGGTAGCGGAAGTTGTTGCGCCGGTTCCTGTTATACACCTTAATGTGAGTGATCCAAGTTTGGAATTTGAAGAATAATTGTTGACAAAAATTAGAATTTAGAATATAAATAGATTATGAAAGACAATTATATTCTAAAAGAAGGCTCCACCAAACAAATGACCCCCCCACCAACGACGAAATCTGCCTTGAGCTAACCGTGCTCAGTAGCCTGAAATATACAGTCCCAGCGCATGGCATGTTTGGGAGTGACAATCTCGCTGCCCTAAACGCTCAAATCGAAACCATAGAAAAGAACCTGTCCGAGGACCAGATCAACGCCAACTTTGACCTGCGGCGCTGGGCCGACGATCAGCGGTCGGCGGCGCTGGATGCGCGGAGATGGCTTGATGGAGAGGACGACGCACCAAGCACGGGCTGGGACTATATTGTGTCGAACAGGTAGATAACCAATTTGCAGCGGAAGCATTTGTTTGTAAATGACTCGTCGGAAACGGGAACAGATAAATTTTAAGACTATGACAAATACAAATTCGCCACTTTCCAAAAAACGTCAACGAAAATGCAAATATAATGATGGGCATTCAAAGCAATACAGGTGGCAGCTAAAGAAGAAGCTTGAAGGCAAATGTATGATTTGTGGGAAAGATTCTGTAAGTCACACATTTTGTGCTGAACACCAAGAAGCTAGAAGAACACAAATGAGGAATTGGCAAAGAAGGAAAAGAGGAATTCCCCTTGACGCCCCTCTTTATACTCGGAGTAAGTCGTTAGTAAAAAAGTAATTTTTTAACACTTTGGCAGTCAGAAACTATCCAGTCGTTGTCTCAAGCAGATGATGGACGGTGGAGATAGTGGGAAACTATCCTGCCAATTAGTTTTTGCTCGCTAGTGAAATGTATCACCAGAGTTTTATACACTCCGTCCGAAAGGATGCTCCTAGATTTGGAGTAATTCCCGGTTCAAGTCCGGGGCGAGCAAGTTTTTTCTTCATCTTCTGTATTACACGCAACACGAGGAAAATTCCTCTTGACGCAGCAAAAACATTGGTATATTGATGGTGTATGGCAGAAAAATATAAATACCTGAACTCCTTAGTTGGACAAACCGAGATAAAACGGGAAATGAGCTTCTATCTTGATTCTTTCCGTCGCGACGGGTATTTCATGCCAATGATAACATGTGGAGCGAGAGGGTTGGGCAAAACTTTGATTGTCAAGGCTTTAGCAGCGGAAATGAATGACATAAATAAGTCTAAAGGTATCGCGAAGGGAAAACGATTCTTGATGATCAATTCAGCGGAAGTGCGGGGTAGCGAAGCCTTTCTTGATAAAGTTCTTCCGACAATTGCTCAAGAAGGTCATATTTTGCTCTTTTTTGATGAATTAAACGGACTTTCAATGGAGGTTCAAACGTTGCTTTTATCATTATTGAGCGTTGGTGAGGATCGAAAAAGTCACTATTATACCACCGATGGAACCTGCTATACTATTAATCACGAAGAATTTACATTCTGTAGCGCGGCTAGTTCGGTGGCGCAAATACATCCCGATCTTTTAGATAGACTCAAAAGATTTCAGATGCAAGTCTATAATTCTGAACAACTTGCGCAAATTATTCAAAAAAAAGCAAAGGGAATTACTTTTGACCCCGACGCCCTTGCGCGGATGGCGGCTACGTGTCGCAACAACGCTCGAAACGCCGTCTTTCGCGCTCAAGACCTGATCGCATATGGAGAACCGCATTTTACTATACAGGATTTTAATAAACTAAAAAGGATTCTTAGCATTTACCCCTTTGGATTAAATCGCGGAGAAGTCGAAGTATTGAAGCATTTGAGTAGTGGACCTAAAACACTTACTGAATTATCAGCAAAAATGAACTGCACACGAGATAGTCTTATGCAAGATTTAGAACAACGGTTAAAAGCCTGTAGTTTGATCAAAACGGCGGGGGCAAGAGGCAGGATTATTTTGCCCGCAGAGTTGGCGGTCCTAAAGGAAATTGAAGAGGAATTTTCTTGACATTCTTTCAACCCCATTTAATTATCAAAACTATGAAAACAATCCAATACGACCCGTTGGCTGGAACTCACATTCAGGAAGCTTGCAAAGAATCCGTCGCGGCGGCAATCAACGAGAAACAAAACGTGCAATTTTCATTCAACGGTGTGGATCTCACCGCAACCCCCAAATCAACGCCAAAACAGCTAGAAGCCGAGTTTGACGACAAAATGAATGAGTCATTTGAGGCCGCTAAAGCTCGTACTGCCGAAATTTTGAGAAAACAACGATCAGTCAACACATTGCTTGACGTGTTGAAAGATGTCATTGGTGATTTGGATAAATTGATGCTTTGGTTGAAATATTTTACGGAAGATGCGGATGATGTTGGGGCGCAGTTTACAAAATCTCGCCTAACAAACGAACTGGAAGAATCCAACTGGGTATTGGAACGGGCTGAAGAATGAAACTTAATCTCATTAACAAATTAATTCAATAAAATCACTTGACATATTCAACATTCTACTCTATAACTTAATTTATGAAAACAATAATCTTCACAATTATCCTTTCGGCGGTATCATGCGTTGCCCAACTACCGCCGAAAGTTGTTCCCTTCTTGGTCGAACAAAAAATCAACGACAAACTCATTCATGTTTTTCAATCCGCCATCGACAATCAGAAATTTGGCGAGCCAACGATCATGGCGGGGGACGGGACAGAACTTCAAACGGGGCAATACACACTCAAGAACATCAAGGACGGGAGTTTTCTATTCAACTTCAACGTCAATTCAGCGGTATTTCCCTTGACAGTAACGAATGGCACGAAGGTTACTCAAATTACAGAGGGTATGGTTGAAGCGTTTCCCAAATATGTGGTGGATCTCATAGAAACCGACACGTTTATTTGCTACATCCGTGCTACCGACAATGCGGAAGTCGTCGCCCTCCTTGCAGAAAATTTGGAAATTTTAGTCAGAGGGCGTGCACTTCTCAAAAAGATGGATAAGAACCCGGCTCCCTATCTATACAAAAAGTACGAAAACGAATTCATTAAGGATACTGCGAAACAAAACGAAAATCGCGAGAGAATTAATGAAATTCGCAATCATGGGAAGGCGGCGCAATACGGAGTTGATGCGAGATAGTGAGTTTAATAGATTAACTTATTGATAAAGTAAAGATATGAAGGTCCAACTAATTCTTTCTGAGCTTGATAAAAAACGAGGACAAAACATACCCTGCTTATGGAGACGCCAGCTAAAGGTTAGAAAAGGGGTAACAAATCTTGTCGAAAAAATTTCAGAATGTGTGGTCCGAGCCGGAATCAATTATAAAAACCTCCGTGCCGTGCAAGAGTTGCGGGAAAGCGCTGGGGAGATTGATCAACCGCACCCCTTAACATGGGGTACTTGGCAGAAATGGCCGTTCATCATAACGCACCAAGGGAAAGAATATCTAAGGGTGTATCCCGCATCACTGGACATTCACGCCAAAGTTCAATACATGCTTGACGGGCAGCAAGTCGCGAAGGAACAGATAGAGCATCTTTGTCTAAGTAGCGAATTCAAAAAGCAGGAAGAAATGCCCCGCTGTTTTACTGTTCGGGCAGAAAATGTCATTAGATTGGGCAATGTAATTGAGGTGGAAGAAGGGTAGTTAAAATTGTTTAAATCTGATTAATTAAAATCTTGACTTGTCCACTATATTCATTCAAAATTAATGTATGTCTAATTTATCCGCCACACTCTACAACGTTGACGCCGCAATTACTCGCACAGAGAAGCGAATTAGGGAATGCAAACAAACGTCATTTGTTTTCCAAACCGTATTCGCTGGATTTGGCACGCTGGTCTTGATTTTGGCGATGTTTCAAATTCCGCACGAAGCATCACTTTGGCTTTCTTTGATGAACTTATTTAGCTTTTGGTTTGCGCTACGAATAGAGAAATATTGGTCCTTAATTATTGAAACGAATCAAAAATTCATTGAAGATTGCCTAAAAAATCGCTAAACAATAGAAAGGATGATGCGTGAAGAACAAGAAAGCTAAATTCATCGTCTCTGTAGATCCTGAAAAGATAAAGATCCGGCGTGGCAAGAAAATGCCAACGAAAATTCACACATCTAAAAAGGACAAGAGTAAGCGGAATAGGAATAATGAATTTGATGAGTAGGTAGTTATCAAAACAAAATTGATGAAATTTATCCAATTTTACTTTGACCATTTTTTGCTTTTCGCAATGATTGCCTACGCTGTTGTTCTGGCATTTCGCGTAATTTAATTGTGGATTTTTCTAAATACGTTGAATTATTTTACGGGATCGCTCCGCCAATTGAAGAGTGGGAGATGCGGAGCCTTCATATTACTTTTGCCATTTACAAACGAAGAGTAATCGCCGGGACTTTTAACGTTAGGAAAACCAACCCGATTAATTTGCGGAATAGAAAAATTAATAAAGAGGGCGTTGACAAATCACATTCTAGCTTTACTTGTTCAGAATGGAGATGCTTTCGTGAGGTTAAAAGGAAAACAAACGCGCCATTTTCTGACATTACTTTTTTGAATATGAGAATGAATCGCAATAAGGAATTGTGTTATGCGTCTCCTTGTGTTGGATGTCGTTCGCTCTTGGCATGGGCGGAACCTCGCGCGGTTTACTTCACCAATAATGAAGGAAAATTTGAACTTTATCCAATTTAATTATTGACTTTATTCGTTTCTTATTAGATAATTTGAACTATGCAATCTTTCTCTGAATCAACCAATCTAGCCGGCCAGCATTTGCTTGTCAGTGGCACCTACTTTACAACGCCCGCTGCCGTGAGCCATATCGCGTGGCGCGTTGGCGACGGATTGCACGAAAAAGACATTTGGAGCGTAATCGTCAAAGATCGAGATGTCACGATTGAAAAAGTTGAAGAATACAACGAAAAGGACGAATTACAACAGATTATTCTCGCGCCGGACGAGTTAATTATCCTTACTGAAAAGCTTGCTGACAAACTCACGGAAATTGAACAAGATAATTATTGTTGAAAAAATCTATTGACACAATCAACAAAGTACAATAGACTTCAAATTATGAAAAAACATATTATCACTAGAAATCAACTTGACTCCGAAAATAACTACATCGGACAAGTTGATCTTTCTAATTTTGATGGACATATTGAATCAGAAGAAAATCTTGGATATGTAAAATTCGTAAAAAATCTTTCCGCGCAAGGGTTTATTTGGTTTAAGGATGGCTCGGGGATCGATGCTGGCAAAGGGATCGATGCTAGCTGGGGGATCGATGCTGGCTGGGGGATCAAGGCTGGCGAAGGGATCAAGGCTGGCTGGGGGATCGATGTTGGCGAAGGGATCAAGGCTGGCGAAGGGATTAAGGCTGGCTGGGGGATCGATGCTGGCAAAGGGATCGATGCTGGCTGGGGGATCGATGCTGGCTGGGGGATCAAGGCTGGCGAAGGGATCAAGGCTGGCGAATGGATCGGGGCTGGCCGGAGTATCAAGGCTGGCGAAGGAATTAAGGCTGGCTGGGGGATCGATGTTGGCGAAGGAATTAAGGCTGGCGAAGGGATCAAGGCTGGCGGAGGGATCGAATGTAAATTGAAACTTAAATTCAAACACCTACTTTTTGCAGGATTTTCTATTCGCAAGAATACCATAAACGAAATTAAAAAAATTACTTGCGGGAAATTGGTTGGAGGCACAGTTTGTTGTGGGGACGTTACAGAAACGGGACTTTCAGATAAAACGGTTAAAATGGAGAATTTTACGAAGTAGCAGTTAAGTAATTATCTTTTTATCAAAAAACAAACAAAATTATGAACAAAACAGAAAACACAGCAATAACTAACCCCGAAACCGAAACCGCTCGCACGAAACGCACCTATACAAAAGATAGGCTAGTGGAATTTCCCAGAGAACCATTTACCGCCGCAGGGCTTGCCGCGCAGCTTAATTATCCTGTTCACACAGTCAATAACTGCATTAAGCGCAACATGTCCAAACTTGAGGTTATCGGCGCGGAACCTAGCAAACGCGGACGCGCAAAGCGAGTTTACAAAATGCTGTAAAGCCAGTAGATGCCTACGGTCCGCGCGAATTCTCCAATAAGGTGCATCGCGCGGGCCGTGTCCTTTTTATGTCTAGTTTAATTTCCCTTATATAATTGCTTCCACGTTCTTTTGTTGGGTAGGAAAATCAAACTTTTTTGATAAATTAACTGTTGACAGATTTTCTTACTTATTATATACATTGAATTGTGACTACTCCCCCGAATAAATTCGGGAGTCTCCATGCGTCCGTTTTATGAAACATTTTATCATTACCCTTCTTAATCGAGCGTTTCCCATTCGCACAGACGAAACCGCACGGCGAAACATTTGTTTGAATACGCGGCGATTGACGCACGTAGAAATGACAAACGGGGAAGTTGCACGGGCATTTTTGAAGAATTATTGATCGAGAGTCTAAATTGTGTGGAACAATTATCACATTTCAACCCTTTCCGCCACCAGTTCAGAAATTAATCTTGGTGTATTTTGAGAAGAAAGAGAAGGATATTATTTAAGTAGATTTTACGGCGCGTGGCGAAGTTGGCGAAACGCCGGGGTCTTAAAAACCCCGACCCAAGTGGTAAACAACATGAGTTCGATTCTCATCGCGCCGACTTGATATGACTTTAGCCTAGATGCGGTTCACGTCTGACAAACTTATGTTCGCATCCTCTAGTGAAATTGGCGGCAAATTGGGTGGCGTAATCATCAAAATTAAGAATGGATTATGAATCTGCTTGATAACTTAAATCGTGCGAAATCTCAGTTGAGTAATGTTGATAATTCTACCTGCCACGTTATTTCATCTGCACATCAGGCTTTCGGCGGACATGTTTCAAGGGGATTGCTTAAAAGAGCAAGGAACGCAGCCAATAGAAGGGCTTTGGCGTCAAACAAAGTTTCTAGGACAGAAATCTTTTACAAGCTTTCTCAATATCCAAATTTGGATGGTTATACCGTTACCAGCGATCAATGGAATGAAATCAGCGAATTGATTTACAAGATGACGATTTGGGCGGAATTGGGAGATAAATTTGACTATAGAAGCGCGTCAATGACAAATATGCTTTGGGACAAGAAACAAGCTATTATTCATTTCGTCAAACGATATGCGGGGAAACGGACACAAAAAGAACTTGAAAAAGTAATAAAAATAGATTGACAAATTAGGTTGGTTGATATATTCAAATGAGATACCAAGTTTTTTACAACTCAGACGGCTCGGGCGAAATGTATTATTACCTCGTGAAATCTCTTGACAAATAACCAACCTTAATCTATAACAATAAAGATGAAAAGCTACTCTACAAAATTCGTGGAAATACTCACAAATATCATTGCGCAATCCCTATACGCTCACGGAAAGAATATTTTTTATAAAATCGGTGAGGATAATTACGGAACTGTTTTGAAAAATACCGAATTTTATGATTTCCGGATCGTGAATATTATCAAGTAATTACAGCCGTTGAATCCTAACTCTACCTATTACAATTTATGAAAAACCACATCAAATACCCCACCGGCAAGCCATTTAGCTTGAAAATGTTGCTCAGTCAACAAAATCTTATCAAATCAAAGGATAAGAAAATCACCAAAGTTGGCCTTTTCCTCAAGGTCAAACGCGAACTCGCCAAGGGCAATCTTAAGGTTGTCGGCAAAAAAATCAATGGGCGCGGACGCCCGCAATTTCTCTATCGCCGGGTGGAGATGCCAAGCGTGCAAAATGCGCCGGAAGCAATGACGGCGTAAAATCAGAAACAAAAAGATCGTTATCATCGAAATGCCTCGATCGTGTTTTGCACACGTTCGTGGTATTTTCGTTTTCAGCGTCCATCCGGGAAATTGCCAAAATCAATAACTTGCTGTAGATGCGACTCAAACGCAACAAATATTTTTGAAGAAATGTCTTGTTTGAAACTCTTTCTTTGGATACCCTGATGGCGAATCGGGGAAATCCCTGATTTTTTTGTTAGTTAAACTGCTGATAACCAAGAAAGTTAGAAAATAAATGAAGTCTGTAATTCCCCCCGCGTTGTGCTCTTGTTCATTTCTCGCATTGGACGATTGCGAAACAAAAATTAGCGAAATAATCAGGGGGTGGCCGCGAGGTCACGGAACGCTAGAGGTGGCAGCGCAAAGGGGCGAATTGGCGGGCTGGATCGAATGCTTGGCGTGGAACAAACAAATTGACGAAGAAACGCGTGCGATTCTCAACGGAATTTACGTTCAAGGGTGGGATAGATACGAAGCAATCAATCAATTCAGCGAGAAATTTTCGAAAAGATCCAAAAAGAAAATTGTTAAAAATAAAGTTAGTTTAATCAAACAAGCTGTTGTGAATGAAAGTGATGCGAATATGTCTCAATAATGCGTTAAGAGGATATTGAGTAATTCAGTAAATTTTATGTGAAAATAAGTTGTTGACTATTATCAAGAATTTTCTATCATGTCGTTGTTATGAAAACCATGACACTACAACAACCAGCGAGGGTCAATCGAATCGACTTGAAAAAGGCGGTCCTTTTGGAGTTGAAGCGTATTGACGAAGAACGGCACTTATACGATTCCATTCTGAAAAAGTTGGGTGGGATCAATGAAGTACGCGAGGAAACAATAACCAAGAGGACAAATAAAACGCGGAAACCCCGACACGTTGGGGCTCCTGCGGAATTGTATGACCTTTTGAAACCAACAATCGGGAGCGAATTCACCGTTGATAAGGCAATGGAGGTCGTTAAAGCGGTGGGGGCGGATTACAATCGGGTCGGATGCATGAACGCAATCCAAAGCCTTCTGAAAAGCGGAAAGGTGAAAATTGTGCATTCTGGAAGGGGCAGAGCTTGCGCCGTATATGCTCTGAAAACTCCGCGTAAGAATACCGCCGCAATAGAAAAGGCAACAAATACAGAATAATACAGAAAGGAGAAATTCAACAATAATTAGAAGGGGCGCATTGGGAACTTTGCGCCCCTTTTTGTGAGAAATACATTGACAAATTACTTTAATCAGGCTATAAAAGAATCATGTTTAATCAATTTGATTTCTACGTGGTCCAAGTTCGCAGCACTCGCAAAACAGATTTGAAGCGTGCTGGGGTTGCGGCAAAAGACATTAAATCTGAACGAGATGGTTACAAAACATATGGATATGGAATGTATGCCCGCAAATTCCCTCAGTTTATTTATGTCGCATCTGTTGGTTATGTGGATATGGCAGGGAAAACCGTCGATGAAGCACAAAAGAGAGTTGCAGAAATTGAGCGGGAATGGAAGAATAAAGGGTGCACCACAAATGTCAAATATTTTGCAGTGGATTAGTTTATGAATCAATTCACTACAATTTCTCCAATTTGAGTATTTCCAAGCTGGCTATCTACCAATAAATTTTGTTGAAATTACCGATCAATTATGAAAGAAATAGACTGCCCGCCAGAAATGGCCGCGAAAATTTGCGAATTGTGGCACATTTCCAGAACCGCACTATCCGGCAAACCATGCGGGCGTTACGAACGAATGCAATATGTCTCAAAATGGCTTGAGAAAGACTACCCAGAGAGAACGAGCAAGGAACTTTGGATTACCATTGACAAAGAAACTCAATTATTCAGACCAATTTAATAATATGAACTCATTCCGCTGCAATCCCGATGGAGAAGAAAACCAGAAAGCTATGTATGTCCATAATCAATATGTGGGAGCATTAAAAATTCAAATGCTTGATGCCCAACGCGATACTGAAAATAATATCCCCGTGTTCCGCACAGCTAGAAATAAGTTAGCTGCACGTGATTCTATGCAAAATTGATAATTTATCCTTGACCTTGAAAAATTATTACGGTATAAACAAATCATGAACATGTATCTCTGTTACGGTCGCAGCGGAACAGCTTATCTTGTCAAATCTTCCTATTCGCATCTTGCTTGCGCGAAAATTGAAAAGCAATTTGGGGATGTCGTATCTTGTTGGTTCATTGGTAAAAAAATCCCTGAAAATGCTGTAATTATTGAATAATCTCTTGACTTTTCAATAATATTAAGTTAAATATCAAATTATGGAAAAAATATCCCCCTCCCCGAACGTTTTTGCAGTCCGCATTGCACCATTTACCGGAATTGAATGGAAGCATGAAGATGAAATTGTAGGCTGCTATCGGCACGAATTTGTTTCACTTTTTGATCTATTAAAATGGGCGCGGGAGCGTTATGGGACGCGGTTTGCCAAGCAACTTGAAAAAATGAAAATTGACAACGAATGGAAAGGAAATCTCTGATTATGAATATCAAAACCATAAATCATCCTCTTAATAACTTTGGCTATGCAATCTATCGCGGACCAGAAAATGAAGGGCTACGGCGGGGAGACGTTGTTGAACTTGTGACTTCGGTTTATCAACGCGGGCGGCAGCGATTTATTGAAGGAGTTTTCAAAAATTTTCGTTATTTTGACTTGAAGCCTAGCCAACTGAAAGGAATCAATCAATGAATGAAGAACTCAAACTGACTTACGATCAAATAAACAAAATCTTGCTTCTAGGAATGCAGAAAATACGAACACAAGGAACAATTGGAGAGTCACTTACCCCCGACTAAAGTCGAGGGCTTGTCCCGCAACTAGCCGGGACGTTTGGCTTGGTGACTAAAGCCTGCCCATCAAGAGCATTGCAAGTAGCAATGATCGAGTTGGGGTGTTTGTTTCTCAATTTAAGGGCAATATTGTTCGCGGCGTTTAATTCCGCATCCAATACGACACCATCTTTCCCATAATAGCGCCGCCCTTTTCTTTCTCCACTCTTCTTTCCTGTCCGAAAATCAATTTGAGACGTAAACTTTGGATCAATGACCTGCACACGCTTACCCATGTATGCCGCCTTATATTCCAAAATAGTTCTCAGTTGATAGAAGGGAACTTGAGAAATTGCATTTTTATTTTCGTATTTGTTCTTTTTCTGTTTAATGTTGGTTAAATCTTCTAAAACAATAACATCCGCATCCGTTTTAAGTATCTCGTTAGCAACCAAATGTGATTGGTTTTTATTCTTATTACGTTCTTTTCTTCGTAACTTTTTAAGATGTCTTTTCGCGGATTTAGTGCCCTTAGACCTCAACTCTCGCTTTAAATGACGAAGTTTCCGCTTATCATGATTAAATTTCTTATCTTGAATCAATTTCCCTTCTGATGTCGCCGCGATAATCCTCATTCCAAGATCAACTCCAATAATTTTATCTCCCCTAACGGGTTTTTCTTCGACGCGAAATGACAATGAGAGCCAAATATCCCCATTACGTTCAAAAATTAAAGGATCTGCAATGTCATAGTTGTCAATCATCTTTTGCAACTTTGGATATACAGCGAACTCTACCCAAATTCTTCTACCGCCGCTTGCTGTTAATTTAATTTTTCTTTCAAACCAGTTTGGGGTATAAAGATTTTTGTTTAATCTACAGCTTAATTTCTTTTTCTCAATAGGTTTGTCAATTTCGTGTTTGTTGGATTTAATTGAACGATATGCGGATAAACACTCTTGTTCTGCTTGGATTGTAATATCTGCCAAAGAATTAGGATTTTCCGCCCTAAACTTGCGATAAAATTTTGCATGTAAATCAACAATACTATTCTTCGCCGCGCCGAAATGAGCCTTAGATGCTTCATTGAAAGCAAATCGTTGCATTTCTAAAGTTTTAAGGATTCTTTCTTTTTCCTCTTGGCTTTGAAATATAACCCTTGTATTATAGGTCAACATGAGTAATATTACACGGATTTTTCCAAAAATACTAAAAAATCTTCCATACAATGAAAAAATCTCTATTTAGCCGCAAAATTCACCACCCGAATAAATTCGGGAGTCCCCTTTTGCTAATTTTATGGAAAGTTGCATTTATTAAATAATAGGTTGACAAAATAACGTTCTTCCCGTAAAACTTGACTTATGAATCTATCCGACTACAAAAAAGCGTGTGCCGTCCGAAGTGAAATCATCCGTGCGAACGCTGGGAAAAGAATGGCTGGCCGCGCGCAAGATCAACTTACAGTTCCCATCCTTCCTAAGCATCCAATGGTTTTGGAATGCTATGATAGAGACGGCGATTTTTTGTATTGTATTCGCCCAGGAGAAGAATTGCCGGGAGAGGTAGTAAAAACCAAAACAGTCAAAGCAAAATGGTAATAGTCCCCCCCAATCACTTTCGCTCTTCTATTTCTTGGCGGGAACGCAAAATGCTCTGAATTCTGAGTATAATAATCAAGAAAAGTTGCCGTGGAGAGTGGATTATTTCAGATAAAAGGTTGACTTTTTAATTTATTCATGCGAGTATAAAAACCATGAACATTACACCTCACACCTTTCTTTCTGCCGGAACCAAGGTCCAAGTTCAAAATAAACGAGGTGAAGTTGTAAAGTACGATATTAAAAAGGACCAGTTTGGTGCACCAATCAATGTCCATACCGTCAAATTGACAGAGGTATTTTCTCACCGCATAGGACAAACACAAGTGTATAAACCACTCAACAAAGTCAAAATACAAGAATGCAATTATGCGTTTATTGAGGTAATAGGGAATAATTGATTTGTTCCACGTAGAACAATTTCTAACTTTTGACAAACAAAATGATAGATCAAGAAAAATCCTTATCTGACTTAATAATGGAAGCCGTTCAAGTTTCTTGGAGTTGCTTGTATTCTACCATGACGCCGGATGGACATTATTTTGATGTTCGCGAGGAATCCGCGATGAGTGAGGATGAATGGAATTTAATTTCCGCGCACGCCGATGGACTCATTCAAAAGTATATAAATAATCAAATGGATGGAAGATGTTCCTTGCAAAATATGATTAATTTTGATATTGTGGCTTTTGAAGATAAAATAAAGAAAGAAATTGTAATCATGCAATCTATTCTGAATAAACTAGGAATGCCGCGCAAGTTGACCGTGGAAGAATTGCGGGTAAGAGGGTATAAATACTAGAAATAATGACAAAATATAAAATCACTTACGGCGGCGGTTGCAGAAAAAACAACGAAATGCATTTCAAGTTGCTGAAAATATGTCCGCAGGCACAAAATAAATTGATTCTTCCCGCAGCCCTTTATTCAAAAAGGAGACTCTTGCATCTGTAGGATTTGACAGAAGAAAAGGTCGTGGAGTTGCGCGCGGCAGGGTTTTCTGTGAAGCGGGAATTGACACCAGACGAATTGCGAAAAAAGTTTGAAATAAGTTGAATCTACTAGGGTTATTTGTGAAATATACTCTTTAAATAAAACGGTATTTGTGAACGCCCGCACGAGAAATATAGGGAATTTGTGAGGGATTTGCGTTAAATAACAAGGTAATAATACCTAGAGACGGGCGAATTTGCGAGAGATGTCTTGTAAATATGAACATGAATTTGTGAAAGAAGGCGAGTAAATAATAGACGTGCAGACTAGCATCCCGACCCCGCACACCCTAAAGGCACGAGTGCGAATTGCGGTAACTTTCACTTGTTGAGAATCGCTCGCAATAAGAAAACTGGTGCTTTTGAGATTCATTTGCAATAGATGGGTATATGCAATGTATTTACTTTGTAAAAACTAACTTTGGCGGGAAAAATGCTTGACTTTCCTACGGAAAGGGACGACTCTTGCGAAATGCGAACAAGCACAATTCACGGCTAGCCAATTTTTCAAGCTGAACCATTGAAGGGTCAAATTTCGGATGCATTGCGGGAAGCTTTTGACAATGCAAACTCCGCCAAGTTGCTCTCGGAACTTTTTGGAAAAATTTGGCGTGTGATTGCAGAATTGAGCACGGGAGTAAATTTTGCGGGGCTTGTATGCCGATTTTCTCCGGGAAACGGGGCGTCATATCGCAGTTGGCAAAATGTCCGAGCAGCGTCATTTGCGGAATTCCAGCGGAAAATGTGGGAGGAATGCACAGTTTGTTTTTTTCAAAAAAACTATTGACAATAGAATTTTTCCCTATATGGTGAGGTCTTGCAGGAAAAACTAATTAAATCCCAAAAACATGAAAACACAGAAAGAAATCCGCGAAACTTATAAAAATTTGTCTCTTGAAAACTTCATTTCGGGCCGCGCTTGTCACGAAAAAACAGGCTGGCAGGAGGTCCCGGAACTGGAATTGGTGCCGGAGGATATCGCGGAATTGACAAACTTGTTTGGCTTCCGTGCGCGTTCAAGCACAAAAGCAGCCTTGCAATTTGCTTTCGAAAATTCGCGCACGTTGAAACCTTACGGCATTTATAATCGTATCCAGTGGAATTCTTCGCGGGGATGGTCCTATTGTGCGTGCCAGGATTATCCGTTGGAAATTTCCCAAATTAGAGCGTTGCTCGTCAAAAGCTGAAAATTCTCAAAAAATCTATTGACACTTGCGAGAAAAACTATATTTTCCACGTTGTCAGACACAAACCATAAAAAACTAACTCCATGAAAAACAACTATTTATTTACTACGCAAGCGGAAGTTCGGCGTGCCTTTTGGCAAGACCATCCGCAATACCAGCGGCGGGGAGCAAAAAAGCAAAACGATTATTGCGCTGACATTCGGCAACTTTTTGTCGAATACGTTGACACTCTCGCGAGGAACGGCACAATCAGCGAAAAATTGGCGGCACGAGCGACGCTGTAACAAGCCGGAAAACCAAAAACACAAAAACCGTGAGGATAAACTAACTGTCATGAAAATTATTAAGCAGACAACAGGAACAAAATTAGCAATTGGAATCGAAGGACCGCGTGAACGAGCTGAAATTCTTCACAACCGCGTCTATAATTTCGGAGGAACAAACGGACATTTGCACGAGCTAGGAGACAACTTTTTCTATTTTCTCGGTGAAGAACGCGAAATTTTTCGCGCGCTTACCCAACAAATTGCACAGCGAATCTCTCTCTTGGGTGAGGCCAAGCGCTTCAAAAAAAACCCGCGCGCGTTTTGTCTGCATTGTATGAGGCGTGCGGCAACGGAAATGCACGGTTGGACGGAGGAAAATTTCCGGGGAAACATAGCGGGCGGGAGGAATTTTCATCGCGTGCTGGACGGCGGAGCACCAGACTTTGCGCCGGAGTTCGAGGATTAACCCAAGTCATGAAATCAAAATCTAACTCGGTACAAAAACTATTATGAGTAAAAAGTTAACAGCAAAAAAAATGGGCAGTTATGGAATTGATTGGAACAATGTGGATCTTAATTCCCCTTGTGAGTCGTACCAGAATCTTATTGAAAATCTAACTTTTAATTCTCTTCTTTTGGAAATTAATTCTAATCTTTCGGTGATTGATGAAAAAACGGTCGCAGCACAATTCGAGGATGATCTGCAAGGCAGGGTGAGAGAATCACGCGATATTTTCCGCGCGAACCTTGCAAACATCATTGCTCATGCAAAAAAAGAGCGGGAGGATGTATAATCCGCTTATGACGCTTTTTTTCTTAACAATTGGCGCAATTTCTCTTGCTATGTTTATTGACTGGAACAGAGCATGATCAGAGAATCAAAAAACACTAACGAATCAAACTAATGAAAGACAAACTGGAAAAATTCATTTATTCTCCCGAGTACCTAACGTGGGGAGAATATTGGGAGATTGCACGCGCGGAATCTTTAAGTGGGAGATATATCCCCTGTTATTTTTACGATCGGTCCGCGCGATTTGCATCCAAACTTATTCCCTATAGTAGCGTTGTAAACTGGGAAAAAATTTATGAGACTCGAATCTTTCGGATGACTTTCCTATATCATCGGAGAAAATTTTTAGAATGGTCACAGAAATCTTAGCAATCGAAAACCATTCGCGCGAGAATCGGCGGAAACTTCGCGAAATTGAGCGAATTGAGAGGGAGATTGAAAAAGCCAATTTTGCACTTTTAATGCTTGACAAGAGTGCAAAAAGCAAAATCAACTGGGAGGCGCGATGAGTCTTTTTCTCTGTCTGACTGTGCTGGCAAACGCGATGTTGATTAGCAAAATGGAGCCGTCTGCGGCGATAGTTTGGGGAATTTTCTCCTCAGTGAGCCTTGCATATTTGCTTATTAATGCGCGAATTTGGGACACTTCCGTGTCGAAAAAGTAAAAATCTTGTGGCGCAAGCCGTTTTTCTTGTGTTGTAAACCATTGAATTGCAAGGAATAGAAATTATTTTTAATTATTTTGCACTTTCCTGTTGACAATCAGCGGGAAAAAGAACAAATTATTTCCGTTATGAAAACCGAACAAAATTTTAAAACCCGGATGGGATGGTTGAAACATAAATTCGATTATTCTGGAATAAGTGGTAACCCAAGAATTACCATTGCGGAATTGATGGAGTTGCAAAACTGGTACGAGGAAGTAGCCGAATTTTTTGACGACACCGGCAACCGGGATATGTCACAGATTCTTTGGTTGAGGGAAGAACAAGTGAACAGCACGTTGCACGCTAGGGAAAACCAATGAAATCAAATTTTCAACTCTCCACACTCGACCAGTGGAAACTCCACCTAATCTGTTTGCGGCATGATCGCAAATTCGCCTGGCACCTTGCCGGACTTTGGAGACCCGTGGAAGTGCCAGTCAAAGCCATTGTTTCCGGCGTTCTGTTTGTGTTTTTGTTCAGGTGAACCCCATGAAAAAGCCAACCTTTAAAAATCATCATCCCGTTGGAAAGTCTCGCAGTTTTGATCATATGTACGTTGACATCAAGTTTGAAAAGTGCGTAATCGGACAGATTGCCTTTTGGCAGAAAGCGTTTTCCGATCCCGGAGAATTTCAGGCGAGTCTGAAGGTCAAAACAGAACCGACAAAAGAGAATTTGTGTGCCTGGAGATGGTTAAGGTTAAAGAAATCTTTTCCCGGTAGTGACAGCGTACAAGTTGATGCGTTCAAAGAATGGATTATTGAAAATTGGACAACTATTCTGGAAAAATTTGATCTTTACTTTTTGGAAGAAGAATTGATCGCCTTGGAGAATTTTTCGCCGATAGTGGGCTGCAAGCCGGGGCGATAACATCAAACCGGCTTTGCCGCGTCTCTTTGTAATTCCCTGTTAGTTTCCCCACTAGCGCCATAAAGCGCCATTTCTCCCCATTTTGCGGGAGCGTGACGGCCTTTTGAGTCATCGGCGGGAGTGTAGTGCCGGCGGTAGAATTAGGGCAGATTTTTCGCCATTTTGTGAGGCGGAATCGTGCGGATTTTTCGCGTGTTTTTCGTTCAGTCTAACCTTTGCTTTTGTTAGTGGTTTTTCCAGAGTAAAACAGACATTAGAATGAGGAAAAATTGTTGGCGTTTAGATATAGAGGATAGAAGAGAGAAAAGACATGGGATAGAAAGGATAAGAATTGAATTTTTATTATCAGGCTTTTTTTGTTTTATGAATACTTCTTAAAAAACAAATCCTAATATTTTTATATCTCAATATGTTCATACATTAACCTTTTTACCATAGTAATATCCCTTAAAATGCTAACTAATCAGGGCCGGGATACTTAATATTAGAGCGGGAAACATTAGTATTAGTATCCGAGAAATCCTTAGTATTTGCACTGCTGGCGCGAGCACTTGGCACTAAGAAACATCAGTATTCATTACATTTATTAAATTTCACTTTTCAAACATC
>Ga0172380_10002906_pt1 | contig 24946 bp, 19 predicted proteins | sample Leawe162metaG_FD_119747 | JGI IMG/M metagenome (GOLD analysis project Ga0172380, IMG submission 119747) | Leachate microbial communities from a municipal landfill in Southern Ontario, Canada - Leachate well 162 metaG | ecosystem: Engineered > Solid waste > Landfill > Unclassified | place...
GAGGGGAGAGGTTCGACGACCTGTCGATAATGCGAGGGAGGGCGAAGCTCCGTCTGAGCCGTAATAAATGGGCTCACACGGAGGTTCGCCCTCCCATCGTTGGCGTTACGCGCGGATTTGGGTTCCGCTGCCGCGGTTGACATGCGTAAGTCATAATGCGCAATGTGGGAAAGCCATGAGAATCACCCTGTCCATACCCGACGCCGTTGCCTCCCGGTTCCAAATGGCCGTGCCTCCCCGCCAGCACTCCCGGCTCGTCACCCGCCTTTTGGAAGCCACCTTGTCCGAGCACGAAGACTCTCTTGCCGCGGCCTGCCGGGCGGCAAACCGGGACAAATCCCTCGCGCTTGAAATCGACGAGTGGCAGGCGTTTGAAGACAAAGCGCCCGAATGAGCGAGCCGACCATCACACGTGGCGAAGTCTGGTGGGTTTCACTTGATCCGGCTTAGGGATCGGAAATCAAGAAAACCAGACCTTGCGTGGTGCTCACGCACAACACGTTGAACAAACTGCGCAAGACGGTCGTTGTGGTGCCCCTCTCAACGGCTGCCAGGCCGCATCCTCCGATCACGGTCCCGGTATCATGCCACACTTTGGAGCGGGGCACTTTGCAGGGATTTTCAGAAGCGCGCGGATTTCCGATTCTCCAGTGTGAATTTTCCTTCCCTTGCATCCCGGAACCCACCCTTCAGACTCTTTCCATGCACCGTTCCTCCCGTTTTCTCAGCCTCCCCGCCTGCTTGTTTCTTGGAGCCGGACTCCTGGCCGCCCAAACCCCGCCCCCCGCGCCTGCGACGCCTCCCGCGCCCAAACCGGAGACATACATTCACCTCCACTTCGGTCGCCTGCCGAAAATCGCGCCGAACCCGCCGGACGAAAAACTTCCCCACGCAGTCCTCCGTGCGGGCGCGGCGGCGCAGCCCTTCCGCGCCAGCGTTGGCGGCAGGGAATACGACTTCGCCCAGCTTCTCCGCCTGCGCCCCGCCGACACCGATGGCAAGGACGTAAAGATCCTCACCCCCTTCAAGTTCACCCATCCCGGCCTGTTGAACGACCTGCGGGAACTCGAATTCATCAAAAAGAAAATCGCCGCCGGCGAACAGCCCTGGGCCGGGGAATTCGAGAAATTGAAAAAACACCGCTTCGCCAGCCTCGACTACGTGGCGAAAATGAAACCGGTGCCGGAGGTGATCTCCTGCGACTTCTCCGGCGCCAACAACAAGGGCTCGCTGGAAGAGCAGCGCGATGGCAACGCCGCCGTCACCCAGGCACTGCTGTGGTATTTCACCGGCGACGAAGCCTACGCCAAAAACGCCGCCCAGATTCTCGACACCTACGCCGCCACCGTCACCTCGCACGAAGGCAAAAACTGGTATCTCGAAGCCGCCTGGGTCGGCTCCGTCTTTCCCGTCGCCGCCGACCTTTTGCGGAGCACCTACCCCGCCTGGCAGGGAGCGCCCCGTGTCGCCAAGTGGTTCAACGATGTCCTGCTCCCGCCTCTCCACAGCCGCGCCGCCTACGGCAACCGCGAAAGCGCCGGCCTCAACGCCCTGGCCGCCATCGGCGTCTTCAACGAGGACACCGCCGCCCTCTACACCGCCCTTCAGCGCTGGATGAACTTCGTCCCTGCCTACCACTACCTCGCCGAAGAGGACGGCCCGATTCCCCACCTGCCGGACTACTGGACGCCGGACGTCGCCCCCAGCGAGGAATTCCTGCTCAAGCTCAACGCCGGCACACAGCCCAAGGACTGGACGCCGTGGATACAAATCGCCGCCGAAAAATGGAACATTAACATGCGGCGGGGCAAATTCGGTGACGACATCACCGCCATGCGCAAGGCCACGCTGGAAGAGCGCAACCCGGCGGCAGCCTGGCGGGGCGCGCCCGCGACCTATCTGTCCGGCTACACCGCGGAAACCGCGCGCGACCTTGCCCATGTGGACGCCGGCTTCAACTCCGAAATCAACACCGCCGAAATCGCCTGGCACCAGGGCATCGACGTTTACACCCCCATGCAAAAGCGCCTCACCCTCTTCATGGAAACCCACCTCGGCCTGCGCCTTGGCATCAAGCCGCCGCCGCCGCTCACCCTCGAACCGAGCTGGGAAGCGATGAGAAAACTCCGCGCCGGGGAGAAGCTTGAGAACGCGGTCGAAATCCGCCTCATCCCCTACGGCATCAGCGCCACCTGGGAAATCGCCTACAACCACTATGCCAACCGCCAGGGCATCCCCCTGCCCAACACCCGCCGCGTGATCGACTGCATCCGCCTCACCGGCCCCAACGGCTACAAAGTCCCCAAGGGCACCGAGCCCAACGCCGACGGCCTCTGGGAATTTCCAGCCCCCATCCCCCCGCTGTTTGCCACCGTCATCAGCGAATCGGCGGGCTGGACCGCCCTCTGGGAGGCATTTACCCACGGCGAGTTGGATGCGGACGGTGAATCCGGGAAGCGCAAGTAAACCGCCAAAGATATGCATTGGATTGACTGGCTCTTTATCGCCGTCCCGTTGGTGTTCATCTTTCTTGTGGGCGCTTACACGCGCCGGTACATGAAGAGCGTCGCCGATTTTCTCTCCGGCGGACGGATGGCGGGGCGGTATTTGATCGCCGTGGCACGGGGGGAACTGGGCTCCGGCGCGGTGGTGTTTGTCGCGGCATTTGAGATGATCCGGGAATCGGGCTTCACCCTGACCTGGTGGCAGTGGATCAACGTCCCCGTCGGTCTCATGATCGCCATCACGGGTTTCGTGGTTTACCGCTACCGCGAGACACGGGCCATGACCCTGGCCCAGTTCTTTGAAATCCGCTACAGCAAGTCCTTCCGCCTGTTCACGGGGGCGCTGGGCTTTTTTGCCGGCCTGGTCAACTTCGGCATCATCCCCGCCGTCGGGGCACGTTTCATCAGCGTCTTCCTCGGGTTTCCGCCGACGCTGGAAATCTTCGGCTTCACGGTGATGACGTATATTCCGGTGATGGCGGTGTTGCTGTCGATCACGGTCTATCTGACCATCACGGGCGGGCTGATTTCGGTCATGATCACGGATTGCATCGAGGGCATGATTTCCCAGATTTTCTATCTGGTCATCATTTTCACCCTGGTGTTCCTGTTTCCGTGGCGGGACATCATGGAGGTGCTGGGCAACCGCCCGGCGGGCCAGTCCCTGATCAACCCCTTCGATGCCGGGGGATTGAAAGACTTCAACATGGCCTATGTGCTGATGGGAGCCTTCACCGCCGTTTATGGCACCATGGCGTGGCAGAATGCGAGCGCCTACAACGCGGCCGGACTGACGCCCCACGAGAACCGGATGGGAAACATCCTGGGCCGCTGGCGCGATTCGGCGCGAACCACCGCCGTGGCGCTTCTGGGAGTCTGCGCCATAACCTATCTTTACCATCCGGACTTTGCCGCCCAGGCGGCCCATGTGCAGGAAACGATCTCCCACATCCCGGACCCGAAAATGCAGCAGCAGATGTTGTTGCCCACCGCCGTGACCGAGATGCTGCCCATCGGCGTGAAGGGCATGCTGTGCGTCATTTTGCTGATGGGGGTGTTCGGCGGGGATTCCACCCACCTGCATTCCTGGAGCGGCATCTTCATCCAGGATGTCCTGGTGCCGCTGCGCAGGAAACCATTCAGCCCCAAGGCCCACATCCGCCTGCTGCGCGGCTCCGTCATCGGCGTGGCGCTGACCGCCTTCATTTTCGGCTCGCTCTTCCGGCAGATGGAGTATGTCGCCATGTGGTGGGCGGTGACCGGGGCCATCTACGTGGGCGGGGCGGGAGCCGTCATCATCGGCGGGCTCTATTGGAAGAAGGGAACCACCGCAGGGGCCTGGGCCGCCCTGCTGACGGGCTCCAGCCTTTCCGTGGGCGGGATTGTCGCCCGGTTGATCCTGGATGAAAAATTCCCGCTCAACGGCATGGAAGTCTCCTTTTATGCCTGCCTGGCGGCCATCGCTGTTTACGTGGTTGTCTCACTGCTGACCTGCCGCGAAGACTTCAACATGGACCGCATGCTCCACCGCGGTGCTTATGCCAAGATCAAGGAACGGGGAGGCGACCAGCAGGAGATGGGTCCCGCAGTCCACCGCAGGATTTCGTTCCTGGGCAAAATTCTCGGATACGATGAGAATTTCACCCGTGGGGACAAGTGGATCACCGGCAGCCTTTTTGCCTGGAGCATGATTTGGTTCGGCACGTTTGTCAGCGGTTCCCTCTGGAACCTGCTCGCCCCCTGGCCGCTGGAAGTCTGGAGCGCGTTCTGGCACTTCCAGGCGGTGGGCATTGCCATCCTAGTGGCGGTCGCCACCTCCGTCTGGTTCACCTGGGGCGGGCTGCGGGACATCCGTGACCTTTTCAGGCGCTTGCGCTCCCAGAGCGTCAACCACATGGATGACGGAACCGTCGTGGGGCATCAGAATCTGGACGAGGCTCCAACGGACCCAAAACCTGACGTGCCGGAAAGCCGCGATTTTCTCCAGTGAGAATACAGCGAACATTGTGCGTCGTTTTTGTGCCGATAGCCTGAATGGATGAAGGCACATCCCGTCCTTCTGGAAATTCATGAATACGAATACACGGACGAAAGCGGCTCCATCTCACGCCCGGAATTTTCAGGATCGGAAGCCTGAAAAACCGAACCGCGCCGGCCCGAGCGTTTTGTCGGCGGCGGACTCAGGGAATACGCCGCCGCGCGCCATCCGGAGGGTTCTGGTCACGGGAGCCACGGGGTATCTCGGGCGTTCCCTTAGCGAAGTGCTCGCGGAGGATTTTGATCTGATTCGCATGGATGTTGCGCAGGCATCGGGACCGGGCGAATTTCTTTCCGCTTCCGTGACGGACGGGGCGGCGCTGGAAGCGGCTTGCCAGCGGGTGGACGCGGTGGTTTTGGCGCACATGGCTCCCAATCGTCCAAAGGTCTATGACTGGCCGGATGCCTGTATGGATACCAATGTGAAAGGCACGGCGCTGGCATTCGAGGCCGCAGCGCGCAACCGCATCCGGCGGGTTGTTTTGATTTCAAGCATTTCCGTGGTTGGAGGCCATCCGGCCCGCGCTTTCCCTACAGCCGAACTCCCGTTTGCCCCCGTCAACCTCTATACGATGACGAAAATGCTGCAGGAGAATATCGCGGGCTACTATCACCGGCGGCACGGAATGGAAATCGCCATCCTGCGGCCCGCCTATATTTTGCGCGAGGATTCCCTGGTCAACAAATACGGCACGAAGAGGAATGCCATCACCTGGCACTGCATCGACCCGCGGGACATCGGCCGGGCCGTGAGAGGAGCCCTTTTCGCCAGGGACCTGAAATTGGAAACCTTCTATCTTGCCGCAGGGCCCGAAGCGGAGGAACACATCGATCTGGCGGCCTTGAAAGAGCGCCTCGAATGGATGCCCAGGCACCGCTTTGAAGGCATCGCCGTGGAGACCGTTTAGCACCTGTCAGCATCAGGACTGGCGGCGTATTTCCTCCGATTTCCCTCCGCAACTACACGTTTATGAACAGACTCATTGCCGATCTCACACACCTGCCTTCCCCGATTTCTGACGAGGCCAGCCAGCGGCTTGCACAAGGCCGCGGCGCTGCGCGCAATCCCGCCGGGGTCGAGATCTCCCTGGACTCCCGCAGCCTGCTTCGCGGGGGCAAACCCTGGATGCCGGTCATGGGGGAAATGCAGTATTCGCGATGCGCGCAGTCCCTCTGGCGGGATGGCCTGCTCAAGATGAAGGCAGGCGGAGTCGATGTGGTGGCGACTTATGTCTTTTGGATTCATCACGAGGAAATCGAAGGGGCGTTCGATTTCTCCGGCCGGCGAAGCCTGCGCGAGTTTGCCTTGTTATGCCAGGAACTTGGTCTTTATCTGTGGCCGCGCTGCGGACCGTGGGTTCACGGAGAATGCCGCAATGGCGGATTCCCGGATTGGTTGCTGCAGCAGGGTTACTTCGCTTTTGTTCCGGAGGAATCAAAAAATCGGGACGGCATTGCCAACGCTCCGCGCGAGGGTTTTGCGCTGCGCAGCGATGATCCGGGATATTTGGCCAAGGTCCGGGCCTTCTATCGGCAGATTGCCAGGCAGTTGGGCGGCCTGTTTTGGAAGGAGGGTGGACCGGTGATCGGGGTCCAGCTTGAGAATGAATACGAAGGCCCCGCCGAGCATCTTCTGACTCTCAAAAAGATCGCCCGCGAATCGGGATTGGACGCGCCATTCTACGCGGTCACGGGCTGGCCCGGCACGAGCACGCCGATCCCGTTCGGAGAGTTGCTCCCGCTCTACGGCGGCTATGCGGAAGGATTCTGGGACCGGAATACCGAGGCGATGCCGGGTGCCTATTGGGAAGGGTTCGCCTTCAAGCCCCGGCGGGTTGACGCGAATATTGCCACGGATCATTTCGGCAGGCGTGAAACGGCGGAGGACCGTGACGAGGGGGCGTATCCCTACCTGACCTGTGAAATCGGCGGGGGAATGCCCGTCAGCTACCACCGCCGCGTGCGGCTTTCCTCCGCCGATGTCGTCGTGTCGGCGCTGGTCAAGCTGGGTGAGGGCAACAGCCTGCCTGGCTATTACATATACCATGGGGGAACAAACCCCGACGCGCAGCTTTCAACCTTGAACGAATCGCAGGAAACGGGCTATCCGAACGACCTCCCGGCCAAGACCTACGATTTTGACGCGCCCTTGGGGGAGTTCGGCCAAGTCAGGGAGCACTACCACGCCTTGCGTCGGTTGAACCTGTTCATCCGCGACTACGGGGAACTCATGGCGGCGATGTCTCCGGTGTTTCCCACGGACACTCCCGCAGGCAAACACGACACGGAAACGCTGCGCTGGTGTGTCCGCAGCGACGGCCGGGGCGCGTTCCTTTTTGTTAATAATTATCAGCGCCTTCAGCCGATGCCGCCCAAGAGGGATGTGCAATTCACTCTCCGGTTCAAGACGGGCGACATCATCCTGCCGGGTGATCCCGTCACTCTGGCGGCAGACAGTTATTTTGTTTGGCCGATCAATATCGACCTCGGCGGAATCAGCCTGATTTACGCAACGGCCGAGTTGCTCTGGAAATTGGACGACGGCGACACTCGTTATGTTTTCTTTGCGGAAACCGCGGGCGTTCCGGCCGAATTTGTGTTCGACAAACCGGTCGAGCCGGTGGCCTCGGCCGGAAAAATCACGAGAAAAGGCGAACGCGTTCATGTAGGCCTGATTCGTCCCGGCCTCGACGCGGCTATCCGGCTGCAAGCCGCCGGGGGCCGGAAGATTTGCATCGTGTTGCTTGATGGCAAGACGTCGCTTTCCGGCTGGAAAGTGATGCTGGGGCAGCGCGAGCATATTGTGCTCACCCCTTCCAATGTGCTTGTGGAAGGCAACCGCCTGCGTTGTCAGACGGACAGGGGTGAGGAGGCCAGCCTGGCGTTGTTGCCCGCGCCGCCCCATGTGACGATCCGCGGCCATTTGACGGAGGGAAAAAGCGATGGCGTTTTCACCCGTTACTCCCTGCCCGGATCGGATTCCCCGCCCTTGGCTGTCAAGGTGGAGCAGATCAGGAACGCGGAGCCCGCGCGGCCCGTGCCCATTGGTCCGACAGGAGTTGCCGAAGCGCCTTCGGATGCGGAATTCGAGCGGGCGGCAGTTTGGAGAATCAAACTCCCGGTTCAGCCCGGGGCTTCACGCGAAATCTTGCTGCGCTTCAACTATCTGGGCGATGCCGCCCGCATCTATCACAACGGCCGCCTGCTGACGGACAATTTTTACCACGGCACTCCGTTTGAATTTGGGATCAAGCCGTATGCCCCGGGCATTTATGACGGGGAGTTGCTTCTCAAGGTCCTGCCGCTGCGCCAGGATGCGCCGGTTTATCTTCTGCCCGAAGCATGGCCGACCCGGCCGACCCCTGAAGGCACGGCGGAACTCAGGGAAACGCAAATCGTAGAAACCAGCGAGGTGGAGGCAATCGTTTCTTAGTTTGGCTCATCAAACTCTCATCAAACTCTTTTCATGCACCGTTCCTCCCGTATTCTCAGCCTCCCCGCCTGCTTGTTTCTTGGAGCCGGACTCTTGGCCGGCCAAACCCCGCCTCCCGCGCCTGCGACGCCTTCCCCCGCGCCGAAAGCGGAGACCTACGATCACCTCCACTTCGGCCGCCTGCCGAAAGTCGCGCCGAACCCGCCGGATGAAAAACTCCCTCCCGCCGTCCTCCGCGCGGGCGCGGCGGCGCAGCCCTTCCGCGCCAGCGTCGGCGGCAGGGAATACAACTTCGCCCAGCTTCTCCGCCTGCGCCCAGCCGACACCGATGGCAAGGATGTAAAGATCCTCACCCCCTTCAAGTTCACCCATCCCGGCATGTTAAACGACCTGCGGGAACTCGAATTCATCAAAAAGAAAATCGCCGCCGGCGAACAGCCCTGGGCCGGGGAATTCGAGAAACTGAAAAAACACCGCTTCGCCAGCCTCGACTACGTCGCGAAAATGAAACCGGTGCCGGAGGTGATCTCCAGCGACTTTTCCGGCGCCAACAACAACTGCTCGCTGGAAGAACAGCGCGACGGCAACGCCGCCGTTACACAAGCTCTCCTCTGGTATTTTACCGGCGACGAAGCCTACGCCAAAAACGCCGCCCAGATTCTCGACACCTACGCCGCCACCGTCACCTCGCACGAAGGCAGGAACTGGTATCTCCAAACCGCATGGATCGGCTCCGTCTTCCCCGTCGCCGCCGACCTTTTGCGGAGCACCTACCCCGCCTGGCAGGGAGCGCCCCGGGTCGCCAAATGGTTCAACGACGTCCTGCTGCCGCCTCTTTACAGCCGCGCCGCCTACGGCAACCGCGAAAGCGCCTGCCTCAACGCCCTGGCCGCCATCGGCGTCTTCAACGAGGACACCGTCGCCCTCTACACCGCCCTCCAGCGCTGGATGAACTTCGTCCCCGCCTACCACTACCTCGCCGAAGAGGACGGCCCCATTCCCCGCCTGCCGGACTACTGGACGCCGGACGTCGCCCCCAGCGAGGAATTCCTGCTCAAGCTCAACGCCGGGACCTCCCCCAAGGACTGGACGCCGTGGATCCAAATCGCCGCCGAAAAATGGAACATTAGCATGCGGCGGGGCAAATTCGGTGACGATCTCGGCGGCTTGCGCAAGACCGCGCTGGAAGAACGGGACCCGGCGGTGCTCTGGGGGGGCGCACCCGCGACCTACCTGTCAGGTTACACCGCGGAAACCGCGCGCGACCTTGCCCATGTGGACGCCAGCTTCAACTCCGAAATCAACACCGCCGAAATCGCCTGGCACCAGGGCATCGACGTTTATGCCCCCATGCAAAAGCGCCTCACCCTCTTCATGGAAACCCATCTCGGCCTGCGCCTTGGCATCAAGCCGCCCCCGCCGCTCACCCTCGAGCCAAGCTGGGACGCCATGAGAAAACTCCGTGCCGGAGAGAAGCTTGAGAGCACGGCCGAAATCCGCCTCATCCCCTACGGCATCGGTGCCACTTGGGAAATCGCCTACAACCACTATGCCAACCGCCAGGGCATCGCCCTGCCCAACACCCGCCGCGTGATCGATATCATCCGCCTCACCGGCCCCAACGGCTATAAAGTCCCCAAGGGCACCCCGCCCAATGCCGACGGCCTCTGGGAATTTCCAGCCCCCATCCCCCCGCTGTTTGCCACCGTCATCGGCGAATCGGCGGGCTGGACCGCCCTCTGGGAAGCCCTCACTCACGGCGAACTCAATGCCAGTCGCCAGCTTCCATAGTCCTGCGTAAATGACGTAACAAGGCGGTTCTCCAGTGAGAATGCAACAGCTATTGTCCGTCGTTTTTGCGCCGATAACCTGAATGGAAGAAGGCACATCCCGTCCTTCGGGAAACTCATGAATACCAATACACGCCCGGAAGCGGCTCCATCTCAGGCCCGGAATTTTCAGGATCGGAAGTCTGAAAAACCGAACCGCGCCGACCACAGCATTTTGCCGGCGGCGGACTCAGGGAATACGCCGCCGCGCGCCATCCGGAGGGTTCTGGTCACGGGCGCCACGGGGTATTTGGGCCGTTCGCTTTGTGAGGTGATGGCGAAAGATTTCGATCTGATCCGCATGGATATTGCGGGCTCGGGGTTGCGGAACGGGGATGCCGGACAGGAAATACTGGGCTCGGTGACGGATCGCGACCTTCTCGATCGGGCTTGCGGCCAGGCCGATGCCCTGGTGTTGGGCCACATGTTTCCCAATCAGCCGGGAGCATATGCCTGGCCGGATGAGTGCATGGACGTCAACGTGAAAGGGGTGGCGCTCGCGCTGGAGGCCGCCGCGCGGCATCACATCAAACGCGTGGTGCTGATCTCCAGCGTGGCGGTGGTCTGGGGCCACGTGCTGGCGAAAACGTTTCTCACGAACGATCTGCCGCCTTTCCCCACCAACATTTACGGAATGACGAAATGGCTGCAGGAAAATGTCGCATGGTATTATCACCAGTCCCGCGGGCTGGAAATCGCCGTGCTAAGACCCGCCCATGTGTTGCGCGGGGACTCGCTGGTCGATAAGTATGGCGAGAAGCGGGACCTGGTCACCTGGCAGTGCATCGACCCGCGGGACATCGGGCGGGCGGCGGTGGCGGCCCTGCGCGCCAGGGAACTCGCGTTTGAGAAATTCCATCTGATGGCGGGTCCGGATGCGGAGAACCATGCCGACCTCGATCCCGCCAGGGAACACCTGGGTTGGGTGCCGCAGTGCCGCTTCGAGGGCCTCCCCGTGGAGTCCGTTTGGCCCGCAGTTTCATGAAAGCGCGGGTCTGTTGAGAAGGCATTTTGTCCAACGCGCGATCACCTGCTACCCTGGAAAAATCATTTGGAACCCTTTTTAACTCCCCGTCACCTTCACCGGGCTTGACGCGCTTGCGATTTGATCGACCCGGTCCCAGCCGCGAGCCGGGGCCGCAGTGTCTCCCCCGGGAACCAGGTGCTGTCAATCAGGGTGCGAATGGGGACTTCCGGAGCGCCCCGCTCGCCGCGGTGGATCATTCCCACCAAAACATCCAAGGCTGTTTTCCCGATTAGAAAGTCGTTTTCGTTGGCTCCGGAGATGCGGGGATTCTTCGGGTCCACGGCCATGCTGACAAAACCGATGTCCGCTGGAACCTGGTATCCGAGTTTCTCGACCTCCGGGAGGAAATTGTTGAATCCGATCAAAACATCCGGCTGGTATTTTTTGATCCACTTCGCGAAGGCCGCGCCCTCCTTGGAAACCATCCGGGGAATTTGCGACAGCTCCGGGTAGCGCGAATAGATATGCATCAGCCTTGAGATCCAGATGTAATTTCCTCCTGCGTCCGTGGAGGGAAGGATGCAATAACCGGGGCGGCGGTAGCCCAGTTCCACCAGTTTTGCGATGACGAGGTCCATGGTCTGCGTGTGGTGGTTGGTCACCAGATGCAACATGTGCGGGTGCATGGAATAGCCGAAAGCCACGGCGGAAAAGTCCTGGAAATCCAGGCCGATGCTCCCTTGGGACACCGGTTGGGGCGCGATCAGGAGGCCGGTGATGTTTCGGGCCTGAAAAATCCGCCGCATCTTGGCCGGAGTCATCCCGTTTTCGTGCAACCAAAATTCCTGCAACATGTAGCCGAGGTCGTCGGCGCGGGCGGAGGCCCCCTCGAAGTAATTCCTGTAAGTGGAATTCACCAGCAGCGCATTCCGGTCGGGCCAGTTGTTGATCCAGGCGATGACGGCGTGAAAAGCCGCGGTGCGTTTCGAGTTCCGATAGGAAATCAGGGCCGAAAGCATCGGATCGGGCCGATAGCCCAGTTCGGCGGCCACGGCGCGGATTTTTTCCCGGGTGGCCTTTTTCAGCCGTGGCGAGTCCCGCAGGGCCAGACCCACTGTCGTGTGATGCAGCCCCACCGCGCGGGCGATGTCCCGGATCGAAATGCGTTTTGCCATGAAGGAGGGGATTTGAATTCTCCAGTGTGAATAATGTGGTTTGGCAAATCAATTCTTATTCTCACACCCCGGGGATCCGAGGGGATTATGCGGAACCGCCTGCCCGGTGCAGCACCTTGACGCCCAGCCTGGGAAGGATGATCCGGCCTTGGAGCGTGCCGCCGTCCAGCAGGTCTTCCATCGGTCCGGTTCCAAGGTTCACCTCCTTTTCTTCGGGCAGAAAGTTCATCAGGAAGACAAAATCGCCGGTCCCGTCGCTTCGGACCCGCGCGGTCACGCCTTCGGGCAATTCATTTTCCAGCGCCCGCCGCAGGTTCAGTTGCGTGGCCAGCGTGCCCGTGAAATCCTCGATGAAGCGGTCGTCCATGCGCGCCGCCACATAGAAGGCGCGTCCCCGGCCAAGCCGGTTTTCCGTGAGGGCGGGGTGCCCTGCGTAAAAATCTCCGCCATAGACCGCCAGGACCCCGGCGCTCTCGGCGTGGATGAGGTCGCAAAGTTCCCGTGCTTCGTAGGCGCCGGACAGTCCGAGGGAATTATCCGGCACGGGCAGCACGGCGTTGGTTTCCCCTTCGTGCAGGGCGTCGATTTCCTCGGACCAGATGCCGAGCGTCCTGCGCAAAGGTCCGGGGAATCCCCCGGTAAAGCAGAGGTCGGTTTCGTCCACAATTCCCGACCAGCAGGTGCAGACGAGGGTTCCTCCCGCCTCGACGAAGGCGGTGAGCCGTTCGGCGGTTCCGGGGCGCAGCATGTAAAGCATGGGCGCGACGAGCAGCCGGTAGGAAGAAAACTCGCAGTCCATGTTGATGACATCCGCCGCGATGCCCCGCTTCCAGAGCGGACGGTAATGCCGCTGGCACAGGGTCTCGTATCCCTTGTTCCGGCGGGGACCCTGCGCATCCTCCAGAGCCCAGCGGTTCTCCCAATCGAAGATCAGCGCGGCCTCCGCCGGCGTGGCACTTCCCGCGACGGCATCCAGCCGGGCGAGAAGACAGCCCACTTCGGCAACTTCCCGGAACACGCGGGTATGCTCGTGGCCGACATGGTCCACCACAGCACCGTGAAACTTCTCCGAGGCCCCCCGGCTTTTCCGCCATTGAAAATACTGCACGGTGTCCGCGCCGTGGGCCACCGCCTGCAGGGAGGCCAGCCGGTGCATTCCGGGGCGTTTCAGTTTGTTGACATCGCGCCAGTTCACCGACGAAGGGGTGCTTTCCATGAGCATGAAGGGCCTGCCGCCTTTCAGCGAGCGGTTCAGATCGTGGGTGAAGGCGGTCGCGCACGCCTCCCAGACATCGCCGCCGGGCGATCCCCAATTCGGGTAGGAATCCCAGGAAATGACATCGAGGTGCGGGGCGAACTTCCAGTAATCCAGATCGAAAAAGAGTCCCATCAGGTTGGTCGTCACAGGGATGCCGGGGGTAATTTTGCGCAGCGGGGTGCTCTCGTGTTTCATGAAGTCCACAGTCTGGTGGGTCATGAAGCGTTTCCAATCCAGGATCAATCCGTGCAGGAAGTGCTCTCCGCGGGGGGAGGGGGATTCGATCTGCGACCAGTCGGTGTAGTTGTGGCTCCAAAAGGTCGACCACCAGGCCAGATTCAGATTTTCCAGGGTCCCGTAGCGGTCCCGCAGCCAGGAGCGGAAGGCTTCCTGGCAAAGTGCGCAGTGGCAATACCCGCCGTATTCGTTGGAGACATGCCATACGAGCAGGGCCGGGTGGCTTCCGTAGCGCCCGGCCAGCAGGGCATTGATCCTCGCGCACTTCTCCCGGTAAACCGGCGAGGTCATGCAGTGGTTGTGCCTCATGCCGAAGAGGTGCCGTTGCCGGTTTTCATCCACCCGCAGGACTTCGGGGTAGCGCTGCGCCATCCACGCCGGACGGGCCCCGCTGGGGGTCGCCAGCACCACGTAAATGCCTGCGGAAATCAGGTCATCCATCGTCCGGTCCAGCCACTCGAAGTCGAAGCGGCCTTCCTCGGGTTCGAGGGCCGACCAGGCGAAAACGCCGACCGTCATGGCATTGCATCCCGCCAGTTTCATGAGGCGGATGTCCTCCTTCAACACCTCGGGACTGTGGCACCACTGGTCCGGATTGTAGTCCCCGCCGTGCAGCAGGCGGGGAAAGCGGGGATTGATGGGAGGATAACTTGGCGGTTTCATCAAAAGATTTGGAGAGCGTGATGGGGGGCGGGACGGTTTGTCAATTTTTATGGGAACATCAGGCCGATGGGCACCTTGGGTCCCGTTTGCGCCGGACACCTCTTCAGCCCGTATTTCACCCTCAAGCTCACCCAATCCCTCAACGGCAACGGAACCATCGCCACATGTCTGAAACTAATCCCTATAAACAACTGATGCGTTGCCTCCATATTCCTGCGTCCATGAAAATTCTCCAGTGAGAAAACTTGTCTCTTTGCTCTTATGCCGATGTGTCCTATAATGGCAGACATGAGATCAGCCCCCCCCCGCACGCGAGGCTTCACGCTGGTGGAAGTGACCATGTCGATAGGGATTGTTTCCTTTGCGCTGCTGACAATGATCGGGCTGCTGCCGGCGGGGCTGGGATCTCTGCGGGATTCGAACCAGCAATCCATCAACGCGCAAATTTTGCAGCGCACTTCCAGCGGCCTGGTGGTGGCGGGTTTTTCGAATCGGGCGGATTTTTCGGGTTTCAGCGGCACAAATTTATACTTCGACGGCGAGGCGCAGCTTCTTGCAAGCTCCGCAGGGGCGCGTTATCAGGCGGCGGTGACGGTCCAGGTTCCCAGCGTGCCGGGGGTGGCGGGAAACGACGCGCGGGATTTCGCTTCCTCGTTGAAGCGGCTGGGGATTGCCATTTCGCGCGTGGATATTCCCAATGCGGCGACCAATTCGTATGCTCTGCAAATTTCCTATCGTTGACCTGCGGCGTGGACACGAACCCGCCCCAGTAGGCATCCCCCGTCTGCATGAAATCGCGGCCCCCCCTTGTTGAAATGCCGGAAAATGTGGCGGAGAGGCGGAAGCGGGACGGTTTCACGATTTTGGAGTTGTTGACGGCAACGGCGATTCTCGCCGCCATTCTGGTGATGGTATTTTCGGTCCTCAGCCACGGCACGGACGTCTGGCGAAGGGCAAACGCGAACATCGACGCCTTTCAAAACGCCCGGGCGGTTTTCGACATCATGACGAGCCGACTCGGCCAGGCGACGCTGAATACGTATTGGGACTATTATGATGCGGGGTATCAGCCATTCCGACTGGCGGCAAATGTCGCCGATTTTGTGCCGAAGTATTACGGGCGTTATTCCGACCTCCACTTCGTTTCCGGCCCCGCCGCGTCCCTGCTCCCGGCTCCGCCGCCGGGCGCTTCGGCTCTGGCCACGCAGGCCGTGTTCTTTACCGTTCCCACGGGGCTGACGACGAACGCGGCTTATCAGCCGATGCCGGAATTGCTGAGCGCCTGCGGGTTTTTCGTGGCCTTTGGCGGCGACGACGTGACGCGACCGGCCATCGTCACCGCGCCCATCAACTATCGGTGGCGCTTGATGGAACTGACCGCTGCGGCGGAGTCTCCCGGTCTCTTTGACCCTGCGACCGGGACGGACTGGTTCACCGCGCCTGTCGCGGGCGGGCAGGTGCGCCCGCTTGCCGACAACATCATCGCCCTCGTCATCTGGCCGCGCCTCGCTCCGCAGAATGACCCGGAGGGTGCCGCCATTGCGCCGGACTACGCCTACGACTCCCGGACGACTGCGGCCTGGTCGGGCGGGCGGCAGCCCATTCAGGCCCACCAGCTTCCGCCGTCCGTGCAGGTGACGATGGTGGCCATCGACGAGGCTGCGGCGATCCGCCTGCAAAACGGCTCGACGCCGCCGACAGCCATCACCGGCGCGCTGGCGGGACGGTTCAGCGGTGACGTGACCGCTTGCGCCGACGATCTTCGACAGGTGGAGGCGGACCTCGTGAAGAGCCACATCAACTATCGCGTGTTTACCACGACGGTGGCCTTGCGCGAATCCCGTTGGAGCCCATGAGAATCGGAAATCGAAAATCCCAAGGCTTTTCCCTGGTCGAGCTTCTCACGGTAATGGCGATCATCGCGCTTCTCGTCGCGCTGGCGGTTCCGGCCTTCCAGAGCGTTGCCCTTGGCTCGTCGCTCTCGCGGGGCGGAGAGATCGCCGCCGATCAGCTCGCCCTGGCGCGGCAGCTGGCCGTCAGCCGCAACAGCCAGGTGCAGGTGCGCATGGTCCGGCTGCCGGACGAACCCGCAGGATACCGGGCGTTTCAATTGTGGGGGCAGGGGACAAACTTGACGGATTTTGTGCCGCTCACCCGCCTGACGGTTTTGCCCGAGGGGGTTTCCCTGGCCTCGAATGCCACGCTTTCCCCGCTGCTCAACGATCCCGCGCTGACAACCTTCAAGACCAACGGCATCTTTCCCGGCAAGGGCGCTTTGGAATATTGCGGTTTCCGCTTCAAGCCTGGCGGCGGCACCGACCTGCCCTTCAACGCGACGAATGCCTTCCTGACCGTCGTCTATGCCCGGGACGGCGGCGCGACCGCGCTGCCGCCCAATCATTGCATCATCCAGATCGACCCGGTAAGCGGCCGGGCCAAAACCTACAGGCCGTGAAAAATTCCAAAATTTCGAATCTCGAATCCCGGCGCGGCATGGCGCTGGTCATCGTGCTGGCGATCATCGTTCTCGTGCTGGGGCTTTGCGTGGGTTTTCTGGCCCGGGTTTCCACGGAGAGGAATTCGTCGAAGAGTTATGCTTCCGCAGTCGATGCGCGCCTGCTGGCGGACACCGCCGTGCAGATCGTCCAGGGGCAGATCGACGCCGCCACCACCCAGGGGACGAAAGTGGCATGGAGTTCCCAGCCGGGGCTGATCCGCACTTATGATGACTCGGGCCAGCCGGCGAAATCCTACAAACTTTACAGTTCCGGCGCGATGCAGACCGCAGGCGCGCTCAACCCCGCCACCGAGGCGGGCGCGCTGGCAAACTGGTTCGACAGCCCCGCCCTTTACACCGACCTCAACGCGCCGGTGGACACCCGGTTTTCGGGCACCGCAGACTGCTGGCCGATCCTCGATCCATCCTCCTTCGTGACAAACGGAACGAGCCCGCCAACACCGCAGGGCTTCAGCATCAGCGGAGCCCCCACCGGGGCGTATCAAGGAGTCACCAATCCTGCTCCGATGCCTGTGAACTGGCTCTATGTTCTGAAAGACGGGCAGATTGTCGCGCCCACCGGCTCGGGAAACACCGCCGCAATTGCCGGAGCCTCGGCCTCCAACCCCATCACGGGGCGCATCGCCTTCTGGACCGATGACGAAACCTGCAAGGTCAACATCAATACGGCTTCGGAGGGCACCTACTGGGACGTGCCTCGTTTCATGAATTTGATCGATCAAAAGTTCGGCATTTTCCAACCCGTCAAAAATGAATTCCAAAATTATCCGGGGCATCCGGGCGGAATCAGTCTTTCGAGTGTTTTCCCAAATCTTGTTTCCGGCACGGATCCAGCGACGCAAAACGACCCGTTCTATTCCCTCGCCCCGCGCATTGAAAAGGGTGGTTCACTGAATCTCACGGTAACGGCAACCACAAGTCTCCTGCCAGTGGAGATGGATCACGACCGGCTGTATGCCAACGAAGACGAATTGATCTTCAACAATGCCCGCCTCGCCAATGCCGGCCTTTCCCAATCCGACATCGCGGGGGCAAAGTTTTTTTTGACCGCCCAAAGCCGCGCCCCGGAAACCAATTTGTTCAACCTGCCCAAGATCGCCTGCTGGCCGGTTCACACGGCCACTGATCACCGCAGCGCTTTTGACAAGCTCATTGCCTTCTGTTCCGCCATCAATGGCCTGCCCTACTATTTTCAACGGCAGGACAAGGACAGCACCACGTTTGACTATGCCAATATCCCGCGCAATCAGAATCTCTACTCCTATTTGCAGACGCTGACAGGAAGAAATGTGCCCGGATTCGGCGGAACCCTCGCGACAAAGTTCGGAGCCGACAGAGACCAGATTCTCACGGAAATCTTCGATTACATCCGCTGCACCAATCTCAACGACCTGAATGTCCCCGACCCCTCCTGCCAATACGCGGGAGGCACGACTTCCTATCTGTTCGGCCAGGGTGAAGTGGCCCCGATAACCGTCGGTGGCACCCGCGGTTTTGGCCGTTTTGTGACGATCAACGAAGCGGCCTTGTGGATCATTTGCACGGCGGATCCGGGGACCCCAACCTCCAACGACCCTGCTACGAATCTCACGCTGGCAGCCGGAACCGCCCTGACCAAGAATGATGGATCGAACCCGAAGACCAAGCAGATCCGCATCGAGGCCGGGTTGATCCTGGATCTCTTCACGCCGATGCACGGGGCCGTCCGCATGCACCCCGATATCGAAATTCTCGTCGATGGTCTGCAAGACTGGACCGTCAAGGGCAACGCGGATGCCGCAGATACCAATTTCGGATTCCCGTCCCAAGCCCGGCAGACCTACACGGATGCGGGAGTTTTTCAATTCGGCACGCGTTCGGCCTGGGTGAATTCCATGTATAACATGGGAGGTTACATGGGAGCAAACTGGGCCATGTTTAAGCGCCAGATACGCGCGCGCAATTCCAATCGCCTCGAGAAGGATGCTGATTTCTCCGGTTCCAGCGACTCGAGCGGCGTGATGAACCAGCAGGATCCATTCATAAGCGAACCCGTCACCGTGAATGTTACGCAAACCAACCCGCAACTTGCTTTTTCCGGCAATTGCACGGTCACCATCCGGCAGCGCACCACCGGAACAGTCATCCAAACCTTAAACCTCAGCTTTCCGGCAACCACTTCGCCGGCTCCCGTTTTGTCCACCAGCAAAGCCTGGACGTTTCAGGCACGCGGATGCGGCATCGGTGTTGCCGGTGGGCGCTTCACGTCGGTGCCTGTGGTCAAGGATGTGAATAATGATGTCATCCATTCCCTGGTCGCGGCACAAGGCGGACAGACGGTTGATCCCCGCTTCATCGCCATGACGGGGACGGTCGCCGCCGGAACGCTTTTCAGCATGCATCCCAATGCTGATGGCACTCATAAACTGGCCCATACCATCATCTCAAATCCCATGAGCGGCTTTGGAGGATACACAGCCGGATCTGTCAATGGCAATACCGGGACCCTGGCGAATCTTGGAGGGAAGACCTACCCATTCGCTTATTGGCCTTGTCCCAAGGTTCCCTGGCCGGCTCAGGCCGCCATGGATAATGGAGACTGGGATAATGGGCTGGGCGACCTTGCGGATGGCGGCTTTTTGAACGAGCCGGACCAGGGCAACATCGCGTCGTCCTACTCAACTCCCTATTACACCTCCGGAAATGTCTCCGATGCCACCTTCACCTCCCCAAGCCGCATGATGCCCTCTCCGGGAATGTTTGGCTCGCTGCCAACCGGTTTCAAGCGCGGCCAGGGTTGGCAGACTCTCCTCTTCCGCCGCCAACCCGCCCACCCGGGTTATGTCGATTCCGGCACCGCGTCTCCGAAGGGAAACGGCGGGTTCGCCAATGCCCCGGATTATTTGATGATGGATCTTTTCTGGATGCCGGTTGTTGAACCCTACGCGATCAGCGAACCGCTCTCGACCGCAGGCAAGATCAACATGAACTATCAGATCCTGCCGTTCACTTACATCGGGCGAAGCACGGGAATCTGGGCCGCTCTCAAACACGAAAAAGTCGTCTCGGTGCCAACGGCTGATCTGTCAAAATATAAAGCGACCGACACGTCGTCCGCCACTTCCTTCGATCCGACGGCCAACTACCGCCGGGACATCAAAATCCCGGAGACATTGACCCAATTCCAGCAGCGCTTTGACAACTCCGACGGCACCGGCCTCTACGCTTTCCGCACCCCGGCGGAAATCTGCGACATCCATTTCATCCCCGACGACGCCTCGCCCGGCACGTCGAACAGGGCAAGGCTGGACGCGGACATGGCGGCCTACTGGTCCGCCCACGCGCTCACCGGGGACAATTCCCGCGAGCGCATCTACACCACCGTCTATCCGCGCCTGACGACGAAATCCAACACGTTCACCGTTCACTTCCGCGTCCAGGCACTCAAGCAGCCGCCCGGCTCGACGCCGGGGCAATGGGTTGAAGGCAGGGGCATCATCGCCGCCGACTACCGCGGCTCGATCACCATCGAGCGGTATGTCGATCCCAACAACACCTCCATTCCAGACTACGCCTCCGACCCGAACGCCTCCCCGGCCCTCGACAGTTTTTATCACTGGCGGGTTCGCGCGCACCACCAGTTCGCCCCGTGACATCTCCGGTGAGAAGCTGGCGCTCGCTCATCGCCAGTTTGCTCCCGGCACGGTCGTGATTCAGGCCTTCTCGACCTGCCAGTATTCGAGGTCGACCGGCGTGTCGCGTCCGAAGATGCTGACGGAGACGCGGAGCTTGCCGCGCTCGGGATCGATTTCCTCGACAATGCCGTTCTGGTTCTGGAACGGGCCGTCCGCAACTTTGACTTTGTCGCCGACTTCAAAACTGATTTTTGGTTTGACCGTATCCTCGCGTTCGCGGACCTGGGCCAGAAGGCTCTCGACCTCCTTTTTGCGCATTGGGATGGGGCGGTCCTTCGTGCCGGCAAAGCCGAGCACGCCGGTGGTGTCCTTGATGAAATACCAGGTCTTTTCGACGAGTTGGTTGTCGTCGTCGAGGAGGTGCATGTTCACGATGAGGTAGCCGGGAAAGAACTTGCGGGTGGTTTCGGTCTTCTTGCCTCGCTTGATTTCCTGGACGCGTTCGGTGGGGATGAGCACCTCGTAAACAAGGTCTCCCATCTCTTCGGTCTGGATGCGGCGGTTGATGTTTTCCTGCACCTTCTGCTCCTGGCCGGAGAGAACATGCACGACGAACCACTGGTCTTTCGGAGCTAATGCCATGAGATAATATTTACGGGCGGGTCAGGAAACTGACCACGTGGATGAGGGCGAAATCAAAGAGGGCGATGTATCCGCCAAGAATGAACATTGCCACGAGCACGACAACGGTCGAGTCGCTGAGTTCCTTGAAACGCCGGAACCCTTTTTCATTCGGATCCCAAGGCCACTGGGCCTTGGCGAGCTCCACCCGGACCTCGGAAATGAATTTTCGAACTTTGGAAAACATCTGTGTGAATCTGGAAATCCACAGGTCAGGAGGGACTTGAACCCCCAACACCCGGTTTTGGAGACCGGTGCTCTACCAATTGAGCTACTGACCTTTGGAATCCACTTTATATCGGATCAGTCAAGGATCTCGGAGACACGTCCGGCACCCACTGTGCGGCCGCCCTCGCGGATCGCGAAGCGGATGGTTTTTTCCATGGCGATCGGGGTGATGAGCTCGACTTCGATCGAGACATTGTCGCCGGGCATCACCATCTCCACGCCTTCCGGCAGCTTCACGTTTCCGGTCACGTCGGTCGTGCGGAAATAAAACTGCGGGCGGTAGTTCGTGAAGAACGGCGTGTGGCGGCCGCCCTCATCCTTGCTGAGGACGTAAACCTCGGCCTTGAATTTCTTGTGGGGCGTGATCGAGCCGGGTTTGGCGATGACCTGGCCGCGCTCGATGTCGTCCTTCTTGATGCCGCGCAGGAGAACGCCCACGTTGTCGCCGGCTTCGGCGCTGTCGAGGAGCTTGCGGAACATTTCGATGTCGGTGACGGTCGTCTTCGCCGTCGGCTTGATGCCCACGATCTCGACTTCCTCCATCTTCTTGAGGACGCCGCGCTCGACACGCCCGGTGGCGACGGTGCCGCGACCTTCGATGTTGAACACGTCTTCCACCGGCATGAGGAACGGAAGATCCTTCGGACGCTCCGGCTGCGGGATGTATTCGTCGATCGCGGCCATGAGGTCCGCGATGGCTTTCTCGCCGGCGGGGTCGCCTTCGAGGGCCTTGAGCGCGCTGCCCTTGACGATCGGGATCGTGTCGCCCGGGAACTCGTATTTGCTGAGGAGCTCGCGGACTTCCATCTCGACGAGATCGAGGAGGTCCTTGTCATCCACCATGTCCGCCTTGTTCATGAACACGACGATCGACGGCACGCCGACCTGGCGGGCGAGAAGGATGTGCTCGCGGGTCTGCGGCATCGGGCCGTCCGCAGAACTCACCACCAGGATCGCCCCGTCCATCTGGGCCGCGCCGGTGATCATGTTCTTGATGTAGTCGGCGTGCCCGGGACAGTCGACGTGCGCGTAGTGGCGCTTCGCGGTCTCGTATTCCACGTGGGCGGTGTTGATGGTGATGCCGCGCTCTTTTTCTTCGGGAGCGGCGTCGATCTCATCGTATTTCTTGGCGGTTGCCCCGCCGGTCTTGGAGAGCACGGTCGTGATCGCCGCGGTGAGGGTGGTCTTGCCGTGGTCGACGTGGCCGATTGTGCCGATGTTGACGTGCGGTTTGTTTCTCTGGAACTGTTCTTTTGCCATCTTGAGTTTCTGCGGTTGGTTTGTTTTTTTGCGACCGATGTCCGTGGAGCCCATGACCGGGTTTGAACCGGTGACCTCGTCCTTACCAAGGACGTGCTCTACCAACTGAGCTACATGGGCATCTGGCGGCCGGAGCCGCGTAATTTGGACATCGAGAGGCGTTTGTTTTTGAGCCGGAAAAAGGGTGAAAAACGCTTGCCGTTGTCGCCTCTGCGAAAACGGGCAGCGTTGTTCTCCCTGCTTCGGGCAGGAGGGTCACACTAGCTTGCCGCGACTTCCTGTCAAAAACAAAAAATCGGACGCCGTTCTTTTTAATGCCTTTCTGCCAATCCGGTCCCAAAAGAGACCTGCATCGGGCGCGGCGCGAGCCATATGAAAAGCCGGACGACTGCGCGCTGCTTTTCGATGGGCCTCGGGGAAGGCCCTCCGAAATTCGCAGGAATTCTTTTCAGAGGGGGTTTTTGTTGACCTTGGGCAACTTGAACCCCTTTTTCGCCGGCTTGCCGGTTTTTGTTGCGGCAGGTTTCCCGGCCTTGCGCGCGGCCCAGCGGGCCTTCATGTTTGCGGCGAGCTTGGCGCGACCCTCGGGGGTGATCCCGCTTTTCTTCTTCCCGGCCTTGGCTTTTTTCGAAGTTTTGGCGGTGGGAACCGCTGCGGTCGGCGGGAGAGCCTTCGGCGCTGATGCGACTTCGAAAACCTCGACTGAGATCCCCCCTCTGAGTGTCCCGATGATTTCGGCATCAATTTCCTCGAGGGTTTGGAGGAGTTCTTCCTTCTTCTCCGTCAATCTGAGCAAATGGAGAAGGGAGCGGCTGTTGATAAGTGATATGTCCATACGGGGGACCAGTTAGCAGCAGGGGTGGGGCTGTTGGCAATAGCAAAGTGGCGATCACCAGCGGGGTAGCGGGAATCGAACCCTATATTTTTTATCTGGTGAAAACACTGAAATTGACATCGTGTAACAAAAGTGGTCTGCCCTCCTGCCAGGCGAGAAGCTTGATCGAGCACTTCGCGATTTCCCGAAAGACGGCATCCAGTTCGTCCTCGGACAACGCTTGCGTTCATTTTTTCAATTGCTGGCGGGCGCTTCTCCAATGCGCAAGGCCGCCTGCATCCAGCCGCAGGCATAGGCCATGCCTGCGTGCCAGGGGGCCGCGCAGGTCATCTGCGGGGCATGGTCGGGGATGAGCACGCCGTCGAAGCCGTTCTTCTTCAGAATGCGCAGGACGCGGATCATGTCGATGTCCCCCTCATCGACGAAAGTTTCCCGGTAGCGGGGGGCTTTCCCCTGCACGTTGCGGAAGTGGATGTAGGCGATTTTCCCCTGGCGGCTGTAGGAATCGACGGCGTCGTAGATGTCTCCCCCGGTCATTTCGGCAAGGGTGCCGAGGCAGAATTCCAGGGCGTTGCGGGGACTGGGATGCCGGTCCAGCAAACGCTGGTAGAGATGCGGCTGGTTGACCAGCCGGGGCTGACCCCGCACGGTTTCGGTCGGAGGATCGTCCGGGTGGGCGGCCAGCGTGACGCCGCATTCCTCGGCGACGGGAAGCAGGGCATCCAGAAAGTCTCCATGCCGCCGCCAAAGCTCCTCACTGGTGACCGCCGGAAGGATGCCCTCGGGAGCGTTGGCATCGTAAACCATGTTCCACACCATGCCATTGGGAATGGGCTTGTCGAAGTTTCCTTCCATGGCCACCACCTCGGCTCCTCCCCGTCCCCAGGGACCCTTGACGCGACCGGCGACGCCTGCGAGGGAAAAATTGTAGCCGATGACGGGGATGCCGGCACGGCCAACATTGCGCACGAGGATCTTCAGGTTTTCGAACTGCGCGGCTTTCTTCGGGCCATCCAGAAGCACATCGTGCCAGTGGGCCGGATCGAAATTCTCGATGGCCGCGATCTCGAGACCGTGGTCGGCCGCCCGGGTCTTGATTTCCGAGATTTCCTCGAAGGTCCACAAGCGTTCGGGATCCCCGGCGAACCCCCAGCCGGTGTCGTCTCCCACCGGCTGGTCTCCAAGACGGTTCGAGCGGGGCGGTCGGTCGCTCATGCGCCCGCGAACATTCAACAACAAGGGCATCCTCGACGAATATCGCCGCCCCAAGCGCGCCTATGAGGCCGTCCGAAACCTATGGCATGGTGATAACAAACCAGCGATAAGAGTCGGAGGCATTTTTCCTTGAATCGTTAAATTCCTTGAATAGTGTATTCTAGGAACATGAGAGCACTTGATCCATTTTTGACTTCCACAGTCACCGGAAAGCTTCAAACCACGATTCCCGCCCGGCTCGCGCGGAAACGGGGCATCAAGACCGGCATGCGCCTGGCATGGATCGAGTCTGGAGACAATCGGGTCATCACCGCCCGCATCCTCCCCGATCCCATGGCAGGACTTCGCGAAGCTCAAAGTCTCGCCGCCAAAAATAAAAGCGCCGCCACCAAGCTGATGGGCGAATTTGAGGCCGAATGCGCATGGCAGCGTGCGCACGGACCGACCGTATGAAAGCGGCGCATTTGCTCGACACCTCAGCCGTGCTTGCCC
>Ga0172380_10002907_pt1 | contig 24943 bp, 24 predicted proteins | sample Leawe162metaG_FD_119747 | JGI IMG/M metagenome (GOLD analysis project Ga0172380, IMG submission 119747) | Leachate microbial communities from a municipal landfill in Southern Ontario, Canada - Leachate well 162 metaG | ecosystem: Engineered > Solid waste > Landfill > Unclassified | place...
ACGCCGAGGATCTCCGCGACGCCATCGATGAGGTCGAGGCGGAGGCGGTCGTTCGGGCGCTCCGTGAGCGCGTGGAGCGCGGCGCGGGTGCGCAGCACCGTCTCGTACGCCGCCTTGAGCGCCGGGGGGATCGAGGCGGGCGCGCGATCCTCGGCGATCGCGGAGGCCTGCTCCACCCACACGCACGCCTGCAGCGAGCGCAGCCCGCCGCGGCTCGTCTTCAGGTCGGGTTGGCCCAGTTGCCACGGCTCATGCTCGACGAGGTCGGCGTAGCGGTGGCGCAGTTCCTCGACCATGCCCGCGCGCTGGCGCTGCACCAGCCGTCGCCGCGCCACCAGGAAGCGCTCGTACAGCGCGACGTCGCCGGCGATCAGCCGTGCGTCCAGCAGCGAGGTGAGCGTCTCCACGTTCGCCTCGGCGTTCGCGACTGCGTCCTCCACGGTGCGCACGGAGTGGCCGACCTTCACGCCGGTGTCCCACAGCGGGTACAGCACCGCGTGCACGCCGTCCGAGAACTCGCCCGAGGCGAGCAGCATGATGTCGATGTCGGAGTGGCGGCACAGCTCACGCCGCCCGTAGGAGCCGAGCGCGACGAACGCGAGCGACTGCCCCGCGACCGGCGCCGCCAGCTCCCGCACTGCGGCGTCCAGGTGGTCGGCAAGTTCTTCGGCCGCCTGCAGGCCGAAGCGTGCGGAGGCGCGCACGGATTGCTCCGTGCGCGCCTCCATGAACGGTGCGAGCGCCATCGGGACGTTCATCGCGCTCGCCCCTATCGCAGGCTAGAGGGCGTCCCGACCGCGCTCGCCGGTGCGGATGCGGATCACATCCTCCACCGGGAGCACGGCGATCTTCCCGTCGCCGATGGAACCGCTGCGGGCCGTGGTCTCGATCGCCGAGATCACGGTCGGGGCGAGCGTGTCGTCGACCAGCACCTCAATGCGCACCTTCGGCACGAAGTCGACCTCGTACTCGGCGCCGCGGTAGGTCTCGGTGTGACCGGCCTGCCGCCCGAAGCCCTGGATGTTGCTGACGGAGAGCCCGCTGACGCCGGCGTCCTTCAGCGCGTCCCGGACGTCGCCGAGCGCAAATGGGTTGATGTAGGCAACGATCATCTTCATGGCTCTGCCTTACTCCATCACGTAGGACTGCTCCTCGTGGAGCACCAGGTCCAACCCTCGCTGCTCGTCGGCGGCGCTGACGCGCAGCCCCATTGTGGCATCGAGGAGCTTCAGGAGGACGAACGAGACGACGAAGGAGAAGACCAGGGCGACCACCACGGCGATCGCCTGGTTCACCAGCAGCGTGACACCGCCGCCGAACAGCAGCCCCTGCGAGGTCACCGCCGGGTTCACGCTCGTCTGGGCGAACACCCCGACCAGCAGCGAGCCGAGGATGCCGCCGACCAGGTGGACGGCGATGACATCCAGCGCGTCGTCGAAGTTGAACATGAACTTGATCTGCAGGGCCGCGAAGCAGACGACACCTGCCGCCAGGCCGATCGCGATCGCACCCATCGGCCCCACGAAGCCGGCGCCGGGGGTGATGGCCACGAGTCCCGCGACCGCACCCGAGGCGAACCCGAGCGTCGTCGCCTTCCCGTGCATGACCTGCTCCGCCATGATCCACGCCATGCCGGCGACCGCAGCCGCGATCTGCGTCGTCATGAACGCGTTGACCGCGATGCCGTTCGCCGCCAGCGCGGAGCCGGCGTTGAACCCGAACCAGCCGAACCACAGGATCCCGGCACCGAGGAGCGTGAGCGGCAGCGAGTGCGGCCGGATGATCTCCTTGCGGAAGCCCAGGCGTGGGCCGATCACCAGCACCATCGCCAGCGCCGCGGCGCCCGCGTTGATGTGCACGACGGTGCCGCCCGCGAAGTCCAGCGCGCCGAGCTTGAAGATGAACCCATCGGGCATCCACACCCAGTGCGCCATCGGCGCGTAGACGATGATCGACCAGAGCGCGACGAACACGGCCCAGGTCGTGAACTTCACGCGCTCCGCGATCGCGCCGCTGATCAGGGCGGGCGTGATGATCGCGAACATCATCTGGAACAGCATGAACAGCGCATCCGGGACGGTCAGCCCGTGGATCGCGCCCTTCTCGCCCTCAATCGACGTCGCGACGCCGTTGAGGCCGAGGTAATCGAGTCCACCGAGGAACCCGCCACCCATGTCCGGGCCGAAGGCCAGCGTGTAGCCGACCAGCACCCATGTCACCGTCACGATGCCCATCGCGACGTAGTTCTTCATGAGCATCCCCAGCGTGTTCTTCGCGCGGACCATGCCGCCGTAGAAGAACGCGAGCCCGGGCGTCATGAACAGGACCAGTGCGGAGCTGACCAGCAGCCACGCCGTGTCTCCGGTGTCCATGTCCCCTCCTTCACACGGTTGTCACGTTTGGTGAAGGAGAGATTGCCTGCGCTCTGTTTCGCTCGATTTACGCGAATGTTTCCGGCATGTTGCATCTCCCGTCCACGTAACATGGCCGAAACGAACAGCTCCGAGCGTCCCGGGTTGCGCCTCGACGGCGGCACGGGCCACACTCGGGCGGCAGACTCCCCCAGGGCCCGCCGATGACCATCACGGCACGGATCACCGCACCGCGGCCCTTCCTGAAGTGGGCCGGCGGCAAGAGCCAACTGCTCCCCGCCCTGCTCGAACGCGTCCCGGCGGGCATCGAGACGTACTACGAGCCGTTCATCGGCGGCGGTGCGCTCTTCTTCGCGCTGCTGGCCGATCCGGAGCGCCGCCCGCGCCGCGCCGTCCTCAACGACCTCAACCTCGACCTCGTCACCACCTACCAGGTGGTGCGTGACGCGCCGGAGGCGCTGATCGAGACGCTCGCGCCGCTTGCCGCGCGCTACCTCGAAGCCGACACCGAGGCGCGCGAGGCCGCGTACTACGAGGTGCGCGCAGACCGCCCCGCCGAGCCGCTCGCCGTCGCCGCGCGGCTGCTGTTCCTGAACAAGACCTGCTTCAACGGCCTCTACCGCGTGAACCGTCGCGGCGAGTTCAACGTGCCGCACGGCCGCTACCGCAACCCGCACATCCTGGATGCGGAGGCGATCCGCGCCGCCTCGGCTGCGCTGCAGACGGTCGAGGTGCGCCACGGAGACTTCGAGGCGGCGTGCGCGGACGCGCGACGGGGCGACTTCGTCTACTTCGACCCGCCGTTCCACCCGCTGTCGCCGACCTCCAGCTTCACCTCCTATACGGAGCAGGACTTCGGACGCGACGCGCAGATCCGGCTGAAGCGCTGCATCGATGACCTGACCGCGCGTGGCGTGCGCGTGCTGGTCTCGAACTCGCCGCACCCGTGGATCCACGGCGGCTACGAGTTCGCCGGCTACCGCGTCGACCAGGTGCCGGCCCGCCGCTCGATCAACTCGCGCGGGAGCGGGCGCGGGCCGATCCCGGAGTTGGTGATCACGAACCCGCAGGTCGACGCGCTACCATGACCGTATGAGTGACCTCGATGAGTTCCGTGCCGGCAAGGACGACTACTTCCGCGTCGAAGGGCCGCTGACCGAGGCCCAGCGCGCGACGTTCGCCGGCCTCCGCTACTACCCGGAGCGTCCCGACCTCGTGATCCGCGCGACGCCCGAGGTGTTCCCCGACGCCGAGGTCATCGAGATGGAGACGAGCACGGGGCACACCGCGCTCTACACGCGCTGGGCGCGCGTTCGTTTCCCCCTCGACGGCCGCGAGGTGGCGCTGACGGTCTACCGCGACACGATGACCGGTGAGCTGTTCCTGCCGTTCCAGGACGCGAACGCGGGTGGCGACACCTATGGCGCCGGTCGCTACCTCGACGTCCACTTCCTCGACGACGGTCGGCTGCTGCTCGACTTCAACTACGCCTACAACCCGTACTGCGCCTACAACGACGGCTGGTCATGCCCGCTCCCCCCGCCCGAGAACCACCTCAGCGTGGCGATCGAGGCGGGCGAGATGACGTGGGACGGCGCGCACTGAGCACGTCGTTGAGCCTCGACGGCGGGGCGCCGGTGCAGGCCGTCATCTTCGACTGGGGCGGCACGCTCGCGGAGTACGCACTCGTCGAGTTCGAGCAGCTCTGGCTGCGCGCCGCCGCGCACCTCGACCCCGAGCGCGAGGCGGAGACCGCGATGCACCTCGCTGCCGTCGAGGCCGCGTTCTGGGAGCGCGCCGCGAGCGGGCAGCACTCCGGCACGCTCGCCGACATCCTGGCGGAGGCGACGACGCTGCTGGGCCGCGACGTCGCCGAGGCGGTGCGCACCGAGGCCGCGGGGCTGTACCTCGATGCCTGGGAGCCGCACATCCGCCACGACCTCGACTGCGTGCCGGTGCTGCGCGCGCTGCGGGATCGAGGCCTGCGCATCGGCCTGCTCTCCAACACGCACTGGCCGCGGGACTACCACGAGCGCTTCCTCGAGCGCGACGGCCTCGCAAGCCTCATCGACGCGCGGCTGTACACGTGCGAGATGCCGGTGATGAAGCCGCACCCGGAGGCGTTCCGCGCCGCCCTCGACGCGCTCGAGGTCGCCGATCCCGCCTCGGCGGTGTTCGTCGGCGACCGCCCCTACGACGACATCGCGGGCGCTCGGGGCGCCGGGCTGCGCGCGGTGCTGCGCCGCAACCCCGCCGTTCCCGGCTACGAGGTCACGCCCGACGCGACCATCGACCGCCTGCCGGAGCTGCTGCCCCTCGTCGCGGGGTGGTCCGCACGATAGCCTTGTACTGCGCGAAGCCGCACGTTGTGTCGATGCTGACCGTGGGACGGATCCCACGATCGTCCGGGAGGGACTCCCGATGGCGTACTGGCTGACGGTCACGGCGATCGTGCTGGCGGTGCTCGCGCTGCTGGCCGTGCAGGACATGCTGCAGACCGGCCACGCGATCCGCCGCGTCTACCCGCTGCTGGGCCGCCTGCGCTACCTGGTCGAGATGGTCGGCCCGGAGCTGCGCCAGTACATCGTCACCAGCGACCTGGACGAGCGGCCGTTCAGCCGCTCCCAGCGCGCGTGGGTCTACCAGGCATCGAAGCAGGTCGACACCTCGATCGGGTTCGGGACGCAGGTCGACACGTGGAAGCCGGGGGCGTTCCACTTCCTCCCCTCCACCTTCGCCACGCTCCACGACGAGGCGCCGGACGCCGGCCCGCCGCGCGTGATCGGCCCCGATCGGCCTCGGCCGTTCCCCGTGCGCTCGCGTATCAACATCGCGCCGATGTCGTTCGGCGCCCTCTCCGCCGCCGCCGTCCGCGCGCTCTCGATCGGCGCCGCAGAGGCGGGCTGCTACATCAACACCGGCGAGGGCGGCCTCGCCCCGCACCACCTCGAAGGCGGCGGCGATGTCGTCTTCCAGCTCGGCCCCGCGAAGTACGGAGCGCGCACCGCGACGGGCGAGCTCGACTGGGACGCGCTCGCGCGCATCGGCAACCTGCCGCAGGTGCGTGCCATCGAGGTGAAGGCGGGCCAGGGCGCGAAGCCCGGCAAGGGCGGCATCCTCCCTGGCGCCAAGGTGACGGCGGAGATCGCGGGCATCCGTGGCATCCCCGTCGGCAAGCCATCGCTGCAGCCGAACCGCTTTGCGGAGTTCAACGACGTGCCCTCGATGATCGCGTTCATCGAGCAGGTGAAGGCGGCGGTGCCCGTGCCGGTCGGGCTGAAGCTGGTCGTGGGCGACGAGTCGCTGCTCGATGCGCTCGCCGCCGAGCGTGCCGCGACCGGGCGCGGCCCCGACTACCTCTCGCTCGACGGCTCCGAGGGTGGGACGGGCGCTGCGCCGCCCTCGCTCACTGACCACATGGGCCTGCCGATGCGCGACGCGGTGGTCGCCGCCGACAACGCCTATCGGCGCCACGGTGCGCGCGACCGCATCACGCTGATCGCCGCGGGCCGCGCGACGAACGGCGCCGATGTCGCCTTCGCGATCGCGCTGGGCGCGGATCTCGTGAACATCGCCCGAGGCTTCCTGTTCTCGCTCGGCTGCATCCAGGCGCTGAGCTGCCACACGAACGAGTGCCCCAGCGGCATCGCGACGCAGAGCCAGTGGCGGCAGCGCGGGCTGGTCGTGTCACAGAAGCGCGAGCGTGTCGCGAACTACGCCCACGCCGTGCAGGAAGACCTGATGACCGTGGTGCGCTCCTGCGGCCTGCGCTCCCCCGCCGATCTGCGACGCGAGCATCTGGAGATCATCGTGGACGTCGGGCACCGCGTGAACGCGGCGACGCTCTACCCCTACCCCGCGAACGTCGAGGCTGCCACGACCGTCGGCGGCTAGCCCGGGACTCGCACTTCACTCCGGTCGTTCAAGTAGATTTGGGGAATGAGTAGAGCCGATATCCATAGAAGCGCCCGCATCGTGGCGGGTTCTGTCTTCTCAGCTCTCGTTCTCGGCGGCACGGTTGCTGCCGTCCAGGTCATCGCAGGCAATAACCCACTGATCGTATGGGTCATGGTTGCCGCCGCGTCTGGTCTTGTACTCGGCGCTCTTGGTGTGGCCTACCTAACGCGTCCGGGTGCTACGTGGGCGGGGCTTCGCATTCGGGTGGAGCCGAAAGTCGCAGACTTCTCTTACGTGTACTTGCAGGTTACGAATATTGGCCAGCCGGACGAATTCGAAGTGCAGGTCGAGGAGATATCGGGGCTGGAGCGTGCGCGGCACGGATTCACAGACGACCCGTACTACACCGGATGGCTGGGCCCAAACGAGGTGATCCCGAAGGATCACGAGTTCATACGCTCGCAACGGATCGGACAGGGTGGAATCGGCAACGCCGGGCTGATCTCACTGTGGAGGGCGAGGCAGACGAACGTGCCGCACAACCTCTTCCAACTCGTGCGCGCAGGATCGCGGTCTCCCACTTACGTGCGTGCGACCAACGACGTGCTTCCGCGGATGGAGTTCAGGTGCCGCGTGATCAGCGCTTCGGGCGGTAGCGAAGTCTATCGGTTCACGGTTATCGGCGGGCACGGAATGGGCGGGATGTTTGTCTCGACAAGCAACGACCCAGCTTTGTACGAGAAGTGGCTGAGCCATCGGGCCACCGCATTTGTGCGAACAGCCGAGTCGTACCTGAAGGACGCCAGCCAGGAGGACAAGAGCAGACTGCGCGCGAATGCCCGCTTGTTCCTTCAGAACTACCGGTCGTGGTGTGGCGACGCCGACTTGCCGGCGGCCGACGCGGGGATGGCCGAGTTGGTAACGACATTCACTGCCGTTCGTGAGCGTCTGGAAAGACGGGCTAGGCTCGGCGGCTAGCCCGCGGCGAGCGCCTGCGCGACTTCGATGCGCTCGTGCGCGAGCAGCCAGCGCTTGCGATCGAGGCCGCTCGCGTAGCCGGTGAGCGCGCCGTGCGCTCCCACAACGCGGTGGCATGGCACGACGATCGCGAGCGGGTTCGTGCCGACCGCGCGCCCGACCGCACGCGCCGCCGAGGGCCGTCCGATCGCCTGCGCGATCGCGCCGTACGTCGTCAGCTGTGCAGGGGCGAGCGCGCGCAGCGTCTCCCAAACCGCCAGCTGGAACGCCGTGCCGCGCGGCGCGAGCGGCGGCAGCGCCTCGAACGCACCGGGCACGCCGTTGAAGTAGGCGCGCACCGCCTCGACCGCCGCGCGTGCCTGCACGGCGTCGCGCACCACCGGCTCGCCCGCGTCGCGTTCGAGGCGCGCCACGTAGTGCGCCTCGTCGCGGCGCTCGGTCACGAAGTCCATACGGTGCAGCCCCGCCGCCGAGCCGCCGACGAACACCTGCCCCAGCGGCGTCTCCACCAGTTCGTAGTACGCCATCGCCTCACCTCGCCTTGCGCCGATCGAGCGTACGCCGCCACGCTCACCGTTGGTATGCTGCCGGTCGAGCCGTACCCAGCACTGGAGCCACGCATGCCCGTCCTCGCCCCCGCCGTCCTGCGCGACTACATCACGCGCATCTTCGTCGCCGCCGGGGTGCCGGACGACGACGCGGCAGCCGTCGCGCACCATCTCGTCGAGGCGAACCAGTACGGGCACGACTCGCACGGCGTGATCCGCGTGGAGCGCTACGTGAGCGACATCGCGGGCGGCACCGTGAAGCCGGGTGCCCCCTTCGTCGTCGATCGCGAGGGCGAGACGACGGCGGTCGTCGATGGCGGCTGGAACTTCGGGCCCGTCGTCGCCCACCGTGCGACGGAGATGGCGATCGTGAAGGCGCGCGCGACCGGCGTCGGCATCGTCGTCGCGCACAACTGCGGGCACGTCGGGCGCCTCGGCGCGTATGCGGAGCAGGCGCTGCGCGAGGGGATGCTCGGCATCGCGATGGTGAACAACCACGGCGGCAGCCAGGTGATGTCGCCTCCGGGCGGCGTGCAGCGCCGCCTCTCGCCGAATCCGATCGCCGTCGGCGTGCCGACCGGAGACCCCGACTCACCGTTCCTGCTCGACATGACGACCTCGGTCGTCGCCGAGGGCAAGATCCGCGTCGCGCGCAACAAGAAGCAGCCGCTGGGCGAGGGCTGGGCGATCGACGCCGAGGGCCGCCCCATCACCGACGCCGAGGCGTACTACGCCGCCTCGCCCGGCTCGATCCTGCCGATGGGCGGGGCGTCGGCGTACAAGGGCTTCGGCCTCGCGCTGATGGTAGAGGCGCTGGCGGGCGCGCTGTCGCCGGCCGGCACCAGCCGCCCCGGCGGCCCCCGCGGCGGCAACGGCCTGTTCACGATGGCGATCGACATCGCCCACTTCCGCGACCCGGAGGACTTCCGCGCCTCCTTCGGCGGCATCATCGACTACGTGCAGTCGCCGCCGTTCGCGCCGGGCGTCGACCACATCACCGTGCCCGGCGAGCCGGAGCGCGACGCCCGCCGCGCGCGCGCCGACGCGATCCCCGTCGATGACGAGACGTGGCGCCAACTCACCGCCGCCGCGCAGAGCGTCGGCGTGCCGCCGCTGCAGGCCTGATCGTGGCAGCCGAGCGCGGTCGCAGCGCCCTGCGCGTCGTCATCGGCGCGGTCGGGCTGCCGCTGCTGCTGATGCTGCTCGCAACCGTCGCGTTCGCAGCGGCGCGCCTCGTCCCCGCGCTCGACGCGTACGCCGACCTCGCCGCGCGCATCGAGGATGCGACGCTCGTCGCGCTCGGCGTGTGGCTTGTGCACCGGCTGCTGATGGCGCTGCTCGACTGGACACAGCGAGGCGGTGGCCGCGTCGTCGATCGCGCGGCGCAGGTGCTCCCGCTCGGTCGGCGCGCGCTGAACATCGCGACGCTCGTGATCGGCGTGCTGCTGGTGCTCGACCAGCTCGGCATCTCGATCAGCCCGCTGCTCGCCGGCCTCGGCATCTCCGGCATCGCGGTCGCGCTCGCGCTGCAGCCGCTGCTCACGAACCTGTTCGCCGGCTCCTACGTGCTCTCCGACGCCTCGATCCGCACCGGCGACTACATCGCGATCCAGGGCGGCCCTGCGGGGCGCGTCGAGGAGATCGGCTGGCGCGCAACGCGCCTCCGCGAGGTCGAGACCGACACGCTCGTGATCATCCCGAACGCGACGCTGGCCGCGGCGACGGTGACGAACTACGGCGCGGGCACCACCGTCGCGAGCGTCTCGCTCACGCTCCCGCGCACCACCGACCTCGCTGCCGCCGAGCGGGTGGCGATCGAGGCGCTGCGCGCGCTCGCCGCGCGCGACTCGCGCATCCTCGGTGACGTCGCACCGCTGATCCGCTTCCAGGCGGTGACCGCCGATGCGGTGACATGCCTCGTCGCCGTGCGCACGGTGTCGCAGGCCGACATCCCCGGCGTCACGCACGAGGTCGTGAAGGCGCTGGTGCCGCTCTTCCCGCCGGCCTCGAAGGTCACGCCATCGGCGTAGCGGTACGGGCCGCGGCTCAGCGCGTCCGGCCCGGCAGCACCTTCTCGATGATCCCCTCGATCTCCCGCAGCGGGCTGGTGGCCACGGTTGGCGTTGCGGTCGGCCTGGGCGTCGCGGTCGGCGTCGCCATGATCACCGGGCGCGGCTTCACCGGCACGATGGTCGCTGGCGGGCGCGTCGGCACGATGATGGTGCGCGTCGGCTCCGGGCGACGCTCGGGCGTCCGCGTCGGCGTCGGGCTGACGGTGGGCCGCGCCGTCGAGGCTGGCGTCACCGATGCCGGAACCGCGATCGCCGTGCCGGTCGCGGGCGAACGCGTCGCCGTGGCAGCCACCGTCGCCTCCGGGGTGCGCGTCACCGTCGCGGTGCGCGCCGGCGTGGCGGACGAGGAGGTGCGACGCTGCTCCTCGATCCGCTCCTTCACGCGGTCAGTCACGACCACGCGCTCCTGCGGCACCGGCACGGTGCGCGCGGCGACCGCGGGAATCTCGACGGGCTGCACGCGCACCGCGCCGCCCGTCGAGGTGATAACGAGCCGCAGCGCCAATACGTCGCCGTCCGTGCCGCCGACTTCGACCGCCTGCTCCGTCTCGCTGGCGCTCAGGCGCACCTCGCCGCCGCCCTCGGCGGTGCGGCGCAGCAGCAGCGTGTACTCGCCGGGGCGCACATTCGTGAACTGGATGCGCTGCGTACCCGTGACCGGGCTCGAGCTGAACGCGCCGGGGATCTGCTGGAACGCGACGCCGCTGGGCAGCGCGCCGGTCGCGCGCCCCTCCGGCCCGATCACCGAGGCGGCGAACGGGGCGTCGATGACGAGCGCCGTGCTCACACCGCTGCGCCCGCCCGCGGGCAGCGCACGCACCACCTCGCCCGCGACGCTCGCGGACTCGCCGGGGGCGACCGCAAGGCGCTGCGTGCCCGCGGCGACCTCGACCAGCCCCTCGGAGGTGCTGACCGCGATCTCATCATCGGCGATCACCGTCTCGAACACGGTCCCCTGCGCCGAGACGGTCGCCGACGCGGTGCGCACGGCAAACGAGGCGCCGGGGCGCTCGTCCGGGACGACCTGGTGGAGCAGCCGCCCGCTCTCCTGGCGCAGCAGCACCTGCCGCGGCCCCTCGACCGTCGCGACCTCGATCACCAGCTCGCTCGAGGGATCGAGCGCGACGGTGGAGCCGTCGGCGAAGGTGAGCAGCGCGCGACCGTTCCCGTCGGTGCGCAGCCGTGTCCCGGTCGCGATCCCCGCGCCGTCCGGCAGCGGCGACCATGCACCATCGCGCTCGGCCTCGACCGCGCCGGAGAACACCGTGAGCGTCGAGGACGCCTCGGCACGCGGCGCCTGCACGCCGCCGCCGAAGAGCAGCAGCAGCGCGAACGCCACCACCATCGCCCCCGGCACCAGCATCAGCCGCGGTCGCAGCAACGCGCCGAACGCCGACGCGACCGCATCGAGCAGGCCACGCCGTCGCTGCTGCGGGGTGGTGCGGATCGCGCGCATGAACTCGGCGCGGCGTGCGGCATCCAGCGGCCGTTCGGCGGCGGCGAGACCACGCGCGGCGACGGCGGTGCGCAGCAGCGGCTCCAGTGCGGACGCGTGCTCCGGCCAGCGCGCCAGGCACTCCACGAGCGTGCGCCGCCCGACGCGCAGATCATCGATGCATTCGTCCAGCACGGCCTCGAACGACGGTCGCGCGCTCACAGCTCGCCTCCCATCGCCTCAAGCTCGCGGCGCAGCGCGCGGAGCGCGCGCAGCTGCAGGCCGCGCACCGTCACCTCCTTGCGCCCCATGATCTCGCCGATCTCCGCCGCGGACTTCTCCATGAGGAAGCGCAGCACCAGCACCTCGCGATGGTCGCCGCTCAGGCGCTGCAACCCGCGCTCCAGCGTCGCCCGCAGCTCGCCGGCGATGACGGCGTTCTCCGCCTCGGGCGGCTCCGCCCGGTCGATGCCGTCCAGGTCGACGGTGACGCGGCGCGTGCGGAAGTGGTCGACCATCTGGTTGTGTGCCATGCGGTAGAGCCAGGACTTGAACGGCACGTTGCGCTGCTCATATCTGGGGATCGCCTGCCAGGCCTTCAGGAACACGTGCTGCGTCAGGTCCTCGGCGGTCGCGACGTCTCGCACATGGTTCACCAGGTACCGCAGGATCTCCGGCTGGTAGCGGTCGTAGAGCGCGCCGAAGGCATCCGAGTCGCCCTGCTGCGCGCGCTGCACCAGGCCGTCGATGACGGCGCGCTCGTCCCGCGCATCAGCGCGGGCGGCGTTGCCCTCGGCGTCCAGTGATCTCAACGATCCACGCCCTCCGCCGTTACGTTCGGCCTGCCCCCGCTCCCGATCACGATACGGGACGCCGAGGTGGGCCGACAGGCGAGGCGTCGCCATGGACGCCTCGCCTGCGGTGAGAGGGTTCACTCCCGGCTAGTGCTTGCCGCCGGCCTGGCTGCTGCGGCCGCGCGACTCGAACTCGATCTTGCGCCCCCGCTCCTGCTGCTCGATGCGGGCCCGCAGCTCCTGCTTGCGCTGCTCGATGGTCGCCGTCGAGGCGAGTGCCGTCGTCGTCACCGTGGCGGTCGCGGTCGGCGTCGCAGTCGCATTCGCGGCGCGCTCCACGACTTCGTGGCAGAAGAGCGCGTGCGGGTTGTCGATCTCGGGGTGCTTCTCGACGTACTTCCGGCAGTCCTCGATCAGCTTCTGTGCCCGGGTCAGGTCGCCGCGGTGCTTCCCGCGGTCCTCGTGATCCTCGTCGTCGTCGTGGTCGTGACGAGGCGGCGTGAGGCCCTGGTTCGCGATGCGCACGATCAGCTTGCCCAGCATGGCCTGCTGGCGCTCCGGCAGCGTGTTGCCCTGCCACAGCGGGCAGAGCACCGCCAGCGCGGGGTTGGTGAGGGTGCCGGTGCACGCCTCCTCGGGCGTCTCCACCCACGCCCCGGGGGTCGAGGTCGGCGTCGCCGTGGCGGTGCTGGTCGCCGTCGCGGTCGCGGTCGCCGTGCTCGTGGCGGTGGCGGTTGCCGTGGCCGTGGCCGTGGCCGTCTCAGTGGCAGTGGCGGTCGCGGTTGCCGTGGTGGTCGCCGTCGCCGTCTCGGTGGCCTGCGCCACGAACGGACGATACGAACCAAGCCCGCCGATGTTCGACGCCCCCGCGACCGACGATCCGCCGAGCGTAACGGCGGCGGCGATCACGGCCGGGGCGAGCAACTTCCTCCAGTGCATCTCGTGTTCCTTCCAGGTGAGGCGCTGTGTCGGCTGCTACAACGCAGGCGCCCCGCCGTGCGTTTGCCTGCCCGCACCACCTCGCACGGGGGCCCGGATCGAGGCGAACGCAACGAACGCGCCCTGCGGCGCGTTCGTTGGATGTGTGCGGAGACTCGGTGCTACGGGTACGTGGGGCCCCGCTCCAGGCCCGCGCGCGGGTCGAGGCCGAACATCAGGTTGATGTTCTGCATCGCCGTCCCGCTCTGCCCCTTCATGAGGTTGTCGATCGACGAGATGATCACGGCGCGCCGCCCGTCCGGGGAGACCACGGCCGAGATGTCGCAGTAGTTCGACCCCGCGGTGCCCTTCAGCGTCGGCGGCGTGTTGAGCACGCGCACGAACGGCTGCCCCGCGTAGAACTCGCGATAGCGGTCGAGGATCGCCTCGCGCGTGATCGGCCGCGAGAGCACGACGTGCATCGTGCACAGGATGCCGCGCGTGGTGCCCAGCAGGTGCGGCACGAAGTGCACGGTCGCCTTCGACCCGGCCAGCGCGCCGAGCGTCTGCTCGGTCTCGGTGACGTGCTGGTGGCTGAAGACGCGGTACGGCACCACGTTGTCGTTGAGGTGCGAGAGGTGCTGCAGCGGCGCCGGCTTCTTGCCCGCGCCGGAGGAGCCGGTGAGCGCGTCGACGATGACCTGGCCGTCCTCGACCAGCCCGTCGGCGAACATCGGCGCCAGGCCGATGATCATGCCGGCCGCGAAGCAGCCCGGGTTGCCGACGATCGTCGCGCCGGTGACGCGGTCGCTGAACAGCTCGGGCACGCCGTACGCGGCCTTGCCCAGCAGCGCCTCTGCCTGGTGCGTCGGGTCGGAGATGCCCGGGTGCGCCGCCGCGTACTCGGCGTAGTGCTGGGTGGTGGCGAAGCGGAAGTCGCCGGAGTAGTCGATGAAGCGGATGCCCTTGTCGGCGAGCCCGACGGCGTAGCCCATCGCCACCCGGTCGGGCGTCGAGAAGATGACGACGTCGCAGTCCGCGCCGATGTTGGCCTGATCCGGCGCCTGCACGACGAGGTCGCAGCGCGAGGCGAGGTGCGGATACACCTCGTCGATGCGCTTGCCGGCGTCGTCACGCGCTACCAGCGAGGAGATCTCGAACTGCGGGTGCTGCAGCAGCAGCTCCAGGATGCCGAGGCCGCCGTACCCGGTCGCGCCGACGATCTGTGCTCGATACATGTTCACCTCGTGCGTTCGTGAGGATTGAGGTCGGGCCGCAAGGATAGGACAGCCCGACGAGCCGAGGAAGAGGCGATGGAGGCCGCCCGGGAGCGCCCTACGCCCGCTCGATCGTCGCGGTCAGGTGGTGCGACTCCAGCCGGTCGCGGTAGAGCTCCGCGCGCTCCAGCGGGCAGCGAATCACCTCGGCCTGCCCGTGGTTGTGGGCGGCCATCATCACCTCGACGGCGCGTTCCAGCGTCAGCTCCGGGACGCTCGAGAGCAGTGCGTGGATGACGTGATCCATGCTGTTCACGTCATCGTTATGTAACACCACGGCGTACGGCGGCAGGAAGTCGGCGATGGATCGCGTCGCCTGCTCCGACTCCGTGCCGGGCAGAGGCGGCGCGGGTGCCGTCTCTGCTACCCTCGCGCGGCAGTTGTGACCGGAGTGCCATGCCACCTCGCTCGCCTTCCCGACCTCGACGTCTGCGCCGCCTCGTGCTGCCGCTCCAGGAGTTCACCCGGACGGAGGCCGCGGGCGGCATCGTGCTGCTGCTCGCGGCGCTCGTGGCGCTCGGGTGGGCGAACTCGCCCTGGTCGGATGCCTACCACGCGCTGATCGAGATGCCGCTGACGCTGACGCTCGGCGATTTCACGCTGGGCGGCTCACTGCACTTCTGGATCAACGACGCGTTGATGGTCTCCTTCTTCTTCCTCGTCGGGCTCGAGATCAAGCGTGAGCTGACGGTAGGCGAGCTGAGCACCGTGCGCACGGCGCTGCTGCCCGCCGCCGCCGCTGCGGGCGGCATGGCGGTGCCCGCGCTCGCCTTCCTGGCGCTTGCCACCGCACCCGGCGACCGAGGCGGCTGGGCGGTGCCGATGGCGACCGACATCGCGTTCGCGCTGGGCGTCGCCTCGCTGCTGGGGCCGCGCGTGCCGCTGGGGCTGAAGGCGTTCCTGCTCGCGCTCGCGATCTTCGACGACATCGGCGCGACGCTGGTGATCGCGCTGTTCTACGGCGGGCCACTGCACCTCGCGCCGCTGGCGATCGCGCTCGTGCTGCTCGGCGTGATCGCGACGATGGCGCGGCTGCGTGCGCGCAGCGTGCCGGCGTACCTCGTGCTCGGCGCGGCGACGTGGCTCGCGACGTACGAGTCGGGCGTGCATCCGGCACTCGTGGGCGTGGCGATCGGCCTGCTCACGCCGTGGGAGGCGTGGCATCCCGCCGACCAGTTCGCGCGCACCGCCGCCGACCTCGCGGCCACGCTGCGGGCGAGCGCAGAGCAGCGCGCGTCCCGCATCGAGCGGCTCATGCACATGCGCGAGCAGCTGGAGCGTGCGATCCCGCCGCTCGACCGGCTGGAGCACGGGCTCAACGCGTGGGTCGCGTTCCTCGTGGTGCCGCTCTTCGCGCTGGCGAACGCGGGTGTCGACCTCCGCGGTGGCGCGCTCACCGAGGCAGCCGCGTCGCCGATCGCGTGGGGGGTCGTGGCCGGACTCGTGCTCGGCAAGCCCGTCGGCATCGTGGTCGCCACCTGGCTTGCGCTGCGCCTCGGCGCTGCGTTCCCGGCAGGCGTCGGCTGGCGAGGCGTGCTGAGCGTCGGTGTCCTTGCCGGCATCGGCTTCACGGTCGCGATCTTCGTCGCCGACCTCGCCTACGCCGATGAGGCGAGGCTCACCGGCGCGAAGGTCGGCATCTTCGCGGCGTCCCTGGTCTCCGGCGTCGTCGGGTACCTGTTGCTGCGCTTCGTCGGTGTCGAGGTGGCCCAGCCCGAGGGACGCCTCGACTAACGTTCGTCCGTCTCGCCGCGCAGCCGCGCCAGCAGCACCCGCCGCTGCACCTTGCCGTTCGCGGTACGCGGCAGCACCTCGACGCGCACGTACTCGTGCGGCTGCTTGTAGCCCGCGAGGTGCGCCGAGGCGTGTGCGCGGAGCGCCGCCTCGTCCAGCGCCGCGCCGCCCTCGGTTACGACGCAGGCGGTGACGAGCGTCTTCTCGGCATCGATCGCACGTCCGACGACCGCCACCTCCGCCACGCCCGGCGCCGAGGCGAGCGCAGCCTCGATCTCCACAGGCGAGAGGCGGTAGCCGAACGACTTGATGACGTCATCGGCGCGGCCGTGGAACCAGACGTAGCCGACCGCGTCGATCGCGACGCGGTCGCCGCCGGTGAACCATTCGCCGCGATACGCCGCGGCCTCCTCAGTGGGGCGTCGCCAGTAGCCGAGCATCAGCCCCGGATCGGAGCGGTGCACCGCGAGCAGACCGGGCTCGCCCGAGGGCAGCGGCTCGTCCCCCGCCTCGGCGTCCTCCGCGAGCACGGCGACGCGCCGCCCGGGCTGCGGGCGCCCCGGCGATCCCGCGCGCACCGGCACGCCGGGCCCGCACGAGATGTACGTGCTGACCTCGGTCATGCCCAGCGACTCGTACAGCGGCCGCCCGACGCGCTCCCGCCACTCCGCGGCGACCGAGGGCGGCAGCGCCTCACCGGCGCAGAGGCCGTGGCGTAGCGCGTGCAGGTTCGCATCCTCGGGTCGACCGTACTTGAGCAGCTGGCGGTACACCGTCGGCACGGCCGCGAACACGGTCACGCCGAACCGCTCGATGATCCCCGGCCACGCCCCCGGCTCCACACCGCCCGCGCAGAGCACCGCGTGCGCGCCGGCACGCCACGGATCCATCAGCCCCACGCCCATCGTGTACGACCAGTTGAGGGTGCCCGCATGCAGCGTCACGTCGTCCGCGCGCAGACCCTCCCACGCGTCGCCGCGCATCCAGTCGCGCGCACGCACGACCCGCTGCGCGTGCAGCACGCCCTTCGGGCGCGCGGTCGTGCCAGACGTGTAGAGCATGTACGCCGCATCCTCGGCGTGCGTCGTCGGCAGCGGCCCCGGGCCATCGAGGCGCGCGAGGTCATCGGGCAGCAGCACCAGCCCCGCGAAGCCGCCGAGGTGCGACTGTGGCGTTGCGATCAGCGCGCACGCCTCGGAGTCCTCCGCCAGGAAGCGCGCCTCCTCGTCGGTGAGCTGCGGCGAGGCCGGGATCGGGACGAGCCCCGCGAGGTTCGCGCCGAAGAACGCGAACGCGTACGCAGGCGAATGCGGGACCCGAACGAGCACGCGGTCGCCCGGCTCGAGCCCGCGCGCAATCAGCCCGCGCGCGATGCGCTGCACTTCCGCCCAGACCTCGGCGTAGGTCCAGCGCTCGACGCGCTCGCCGTCGACGAACGTGAACGCGAGCCGGCCCGCGCTCGCGGCATCCTCCGCGTGCGCGCGCAGGCAGGCGGCCGCGAGGTTAAACGGCTCGCCTCGATCTACGGCGCGCGGAAGGCTCATGGCACGCGCTCCACCAGCGCGGTCATCGCGCCCTTGCAGCGCTCGATGCGCGGGTCGGGGCCGAAGGCGTGGATCTGCGACTGGTGCCCCGTCACCTGCTCGTGGCTCGCGGTCTCCAGCGTCACGCGCCCCTCCGCATCCACGATGCAGGCGAGGACGTACGCCTTCTCCCGTCCGTAGCCAAGCACGCGCCCCAGCATCTCGATCACGTACTCGTACGAGTGGTCGTCGTCATCGAGCAGTACGAGCTGGTAGAGCGCGTCGAGCTGCGCGCCGCTCGACGGCTGCTCGATGCGCATCGGCTGAGGTCGCGAGGGAGTGGGGGGCGAGGTCACGTGCGCCATTGTGCCGCGCCCCCGCCGCCCCCTCAAACGCACCCCTCCGTACACCCCTGAAGCCGCGCGCGGCCCACTCCCGCATCGTGACACCCCCCGGTACACTCGACCCGGCCTCGACCGGCGAGGCACAGGGGGGATGCGCGCCGTGACCACGTCCGACACCACGCGAAGGCCGCCGCTGGGCGTGCTGCTCACCGGCGGCATGGGCACGCGGCTGCGCCCGCTCACGCCCGATCTGCCGAAGTCGCTCGTCCCGCTGCTGAACCGGCCGCTCGTCGCGTACGGCCTCGAAACGCTCGCGAGCATGGGGCTGCGCGACCTCGTCGTCGTCGTCGGCGGCGTCGACCCGCGCACCGGCCCGGCGGCGATCGAGCACGCGCCCGAGGGCACGACGGTGGCGATCGCCGTGCAGCCGGTGCCGAACGGCCCCGGCGACGCGCTCTCCTGCGTCGGCGATGCGCTCGACGGTCGCGACGTCGTCGTGGTCGCCGTCGACACGATCCTCCGAGGCGGCAACCTGCCGCAGCAGTTCGCCGCCTTCCAGGCGAGCGGCGCCGCAGCCTGGCTGCCGCTGGCGATCACCGACCGCCCGAAGGAGATGGGCATCGCCGTCGTCGAGGGCGAGCGCATCGTCGCGCTGGAGGAGAAGCCAGAGCACCCGCGCTCCAACCTCGCGTGCGTCGGCGTGTGGATGCTCGCGCCCGAGGCCGTCGAGCGTGTGCGCACGAACCCGATGATCAACAAGAAGGGCGAGTCCGACCTCACCGGCACGATCGGACTCATGCTCGATGAGGGCGCGCACCTCGGCGGCGCGACGTTCGACGGGCGCTGGCTCGACGGCGGCTCGCTCGTCGGGCTGCTCGGCGCGCAGTCGGCGCTGCTCGCGGAGCTGCCGCCGGTCGCATTCACCAACGGCACGATCTCCGAGGCCGATGAGGCGTCGATCGAGCGCACCGCGCTCAACGGCCCGGTCATCCTTGGCGCTGACGTGCGCATCACCGACTGCGCGCTCGGGCCCGAGGTCGTCGTCGGCGAGGGTGCCACGCTGCGCGGCGTGCGCCTGCAGCGCGCGCTCGTCGCGCCCGGCGCGACCGTCGAGGGCGGCGAGTACGCCGATGTCGTGATCACCACCAGCGGCGAGATCGCGAGCGCGGTGTGATCTCACGCGCCGCGCTCGACGCCGATGTTGCGATCGTCGGCGCGGGCGCGGTCGGCCTCGCGATCGCGGTCGAGCTCGCACGTATCTACTCGGTCGTCGTCATCGAGCGCCATGAGTCGTTCGGCCGCGAGACGACGGCGCACAACAGCGGCGTGATCCACGCGGGCATCTACTACCGCACCGGCTCGCTGAAGCACCGCCTCTGCATCGCGGGCAACCGCGCGATGTACGACTGGTGCGAGGCGCACAGCGTCGCGCACCGCCGCACCGGGAAGCTGATCGTCGCGCTCGACGGCGACGCGCCGGAGGCGCTCGACGCGGTGCTCGCGCAGGCGCGCGCGAACGAGGTGCCGGGCATCCGCCCGCTCACCACCGCCGAGGCGCGCGACATGGAACCGCTCGTCCCGGCGACCGGGGCGCTGCTCTCACCCTCGACCGGGATCGTCGATCAGGCGGGGTACGCGCGCTCGCTCGAAGCCGTCGCGCGGGAGTGCGACGTGCTGTTCGCGTACCGCCACGAGGTGCTCGCCGTAACGCGCGACAGCGAGGGGTTCCGGCTCGACCTCCGCGATCCGGACGGCGCACCCGCGACGCTGCGCACGAGCATGCTGGTGAACGCGGCGGGGCACGGCGCGCCCGCACTCGCCTCGAGCCTCGGCTACCCGCTCGATGGCGACGAGGGCGTACCGGGGCTGCGCCAGCACGTGAATCGCGGCGCGTACTTCGACGTGATCGCGCCGCAGTACGCGCGCGCCGTCTCGCACCTCGTCTACCCGCTGCCGCGCCCGAACCTCGAGGGACTGGGCGTGCACCTGACGGTCGACATCGACGGCGCGTTCCACCTCGGCCCCGACACGACGTGGCTCGATGCCGACGCACCGCTCGACTACCGCAGCGACGCGACGCGCCACGCCGAGTTCCTCGCGGCGGGTCGGCGGCTGCTGCCGACGCTGGGCGAGGACGAGATCGCGCCCGGACAGGTCGGCTACCGCCCGAAGCTCTCCGGCCCCGGCGAGGCCGAGGCGGACTTCCTGCTCTGGCACGACCGCGGCTACGTGCACCTCGGCGGCATCGAGTCGCCGGGGCTCACCGCATCGCTGCCGCTGGCCGCCGAGGTCGCCGCGCTCCTGCGCTGATACGCCTCGCGCGGCTCACTCGATGCTGTCGCTAGCGGAGCGGCAGCACCTCCTCCGACTCGATCTTCGCGGCGTCGAGTTCCATGCCAAGGCCCGGCTGGTCGTTCAGCACGATGTTCCCGTTGCGCCGCTCCGGCGGGGCAGCGAGGAAGAACTCGTTGCTGATCGAGGACTTCACGAGGTCCTCGATCTCCGGACAGACGTCCGGCGACTGCGCCGCGACCAGGTGTACGCTCACATTGGCGCGCGCGTGCGGCATCAGCTTCGCCCCACGGCTGACCGAGGTGATCGCCGCGATCTTCTGCAGCTCGGAGATGCCACCCGCGATGAAGATGTCGGGCTGGATGAAGTCGACAGCGTCGGCCTCCAGCAGCGCAGCGGCACCCCAGCGCGTGAACTCGCCCTCGCCACCGGCGATCTTGATCGGGGAGCGCTCGCGGATCGCGGCGTACTGGTTGATCCGGTCGGGCTGCACCGGCTCCTCCAACCACTTCACGTCGTAGTCCACCATCTGCTCCGCCATGCTGACGGCGTACGGCACATCCCAGCTCTTCCACGCGTCGAACATGATCTCCACGTCGGGGCCGACGGCGTTGCGCACCGTCTCGACGAGTTCGAGGTTCTTCGCCATGCCCTCGCGGCCGTGCTGCGGGCCGTAGCGGAAGAACCATTTCTGGCCTCGATAGCCCTGGCGCACGAAGTCCTTCGCGACCTCGCGCACACGCGCCGGTTCCAGCGACCAGCCGAGGGTGCTGGCGTACATCGGCACCTCGGTGCGCGTCGCCCCGCCCAGCAGGCGCCACACCGGCTGCCCGAGCGCGCGCCCCTTCAGGTCCCACAGCGCGTTGTCGACGGCGCTCATCGCCAGCATGCCGGGGCCCTTCCGCGCGTTCGGCACGGCGCGGTACATCGCGTCCCACAGGAGCTCGATCGCGAACGGGTCCTGCCCGATCAGCAGCGACTCGAACTGGCCGATGGTGTGCGCGGTCTCGCCCGCGATCGTGCCGGCGCGACCCGTGACACCCTCGTCCGTCTCGATCTCGAGGAAGGTCGCTTCCATCTGGTAGCGGCCCTCGCCGAGCTTCGGCGTGGCGGGCGGGCCACCGGCGGCGAAGTTCACCGTGCCCGCGTACAGGTCGATCGGGCGGATCTGGCGCTCCTCGCGGAACTCGCCCTCGTACGCCAGCACGCCGCTGACGCGGCGCTGCCGCAGTGCCGTGATCTTCATCGCGCCCCACCTCGCTCCAGTCCGACCATCGATGCCGCCCGTTCTATGCCTCACTCCCCCGCACGTCAACGCGTGGTGCGCTTCCGCGTCGGCGGGCGCGCGCGTACCCTCGCCCGCACGCGGCGAGACGAGGACGGAGCGAGCGATGCTGGAAGACCCCGGACGCTTCTACTGGAAGTGGCTCGCCGTCGGCTCGGTGCTGCTCGCCGTCTACTTCGTGGAGCACGGCGTGCGCACCGGCGTCTGGCTCCCCTTCTAGCGATGCCCATCGAGCCGACCGAGGTCGAGCGCTGGCTGCTCGGCCACCTCGACATCGAGCGCCTCGACTCCGCGCGCGGGCTGTATGAGCTGATGCCGAAGCAGCGCGGCGGCCAGCTCCCGCTCGTCGATGTCCCCTACGACCCGTTCAGCGAATCCCACTGGGCCGAGGCCGCGCGCATCGCGGACTACGTCGCGCACGCGCCCGAGGGTGCGCGTCGCGTCCTCGACATCGGCCCCGGCGACGGCTGGCCGGCGCTCCCCGTCGCCGCCGCGCGCCCCGACCTGGAGGTCGTGGGCGTCGACCCCTCGCCGCTGCGCGTCGCGGTCTGCACGGCGAACGCCGTACGCCTCGGCCTCACCAACGCGCGCTTCGTGGTCGGCGACGGCGGTGCCCTGCCCTTCGAGGATGCGACGTTCGACCTCGTCACCGCCGCGTCCTCGATCGAGGAGGCGAGCGACCCGGAGGCCGTGCTCCGCGAGTGCGCGCGCGTGCTGCGCCCCGGCGGCGTGCTCCGCGCCTCCTCGCAGGACTGGCGGCTCGCCGGGCGCGGCTTCGAGACGGTGCTGCTGTGGGAAGGCGCGCCCGCAGGGGGCGCGAGCGCGCGTATCTATACGTACGTCCGCCGCATCGCCGACCCACCGACCGAGCGCCGCTACAACCTCGTCCTCCACGCGACAGCGGAGGCCGAGCAGGCGCACACGCAGGCGCTGCTCGCGATCGCCGAGGGTCGCCGCGCCTACGGTGAGACGCTGTTCGCACCGGACTTCGGCGTGCCGATGCTCGAGGCGCTGGCGCCGCACATCGCCCGCGCGAACCTCGTCGAGCTGCACCGCTGGGCGACGCCCGCACTCGTCGATGCGCTCCGCGCCGCCGGCTTCCGCGAGGCGCGCGCCACCGTCCACCCCGGCGAGCTGGGTCGGCGCTTCGCGCGCGACCTGCTGACCCACGACGCGATGGCGCCCTTCGCACCGCACTTCGCCGAGGCCACGGGCGCGCTCGGCCGCCTCGCGGGCTCACAACCCGGCGATGCGATGGTCAGTGGCGTCCGCTGACGCTACCGTAGAGGGTGCCGCACCGGCTTCGGTGCGGGCTTCGGCGGTACGTGTGCGGCGGGGGAGCTGGACACGCACATGGCCGGGACACACGACACGATCGTGCTCGTGCATGGCGCCGATGCGAGCGCCACGCAGGGCGCCTTCCTCAACGACGTCGCTGAGCCGCTGGTGCGCTGGCTGGAGGCCAACGGCGGCGAGCTGCTGACGCTCGCGCCCTCCTCGATCCGCCGTGGCCCGCGCCCTGCCCGCCTCGACCTCAGCGGCCGCCTGCCCGACCCCGACCGCCCCGGCGAGTCGCGCCCCTTCGAGTGGCGCATCATCGAGGCGCGCTGGAACGACGAGTACACCGTCACCTCCGAACGCGCCGTGACCTGGCGCGCGCTCCGCAACGTCGCCGACGCGCTCATCGATCACCTCGGCTGGTACGACCCGGCGTGGCGCGCCTGGCGCGCGATCGCCGGCCTCGGCGTCCCGCTCGGCGCGCTCGCGCTCGCCCCGGAGGCGGCGACCGAGGCGCAGGCGTGGCGCTACCGCTTCGACACGCGGTGGCCGCTGCCGTTGCGGCTGTTGCTCGCACTGTGGCTCGGCGTGCTCGCGCCGGTGCTGCTGCTGGGCGTGCTCACGCCGGTCGTGCTGCTCGCGCTCCCGCTCTGGCTCGTGACCGGCGCGACCGCGGAGTGGCAGCACGCGGTGTGGAACGGCTGGCTGCGACTGCTGCTCGCGCTCGTGTGGCTGCCGACGCTCGCGCTCGCGGCCGCGCTGCTCGCCGCGATCCTCGCACTCGCGCTGCTGCCGTTCGCGGTGCCGTGCGTCGGTGCGTTGCGCCGAGGCGTGCTCGGCGTGCTCCGCCTGCGCTGGCTCGACACCCACGCCTTCACCACCGACCGCGTGAGCGGCGCGGCGATCGAAGAGGCCGTCGGCTCCGCCATCGCCGCGGAACTCGAGAGCGCACGCACGCTCACCATCGTCGGCTTCGAGCTGGGCGCCGCGATCGCGTACGAGACGCTGGGTGCGCTCGCTCGTCCCACGTTCCAGCCGGAGGTGCAGAACCCGTACGTCACGGTCTCTCAGGCGCTCTCCGCGATCGACCGCCCGCTGCCGCGGTACGGCCTGCCCGTCACGCTCATCACCGTCGGAGGCGTGTTGAACCGCGCCCTCGGCTGGCGACGCCGCACGCTGCTGCGCGACCCGCTGCCGGAAGGCACGCGCTGGGTCGACGCCTGGTCGACGCACGACCCGGTCGCGATGGGCTCCGTCGACCGTCGCCTCGTCGCCGCCTCGGGCGTCCCGCTGGTTGAGGCGCGGCTCGCGAACGCGCCGGGCATCCTCGGCGCGGACGACTACCGCGCCAACCTCGACCTCGCCGCCCTGATCGCCGACGAGGTGATCGCAGCCTCCGCCACCCAGGTGCTCGCACCCGCCGACGGCGAGCGCCCCGAACAGTGGCAGCCGCGCGCCGAGGGCACGTGGGCGTGGCGCTCGCGCAACGGACTCGCCGATCGCGACTGCACGCGCGCGCGTCGCGCCGTGGCACGCCGCATCAGCACGGGCCTGCGCGCGACCGCCTACGCGGGTGTCGCCGCGTACGCCTGGCTCACCTCGGGCGCCGTCGAGGCGGAGAGCATCGACCTGCTGGCGCTCTCGATGTCGGCGCTGCTCGGGGCTGCCGCCGTGACGCTCGGCTTCGCCGTGCTGGACCCACTCGCCGCCGCGGCGGGCGAGGCGTGGGCGAACCGCCCATGCCGCCACACCGTGCTCATCCCCAGCGCCGTCCGGGTCTAGCGCGCGCCGCGCTCGACCTCGCGCGCCCGCGCCACGCGGTAGCGCTGTACCGCCGCCGCGCCCACGGCGCCGACGCCGATCGTCGCCAGCGCCCCCCAGCCCGCGATGTCGAACGGCCGCGTCGCCCCCGCCTCGGCGACGGCAGCGGTGTCCGGCACGACGCCGGCCTCGCGATCGACGCTCCCCGGCGTGGGTGCCGTCACAACCTCGGCGCGCTGGAACGAGCCATCATCGGCGAACCGCCGCACGAGGGCGCGCCCCGCACTCGCGGCGGGGAGCGACGGGCGGTCGTACGTCGTGTCGCTGCCGTACGAGAGCGCATCGATGATCTGCCCGTCCGCCATGAACAGCGCCAGTCGATCCCCGGCGTTGCCGAGGCCGTTCGAGAAGCCCACCGGCGGCCACCACGCGCGG
>Ga0172380_10002908_pt1 | contig 24935 bp, 21 predicted proteins | sample Leawe162metaG_FD_119747 | JGI IMG/M metagenome (GOLD analysis project Ga0172380, IMG submission 119747) | Leachate microbial communities from a municipal landfill in Southern Ontario, Canada - Leachate well 162 metaG | ecosystem: Engineered > Solid waste > Landfill > Unclassified | place...
GCGGAACTGCGGCGTCGCCGCCTCCTTGAAGGCCACCGCCTTGGCGGCGATCACGTGCATCAGCGGCCCGCCCTGCAGGCTGGGGAAAATCGCCGAGTTGATGATCTTCTCGTGCGCCGCCTTGGCCAGGATCAGCCCGCCGCGCGGACCGCGCAGGGTCTTGTGCGTGGTGCTGGTGACGAAATCAGCGAGCGGCACGGGATTCGGATAGAAACCCGCTGCGATCAGGCCGGCGTAGTGGGCCATGTCCACCATCAGGTAGGCGCCCACCTCATCGGCGATCTCGCGGAAGCGCTTGAAGTCTATCTTCAGCGCATAGGCGGAGGCGCCGGCGACGATCATCTTCGGCTTGTGTTCGCGGGCCAGGCGCTCCAGCGCCTCGTAGTCGATCTCCTCCGTCTCCGGATGCAGGCCATAGCCGACGGCCTTGAACAGCTTGCCGGAAATATTCACGCTGGCCCCATGGGTCAGGTGGCCGCCGTGCGCGAGCGACATGCCCAGGATCACGTCGCCCGGCGCGAGCACGGAAAAATACACGGCCTGATTGGCCTGCGAACCGGAGTGCGGCTGGACGTTGGCGTACTCGGCGCCAAACAGCTTCTTGACGCGGTCTATGGCCAAAGTCTCGGCAATGTCGACATACTCGCAACCGCCGTAGTAGCGCTTGCCCGGATAACCCTCGGCGTACTTGTTGGTGAGTTGCGAACCCTGCGCCTCGAGTACGGCGTTGGAAACATAATTCTCGGAGGCGATCAACTCGATGTGTTCTTCCTGGCGGCGGTTTTCCGCTTCCACCGCCAGCCACAATTCGGGGTCGACCTTGGCCAGGGTGCTTTTCTTGGTAAACATGGCGGACGGGCAGGAAATTGACGGACGCCGATTTTATCACTATGCCGACGCAATGACCGCCAGCGCTGCCTCAGCCCCCGAGATAGTGCTCGACCACCTTGCTGTTGCCGAGCAGGTTGGCGCCCGAATCGGCGAGCACGATCTTGCCGGTTTCGAGGACGTAGCCGTGGGCCGCGATCTTCAGCGCCTGACGGACGTTCTGTTCCACCAATAGGATGGTCAGGCCGCTGCGGTTGATCTCCACCAGGGTGCGGAAAATCTCCTGGACCAGGATAGGGGCCAGGCCCATCGAGGGCTCATCGAGGAGCAACAGCCGGGGCTTGGCCATCAGCGCCCGTCCTATGGCCAGCATCTGCTGCTCGCCGCCGGAGAGATTGCCGGCGAACTGGCCGGCTCTATCCTTGAGAGGAGGAAACAGCTGGAACACCTGCTCTAGACTGTCATTGACGCCGGCGCGGTCGCGGCGCGTATAGGCGCCCAGCGCCAGGTTTTCCAGTACGGTCAGGGTGGTAAGGATGGCCCGGCCCTCGGCGACCTGAACGACGCCGCGGCGCACGATCTCGTGCGGGCGCAGGCGAGTGATGTCCTCGTCCTCGAATATCACGCTGCCCGCGCGCGCCGGGTGCAAGCCCGACAGGGCCTGCAGCGTCGTGCTCTTGCCGGCGCCGTTGGCACCTACCAGGGCGGTAATTTCACCCGCGTTCAGATGAAAGGATATCCCCTTGACGGCTTCGATGTGACCGTAGGCGACCACCAGATCGCGGACGCGCAACAGCACGGTTGGGGCACCCTTGGCGCTGCGCGCCGTCCCGCCAGGCGGGAGCGAGCCATCCTTCGGGCGGCCGGGCGGATGGCTCATGGGGCACCCTCTTTGCCCAGGTAGGCCTCTATCACGTCGGGGTTGTTGCGGATTTCATCGGGAGACCCTTCGGCGATGATGCGGCCGAAGTTGAGCACGGCGATGCGGTCGCACAGGCCCATGACGAAGCGCATGTCGTGCTCGATCACGAAGACCCCGTAGCCGCGGTTGCGGATGTTGCGGATCTCGTCCATCAGCACGGTCTTTTCCGCCGAGTTCATCCCCGCCACCGGTTCGTCGAGCAACAGCAGCTTCGGCTCCGTCGCCAAGGCCCGGGCGAACTCGAGCTTGCGCTGATCGCCATAGGAGAGGTTGTCGGCGAGCATGTTCGCCTGCTGCTCGAGCTTGAGCCAGGACAGGAGTTCGAGCGCCCGCTCGCGCGCCCGGCGCTCCGCGTTGCGACAGGCCGGGGTGGCGAAGAATAGCGCCAGAGGTCCGTAATCGATCAGGTGATGCATGCCGATCATGACATTCTCTAGCAGCGTCATCTGCTTGAAGATGCGGATGTTCTGAAAGGTCCGGGCGATCCCGAGGCGGGTGATGAAATGGGGCGCAGTGCCGGCGAGATCGCGGCCCTGGAAGGAGATGGTCCCCGACGAGGGCTGCAACAGACCGGTGACGATATTGAACACCGTCGTCTTGCCGGCGCCGTTGGGGCCGATCAGGCCGAAGATGTTGCCCGCCGGCACGTCGAAGCTGACATCCTCGAGCACCCTCAAGCCGCCGAAACTCTTGCCGACATTGCTAATAGCCAACATGGTCACGGCGCGCTGGACGAAGGGCGTTCCACTGCCGTCTTTGCACAGCCGGCCGGCTGCGGTGGCGCGGAGCAGTGCTCCGCGAATTCCCACCTCCGCCCCCGAGTCCGGCGCAGCCTTCAACATGGAGCCGCCGCCAGGCGGCGAGCCACCGTCACCCCCTTTCATGGAAAGGGGGATGGGGGAAAAGTCCTGTTTCCACCAAGCGCGAATGCGCTTGGGATCCCAGATACCGGTCGGCAGGAAGAGCACCACCAGGACCAGGATCACGCCATTGACGGCACCGCGGTAGTCATGGAGAAAACGCAGCAGCTCGGGCAGCAGGGTCAGGAGCGTGGCGCCGACCAGCGGTCCGATCAGGCTCGAGATGCCACCGAGCACAGCCATGGTCAGAATATCGACGGCGTTCTCGAAGCCGTATTCCTGGGGGCTGATGAAGAAAGTGTAGTGGGCGTTCAAGCCCCCCGCCAGTCCGGCGATGACGGCGCCGAGAACGAAGGCGAACAGCTTGTGGCGATCGACATCGATGCCCATCAAACGCGCCGCGACTTCGTCTTCCTTGATCGCCTCGAAGGCGCGCCCGACGTGAGAGCGGCGCAGTCGCGCCAGGCCATAGACGACGACGGCGAGGATGGCCGCGATGTGCCACCACTCGGTTGCCAGCGGAATGCCGTTCAAGCCCTCGGGGCCCCCGGTGATATCCAGGTTTAGGACGATGACCCGCGTCACTTCCCCGAACGCCAACGTCGCCATCGCCAGGTACACGCCGGACAGGCGCAGCGTCGGCGCGCCGATGGCCAGCGCTACCGCCGCCGGCGCCAGAGCCCCGGTGGTCAGGGCGGCCTCATAGGGCCAGCCGAGCTTGAGGGTCAGGAGCGCCGCGACGTAGGCACCGATGCCCATGAACGCTGCGTTCGCCAGCGAGAGCAGACCGCAGGCCAGGGTCAGCCAGATCGATAGAGCCAGCAGGCCATTGACACCGACGGTGAAGATCAGCGCGCTGTAGGTGGACCAGAAGTCCCCCAACCAGACGGTCATGCCTTTCTTTCCAGGACCCGCCCGAACAGTCCGGAAGGCCGCACCAGCAGGATCAGGAAGAGCAAGCCGAAGGCGACGGCGTCACCCATTTGGCTCGCCAGGTAGCCCTTGCTGATGACTTCGGCGAAGCCCAGGAACAGGCCGCCGATCAGGGCGCCGCGGATGTCGCCCATACCACCCAAGATGATGACGGCGATGCCCTTGTGCAGTATCGGCTGGCCCATGAAAGGGGAGATGGCGTTGAAGTTGAGACCGATCAGCACGCCGGCGATGCCGCCCAAGGCCGCGGCGGCGAAGGAGGTCACGTGGAACAGGCCCTCGACGTTGATGCCGAGCAAGTAGGCGGCTTTGGGCGATTCGGCGATGGCGCGCAGCGCCCGGCCCAACTGGGTGCGTTTGATGGCGAGGAACAGCGCCGCCATCAGGGCGAAGGCGATGGCGACGATGGCGATTTCGAGCGCCTGGACATGGACCTCGCCGATGGTGAACTCGCCGGCCGGCAGCACCCCTTCCGGAAAACGCTGCATCTCGGCGCCGAACAGGCCCTGGGCGCCGCTGGTCAGGATGATGGCCACGCCTATGGTGGCGATCATCGGGATCAGGTGCGGTGCGCCGCGGGCGCGCAAGGGCTTCAAGATCAGCACGTCGACCGCCAGGCCGAGCAGGCCGCTGACCAGGGTCGCAGCGATGAATCCGAGCCAGAGCGGCGCCTCGAAGCGGGTGACGACCACCAGGGCCGCGTAGCTGCCGACCATGAACACGGCGCCGTGGGACAGGTTGATCACGGCCAGGACGCCGAACACCAGCGTGAAGCCCAAGGCGAACAGGGCGTAGACGCTGCCCAGGGTCAGGGCGTTGAGCAGTTGTTGTTCGAGCATAGGATCACCGTGAAGAAAACGCCGCAGGCGCACGGATGACGCGGCTGCGGCGTCGCCGGCGGGCGCTTACTCACGTGCCCGCTTATTTGCTCGTGTACAGGGTGAACTTGCCGCCTTGCACGACGTAGATGAAGGGCTTCTGCTCGGCGTCGTAGCCGGCGGGCTTGCCGTCCTTGCTCTTGGCCGCACGGAACTTGAAGGGGCCGGTGACGCCGGTGAAACTCACCGCCGGCAGCGCATCGCGCAGGGCCCGGCGATCGGCATCGAGGTTGCCGGAGAGCTTGATGCCCTTCAAGGCCACGGCGACGATGTTCAGGGCGTCATAGGCTTGCGCGGCGAACTGGTTGGGCTCGGCGTTGTACTTCTTCTTGTAGGTGGCGACGAAATTCTGGTTCACCGGTGCCGGATTGGTATTGGCCCAGGGACTGCCGACGAAGGTGCCCTCGCCCGCAAGCTTGGAGATTTCGAACAGCTTCGGCGAGTTGAAGCCGTTGCCGCCGATGAAAGGCGCCTTGATGCCCAGCGAGCGGGCTTGCAGCATGATGTTGGCGGCTTCCTCGGCGAGGCAGGAGCAGACCACGGCGTCCGGGGCCCCGCCCTTGATCTTGGTCAGTTGCGCCTTGAAGTCCACGTCACCCTTGACGTAGGTCTCGGTGGTCGTCACCGGGATCTTCTTCTCAGCGAGCACCTGCTTGAACACGTCGTAACCGCTCTTGGTGAAGGCATCGTCGTTGCCGTAGATCACCGCCACCTTCTTGATGCCGTAGTGCTTGACGGCGGTCGCCACCGTCACCGGCAGCACGTCGGATTCCATGACCGAGTTGCGGAAGATGTAGGGCCCGATGTCGGTGATGCCACCGGCGGTGTTCGAGGTGCCGAAGGCGACGGTCTTGGCGGCGTTGGCCACCGGGCCGCCGGCGAACATCGAGTTGGACAGAGTCGGGCCGAAGACCATCAGAACCTTGTCCTGGAAGACGAGCTTCTTGAAGACGTTGATGGCCTCTTCCTTCTTGCCCTGCTCGTCCTCTATCACCAGCTGGATCTTGTTGCCATTGACGCCGCCCTTGGCGTTGATCTCATCGGCGGCGATCTGAAAGCCGTTGCGGATCGCCACGCCGTACTGGGCAGCCCCGCCGCTCAGCGCCTCGGCGACGCCGAGCTTTATATCCGCGGCAGCGGCTGCGCCGGCGAACGATCCGATAGCGAGAAGAACTGCAAATTTGATTAGGATATTCATGGGAACCTCGCACTGAATGAATAATTGTTGTGGGAACGGTCGAACCCAATGTGGCAAGCATAGCAAGAACTCGCCCGTAGGGGCAATGTCAGAGCATTCTGGCTGTCAGATTCCGATGATCTCGTTGAGCCCCTCGACGACAATCCCGAGCTCCTCAGGCGCAGTGCGACCAAGCTTCGAGCCGATGCGTTCAACGGACAGCGTTCGAATCTGGCTGATCTTTACCCACGAACGTCTAGCCAGCTTTGGGGATTTCAGTTCGTGGGTGAGAGGAAATCCCGCGCGCTGAGCTTGGCTGGCCAATGCAACCGCAATGACTGTACCGGAGCGCTCGTTGAACACGTCGTGGCTGAGAATCAGTACCGGACGCAAGCCAGCCTGTTCGCGGCCACGTACGGGGTTGAGATCGGCCCAGCGAATTTCACCTCTCAGTATTCGGGCCACGACTCAAGCTCCTGCCCTAGGCATTCCTCGGCGAGCGCTTGTTCAAACTTTGGATCGAGCTTAGCGCACTCCGCCGCGAGGCGGCCACGCTCCATACGCTCAAGCTTCTCGCTCACGGCTGCCTGAATCGCGCGACTGCGATTGGGAAAAATGTTCTTTGCGACCAATCCGTCAACGCGGATCAGCGTTTCTTGGTCCAGAGTAATCGCCACCTTTACGCTACTCATGCCGCACCTCCATGGTATGGCGATTAATCATACCACGGGCGGTGGCGGCAAGGAATCCACTGCGGCAACGCCGCTCAGCCGAGGTAGGCAGCCAGCACGCGCTGGTCGCGGCGCAGTTCGGCGGGCGTGCCGGCCACGGCGATGGAGCCGCGTTCCATCACGTAGGCGTAGTCGGCTACCTCGAGGGCGCTCTTGGCGAACTGCTCGACCAGGAGGAGCGTGATGCCCTCCTCCTTCAAGCGGCGGATGGTGGCGAAGAGTTCCTGGATGATGACGGGAGCGAGACCCATCGACGGCTCGTCGAGCAGCATGATCTTGGGCCGCGACATCAAGGAACGGCCGATCGCGAGCATCTGTTGCTCGCCGCCGGACAGCGTACCCGCCAGTTGGTGCGCTCGCTCCCGCAGGCGCGGGAACATGGCGTAGATGCGTTCCAGCTGCGGCGCTGCCTGCTGGCGGAAGCCGAAGAAACGCGGCAGCTCGCTGTAGGATCCGAGCAGCAGATTGTCCTCCACCGAGAGTGGACCGAAGACGCGCCGCCCTTCGGGGGCGTGGGCGAGACCGAGGCGGGCGATGCGCGACGCGGGCAATCCCTGCACCGGCTTGCCGGCTAAGAGCACCCGGCCCTGGCGCGGCTTGATCAAGCCGGAGATGGCGCGCATGGTGGTCGTCTTGCCGGCGCCGTTGGCCCCGATGAGGGCGACCACCGTGCCCGCCTTGACCTCCAGGGAAACCCCCGTCAGCACTTCGGCCGCGCCGTAGCCGGCGTGGAGATGTTCGACGGTCAACATTTCATTGCCCATGTCGCTCATTGCGCCACCTCGGTGGCCACCGCGCCGAGATAGGCCTCGATCACCTTGGGGTCGCGCTTGACCACGTGGGCCGGACCTTCGGCGATCACCTTGCCGCCGTCCAACACCGTCACCACGTCGCACAGTTCGGCGACCACGTCCATGTGATGCTCGATGAGGACGATGGTGACGCCCAGTTCATGGACCCGGCGGATGATCTTGACCAACTCGGCGACGTCCGGCTGGGCCAGGCCAGCCGCGGGCTCATCGAGGATCAGTAGTTCCGGTTTGCGCGCCAGGGCCCGCGCGATCTCGAGGAAGCGCTGGGCGCCGTAGGTCAGATCCTTGGCCCGGACCCGAGCCCTGGCGCCCAGGCCCACCAGTTGCAGCAGGGTCAGGGCGGCGGCGCGCGCTTGGCGCTCCTCATTGAAGGCTAGGCCGAGCATCACCAGCGGTACGGGTGTGTGGAAGACATCCTTCAGCGCCACCATGACGTTGTCGATGGCCGAGAGCTCACCGAACAATTGCAGGTTCTGGAAGGTGCGGGCGATGCCGCAGCCGGCAACCTTGAACAGACTGCCCACGGGCAGGGGCTTGCCGCGCAAGCGCATCTCGCCTCCGCTCGGCGCGTAGAGACCGGAGATGACATTCACCGCCGTCGACTTGCCGGAACCGTTGGGGCCGATGAGGCCGTGGATGTGTCCGGCGCTCACGGTCATGGATACGCCATCCACCGCGTGGACGCCACCGAAGTGCCGCATCAACTGGTGCAACTCGAGCAGCGGCTCGCCGCCGGCAGCGCGCGCCGGCAGCACGGACTCGAGCTGCGCCGCGTCGGGCAGCGGTGCCGACGCGATGCGAAACACCTTGGTCAAGGCTGCGGCGGCGAAGCCCATCAGCCCCTCTGGCAGACCCACCACCACCGAGAAGAGCGTCAGGGCGAAGATGGCCTTGCGCCAGTCCTCGGTGTTGGCTACCAGCAGGCTGCCGACGAGCAGCAGGCCGGTAGCGACCACCGGCGCCAGCGCCTGGAAGGGCTTGGTGGTCTTCTTCGCCAGTCCCCGTCCGGCGGCGAAGACGGCCAGGCCCAGGCCGATGGCGGAGAAGATCTGGAAGAGCAGGCGGTTGGACAAGAGATTGGGCAGCAGCACGATCAGCGCCGCGCCGACGAAGGCGCCCCACAGGCTCTTGCGGCCGCCGAGGACCACGCCGAGCAGCAGGATCACCATCAACTCGTAGGTGAAGCTCTGCGGCTGCAGGTACTGAAAGTTGAAGGCGTAGAGGCCGCCGGCGAGGCCGCCGAGCGAGGAGCCGAGCGCGAAGGCGATCACCTTGTGGCGATAGGTGCCCACACCCATCGCGTCCGTGGCGATGGGGCTGTCGCGCAGCGCCTCGAAGGCCCTTCCCCAGCGGGAGCCGAGCAGGTTGCGCATGGCCATCCAGACCAGTGCCAAGAGGCCCAAGCAGAGCCAGTAGAACCCCGGCGCGGCAAGCGCCACGCCGAGAACGGGCGGCCGCGCCACCTGCAAACCCTGGGCACCTTGCGTCAGGCTCTCCCACTCGTTGATGACGGTAGTGGTCAGCGCCGAGAAGGAGAGCGTCGCCAAGGCGAACTGGGGTCCTTCGAGACGCAGCGCCGGCAGCGCCAAGAGGGCGCCGAGGGCGAGGCAGATGGCGAAACCCGCAGCCAGGGCCGCCGGCATGCCCCAGCCGAGAATGGCGACGGTGAGGCCGGCGCAGTAGGCGCCGATGCCGAGAAAGGCTGCGTGGCCCAGATTCACCTGGCCCAGGTAGCCGACGGTGACGTCGAGGCCGATCAACAGGATGCCGTAGATGGCCAGCAGGGTGAGCAGCGCCAGCGCGAAGGGATTGGTGATGGCCAGGGGCACGGCGGCGAGCAGGACTAGCGCCGCGAGTTCGACGCCCCGCAGCAGCAGGAAGCGCTTCCACTGACCTTTCATACCTTGCGGATGACCGCTTTTCCGAAGATGCCGGTCGGACGCAGGGCCAGGGCGAGTATGAGCAGGACCAGGCCCGGCGCTTCGCGCCAGCCGCTGCCGATATAGAAGGAGGCCAGACTCTCCAGCGCGCCGAGAACCAGACCGACGACCACGATGCCGAAACCGGAGTCGAGCCCGGCCACCACGGCGACCGAAAAGGCTTTGAGGATCAGCGCCGAGGCCATGGTCGGCCCCACGGTGGTGATGGGCGAGACGAGTATGCCGGCCACCGTCGCCACCATGCCGGAGAGCGCATAGGACAACATCACCGTGCCGGTGGCCGAGATGCCCATCAGCTCGGCCGCGTCGCGGTCGGCCGAGACGGCCTCGAAGGCCTTGCCGAGCAGGGTCTTGCGCTTGAACAGTTCGATCAATCCCATGATGGCGAAGACGCCCACCGCCACCGAGATTTCCAAGGGCGTGATATCTACGCCGAAGATCTGCATCGGATCGGCGGAGATCGGCGTGGGGAAGGGCCGGTCATCGCGGCCCCAGATGTTCTCCGCCGAAGAGAAAAAGAGCAGGCCCAGGATGATGGTGAGCAGGATCCAGCCCTCGCTCTGTTGTTCCAGCGCCAGGCGCACGGCGGTGCGCTCGACGACGAGGCCCATGACGGCGCCGAAGAGCAGGCCGCCGGGGACCATCAGCCAGTAGGGCAGACCCAGGTTGGTCAGGGTCAGACAAAAGAAGGCCGAGACCATGACCAGTTCGCCCTGGCCGAAGTTGATGCTCTTGCTGGTGGCGTAGGTGAGTTGAAAACCGTAGGCGACGAGGGCGTAGATGAGACCCATGAAGGCCCCGCTGACCACCATCTGCGCGATGACGGAAAAATCCATGGCTAGAAAAAAGTTCCGGGGGCCATGCCCCCGGAGATCGTTATCCTACTTGCCTTTGCCGGCGGCCGCTTTGGTCAGCCTGGCGCGGTCTGCGTCGTTGGCGAACACCACCTGGCCGTCCTTGACCATGCCCATGACGGTGGCCTCGCGGCGGAAGGCCTCGTGGGTCTCCTCCTTGGCGGGATCCCACTTGGAGTAGGGATGCTGCCAGGTCGTGATAACGCCAGGCACCGGATCCTTGAGGTCTTCGAGCGCCTCCTTGATCTGGTGGGTGTCCGCGCTCTTCGCCTGCTTGACCGCCGCGGCGAAGATGAGCACCGCATCGTAGCCCTGGGCCGCGGAAACCGGCGAGGGAATGCGCTTGACGTTGTAGGCCTTGTGGTAGGCCGCGATGAAGCTCTTCGCCTTGGGTGTGATCGGCTCTTCGATGAAGGTCTGCGGCATGATGGTGCCGTTGCCGTTCTTGCCGGCGTTCTCGAGGAAGTTGGACATCGACAGCGGCCAACCGCCGATCAGGGGCACCTTCATCCCAATCTTGGCCATGCCGTTGGCGATCGCCGCCAGCTCCGGACCTATGCCCCAGATCAGGATGGCCTGGGCACCGGCAGCCTTCGTCTTGAGCAGTTGCGCGGTCATGTCCTTGTCGCCGATGTTGAACTTCTCGGTCGCCACCACTTCCAGCTTGCCGCCCTGCTTCTTGATCTGGGCGAGCAGGTCATCACGACCGGAAACCCCGTAGTTGGTCGAATCGTGGAGCAGGGCGACCTTGGTGAGCTTGCGGTTGATGGCTTCCTCGACCACCATCGCCGCCTGGATGCCATCGTGGGCGGCGAAGCGGAAGATGGAAAGATCCTTGACCTCGGGGCGCGCCCACTGGGTCATGGACTGCGAGCCGGCGGCCGGTGTGATGATCTTGGTGATGCCCTTCTCGTTCAGGTATTTGTCACCGGCGAGGACGACGCCGGTGTTAACCGTGCCGATGACGCCGGACAGATCGCCCATGGACGCGAGCTCCTGGCCGATCAGAGCGCCACGCTCGTTCTTCGCCTCGTCGTCGCGCTCGATGACCTCGATCTTCATCTTCTTGCCGCCGACGTCGATCCCGCCGCGGGCGTTGATTTCGCTAATCGCCAGCTTGGCACCATCGCGCATCGATGTGCCCATCGGCGCCGAGCCGCCGGAGAACGGGCCGGTGATGGCAATTTTCACGGTATCCGCAGCAAAGGTCTGGACCGCCAAGAGCCCGGTCGAAACTGCCACCATCGCTGCAGCAATCAGGGTCTTCTTCATGTTTGCTCCTTTTATTGTCCTGTGTTCGTTCAAAAAGCTAGCACATTTCCTCGGCGATGTGTTTGGCATTCTTCAGAGGCCGCGAGCGGAAATCCCCTCAGTTGCCAGCGACCGTCATCTGCTCGAGCAGAATGGACCCCACCTGTTTCGAGCCGCGCACGAGGACATCGTTGCCGACGGCGACGATGCCCGCGAACATGTCCTGCAGCTTGCCGGCGATGGTGATCTCCTCGACCGGGTAGCGGATCTGGCCGCCCTCCACCCAGTAGCCGGCGGCGCCGCGCGAATAGTCGCCGGTCAAGTAATTGACCCCCTGGCCGAGCAACTCGGTGACCAGGAGGCCGGTGCCCATCTTGGCCAGCAGTCCCCGGAAGTCGAGGTCTCCCGGATGCACGATCAGGTTGTGGCAGCCGCCGGCGTTGCCGGTCGTCTGCATGCCGAGCTTGCGCGCCGTATAGGTCGACAGGAAGTAGCCGCTGAGAACGCCGTCTTCGACCACCTCGCGATCCCGCGTCGCCACCCCTTCCTCGTCGAAGTGGCTGCTCGCAAATGCGCGCGCGAGATGCGGCCGCTCGCTGATGCGCAGGTGGCGCGGGAAGATGGCCTTGCCCAGGCTGTCGACCAGGAAGGATGTCTTGCGATAGAGAGCGCCGCCGCTGGCCGCATGCACGAAATGGCCGATCAACGCCGCCGCCAGGGGCGCCTCGAACAGCACCGGCACGCGGCGCGTCGCAAGTTTGCGCGCGCCCAGCCGCGAGAGCGCCCGCCGCGCCGCGTAGTCGCCGATCGCCTCGGGTGCGGCCAGATCGGCCGCCGAGCGTTTGCTGCTGTACCAGTCGTCGCGCTGCATGGCGTCGTTCTCGCCGGCGATCACCGCACAGGAGATGTAATGGCGCGACGTATTGAACCCGTCCATGAAGCCCAGGCTGTTGGCCGAGATGAATTGCGAATGTTGCACGGAAACGCTGGCGCCCTCTGAATTTTTCACCAGCGGACTGACGGCGAAGGCCGCCTGCTCGCAGCGGCGGGCGATATCGATTGCCTCTTCGACGGGCAGGTCCCAGGGATGGTAGAGGTCCAGACCGGTGGCGCCGACGCCGCTCTTGGCCAACATCGCCTCCTCGGGCAGACCGGCGGCGGGGTCCGGCGCCGTGAAGCGGGCGATGTCGATCGCCGCCTCGACCGTGGCGCGCAGCGCCGCCGCCGAGAAATCCGAGCTGCTGGCGTGGCCGCGCTGCTGGCCCTGATAGACGGTGACGCCCAGGCCTTTGTCGCGGTTGTACTCGATGGTTTCGACCTCGGACTTGCGCACCGTGACCGACTGGCCGTGAGCTTCGGAGACGTCGGTCTCGCAGGCGGTGGCGCCGAGTTCGCTGGCATGGCGCAACACGTCTGCAGCGAGTTGGCGCAGGGTTTCTGAGGTATAGCTGAATTGGGTGGCGGACATTTGACGGGGGCGGATGGCGGGCGTGACGAAGCTATAATGATAACGTGGAAGCAGACGCCAACCGAAAACACCCGACGTACCCGACCGACCCGAGCTTGGCTGACGAGTCCGACGGGCCCCCGAGCAAGTCGCAAAAGAAACGCGACATGACCGCATTGCAGACCCTGGGCCAGGCCCTGGTCGACATGCCGGCCGATCGCCTGGCCAAGCTGGACATGCCCGACCTGCTGCGCCTGGCCATCGTTGATGCGCGCCGTTTCAACAAGCACGAGGCGAAGCGCCGCCAGCTGCAATACATCGGCAAATTGATGCGCGGCGTCGATGCCGCGCCCTTGCAGGCGGCGGTCGACGGACTGCGCGGCACGTCGGCCGCGGAGAGCGCCCGGCTGCACCGTCTGGAGCGCCTGCGCAGCCGCCTGCTCGACGACGAACCCGGCGCCCTCGAGGAGATCGCCGCCGCCCATCCGGGCGCCGACCTGCAGCAGTTGCGCCAGCTGCGCCGCAACACGCTGAAGGAGCGCGAACAGAACAAGCCGCCGCGCGCCTACCGCGAAATGTTCCGCGTCCTGCGGGAACTGGAAGCCACCCGCTGAATACGCAGAAGCCCCGGTCGGTGCCCGAGGCACCGACCGGGGCGTTCATCGTTTTCCGCAACCGCGGTTTTCGCTGCCGCCGAATTCCCTATACCATCAGCAATCCGTAGTGGTCAGTCCCGAGATCGTCGGCGCTGCGCCAAACCCCGTGGGCGCCGTATAGGTAAAAGAACAGGTCGCATTTAGTCCGGAAGCAGTCCCAGTCCCGCCTATCGCCTCAAAGGTAGTTGTGGTACCAGCAACTACGGCCGCATAGCCTTCAAGATTCAACTGCGCCAAGTTCGGACTGAAGGCGGCCGTGGACAATCCGGCCGCACCGACAATACCTGGGGTTGCTGCAGCAAGAGCAACGTCTCCGGCGGGATAGCCATTGACCATTTTGATCAGACCAGACTCCGTACATAGGGTGCCAGCCGCAATATTGGTACCCGGAGCACCGCCTCCGCCAGGGCAGTCTACCGTGTCGGCAGTGCCGGACCGCGCCAAATACCCGCTGTGGACATTGGCAGCGGCCGCCGCGACTGCGCCCCTTGCCGCACTCAACTTGGCGATCCGCGCGTCTCTCTGCAGCGCGACGAACTTGGGCAGCGCAACCGCCGCGAGAATCCCCAGTATCACGATTACGATCACCAATTCGATCAGCGTAAAACCTTTTTCCCCTTGCATCTTCATCAAAGCTCCTCTCCTGTAAAAAAACCTGCTTCGCCAGTCTGATGAATGGTCGCTAAAATTTGCGTCCCAGTTGCAACACCTAGCGTGTCAGCACCCATCCGTGCTCAACGCCGAAATTGTCGGAGCGGCTCCCGCCGCCGCCGCCGGCGTGTAAGTGAAATAACACGTGCCATTAACCAATGCTCCTGCTGGGCCTGAGGTATTAGCGCCCCCGACGACCTCAAAGAAATTTTTTCCGGCCGAGAATTCCGCTGCATAACCTTCAAGGTTCAAATCGGCGATGCTCGGGGTAAAGGAAGCGGTGGACAAGCCTGCTGCAGCAACGATACCTGCAGCGGTGAGCGCAGTCGCCGCCGGATACCCATTGGCAAGTTTTACCAAACCACCTTCAGTGCACAGGGTGCCGCCTGCCAAGTTGTCTGCAGGAGCGGCACCATCGGCAGGACATATTGCCGTGTCGGTAACCCCGGACCGGGCCAAATACCCGGCGTGAACATTGGCAGCGGCCGCAGCGACTGCGCCCCTGGCCGCACTCAACTTGGCGATCCGCGCGTCTTTCTGCAGCGCGACGAACTTGGGCAGGGCAACCGCCGCAAGGATGCCAAGTATGACAATTACGATGACCAACTCGATCAACGTAAAACCTTGCTGCGCCGGCCGCAAACGCTGCTCTTGAATTCCCATCAAAGCTTCCTCCCCATTCTCAAAATATCAGCGTGCTGCGCACGGTCATCGGAATGCCCCTGGGATTTACGTGGCACCAGTAGCCATGTCAAGCGCGAAAAGCCCAGGAAAACCCGGCCAATTTCGCCGGCTGGAAGCGTGACGCGCTAAAGAAAATCACGGCCTGTCGCTAGCGCGATCGTGCAACGCCAGCAGACCCTGCATCAGTAAGCCTCGCGGATATAGATCGGGCCTTTGCGCAGACTGCTGCCGTAGACACCGAAGGTCGCACTGGCGGTCGGGTCGCGGTCGTAATTCGACCCACACCACTTGCCGCCGAGATAGGCAAGGCTGGTCGGTGTGCCTCCCGGCAGTGTCGGGCTGGCGCAATTGCTTGGGGTCGCCGGCGAACCGAGGCTGACGACCAGACCAACGCTGCCAGCGGCGCTGGTCGCGGGCTTGGTCAGGGTGATGGTGCCGACGCCGCTGGAGGTGGCACTGACGGCAATCGGACCCGTGTACGCGGCCAAGCCGCCTTGCTTGTTGCCGAGCGTTGCGTTGCAGCTGGATGGCGGCGTGCAACTACAACTGTCGGTCGTGTTGATGACGAAGGCGCTGCCGTTCCAGTACTGGGCCTGATAGGGAACGGCCAGGTCAGCGAGGTCCGAACCGAAGGCGTTGCCCAGCCACAGGCGGCCGAAGCGCATCTTGGTGCTGCCCATCTGCGTGCTCGGGCCGGCGATGGTCTTGCCGCCATCCGCATAGGAAGGCGTGGCGCTGACAGTGAAGCTATCCCACGCCTGCTCGGGTGCAACAGGGCGAACATACTTCGCGTAGGCGACAACGTTGGCCACGCCACTGGACCAGGGGCCGGTGGGCGCAGCGGTTCCGCTGGCAAGACTTGAGCTTCCGCCATTGGCGAAACCAAAACCGTAGTTGCTCCAGGTCGCCGTGTCGAAGCCGGCAGCGAATTTAGGCGGGACAGAGGCGGAGTCATAATTCGTCGTCACCTGGTTCGACCCATTTAGGGCCGTCAGGGTCAAGCCCATGGCGAAATCCTGGCCCATGTAGGTGGACGCACCCACAACGCAGCCGGAGGTCAACGACGCCGCAGTCACCGAGAAATGATCGGGAACGAAGCGGCCAAGGTTGTCCAACGCGGGGGTGCCGAACATGCAGCCGTACTTGCCGGCATTCAACGCGTTGCTGAAATCCGGCGTGCATTCGGGAGAGGGTTTGGTGGAATCGACGAGTGCGAAGCCGTCGTCATAAACCGCGTTCGCCTTCATGCTGAAGTTTCCCACCTCGGAATAGGTGAGCGTAGCCGTTGCCACGCCTGTCCCTGAAGCGGCGGCGGCAAAGCCGGCGGCAGCGAGCGAGCCGAGCGTCTGTGTTGCCGGCGTTCCTATGTAGAACATGCCGGTTCCCGACGTCAGGTTGAACTTGGGCGTGCCGTCGTAGCCGGCGAGCGCAGTCGCTGTCATCGTCACGCCGTCGGTTCCCGCCCTGAAAGCCGGGGCACCGGTGGTGGTGGCGTTGTTCGCCGTGCTGGTCAGGGTAAATTGCTGCGGCCGGATGGCAAAGTTATCGGAGGAGCAGGACTTGCCGCCGCTGTAAGTGACGCGGATCCTGGCGTTGCGCACGGCTTTGGCGCTGGTGAATGCAACCGTCCGGCGCAGGTTGGCAGTAAAGCTCAAGGGCGCTATGGTGGTCGAACCCACCGTCGGATAGCCACCGCAGCTGCCGCTGCTCGCATCCACAATCTCCACATTGCTGACCACTTGTGAGCCACCGAGCGACAGCACGTCGAGATTGAAGGCCGTCCCCACCAACTTGGTGTAGATCGGCGTAAAAGCGACGGCACCCACTTCGATCACATCGAAGGTGCAGGCGCCAAAGGTCAGCGCGCTGCTACACGAAACCAGCGTGCCGGCGCTGTTGTAGCAGAGCGTCGGATTAGCCGTTGTCGGGCTGCTCGCCGTCGCGTTCAGGGTGACCGCCTGCGCCGTATTGTCGGTGAGGGTCAGGGTCGCCTGTCCGCCGGTAATGGTGATCGGGTTGGCAGCCGACCAGGTAGCGCTGCCCGAGCTCGACAGGTTGGCGTTGACGCTGCCCAGGTAGAGCGACGAACAGGTCGAATCGGCGCAGGCCTTGACGGTGACCGAGGCCGGAGCGCTGGCCCCGGTGCAGGCCGCGCCGGGTTGGTAGATGCGCAGGTGATGCAGCGTCGGCGTGGTCAGGCCCAGCGTCGTGCAGATCTTCAGATTGCCCACTTGGTGGATGTTGGTGGCGCCTCCGGATGCTCCCGTAAGCGTCACCGACCAGTTCGTCGGCACGGGATCCTGGCTGTTAGCCGGGTTCAAGACGTCGATGGCGCCGCCGCAGGCGGCAATATTGTCCGACCCACAGCCGAGAATGGGAACGTAGTTGTTGCCGCCGCCGGTGGTGTCGCGCTCCACGGAAACATAGGCGTTATTGCTGTTCAAGTGGTCGACCGTAATCCGGTAACGGTAGGGTGGGTTGGCATTCTGATTCAGCGTGCCATCGACGACGGGCGTGAGTGAGTTGCTTCCCGCAAGGAAGCGATAGCCGGACATGCCGAAACCGGAACCGCGAATGGCGACCGACTCGACGACGCGCGCGCTGCCGTCGTAGCCGAACAGGGTTTGTCCACCGTAGCGCCCTTCGGTTGCGTCAGAAAATCTACCGAATTCGTCGATCGCCACACCGAGCCAGCCGCCGGAAAAGCCGGGGCAACCGCCAGGCGCGGTGCAGTCTGAACCGGGATTGCTCTTTTGCGCAAAGCCCATGGATCCGCCAAAAGCCCCGGCCACGGGCTGTATGGCGGCATTCGAGAGGATGACCCCCAGTCCGTCCGCCCCCGTGCCACCGTAGGCGAAGTGATCGAACTCCACCGTCACCTTGTTGCCTGCTGCGGGGAAAGTCCTCTGCAGGGTCGCCCAGGTTGCCTCGGCCCCGCCGGTATCGGTCAGCTGAAAGCGTTTTGCGGCGCCGACGGTGACGATCGCCGGCAGATACGCGCCGTACTTCTGGCCGATCGACCAGTTGGTGCCCGGATCACCGTTGGCGCGGGCAAAGCTGTCCTGGAAACAGTTGCCGATCTTCTGGGCAGTCGCGAAATCGCCGAAGCCTGCGCTGCCGGCGATGCTCGAAACGCTGACCGAAGTGCCGCTGCTGGCCGAAGGCGTGAGTAGGGGCGTCCAGGCGTTGTTCACATACTGGCCGACGAAGAAGGATGTTGTCTGCGCACCGGGGTCGAGGTCGCCGGCAACGAAATTCAACGTGACGCCGTAACTCGTCACGTGGGCCGCGTCTAGCGTGTCCCCCGCGGCCGACAGCGTCCAGTAGCGGTTCGCCGAAGCGCTGCTGTCGAAGCCGGAAGTGGCGATCTGCGGATGCTCGCTGCCGATCGTAGTGCCGGTCAGGGTGCCGCCGGAGGACACCATGGTCAGGCCGATCGGCGCGTAGCTTGTGCCGCTGCCGACGGGATAGGTGCAGCTGACGCCCGGCGAAGAGGCTGCCGGAAAGCTCAGGCGCACATTGCCGGCGACAAAACCGTTGCCGCGCGACCAGCTCGGGGCGTTGCAGCTGGCCGAGAGCATGAGGATGTTGCTGCCGGTGGAAATATAGCCATTGGTCAGCGTCAGCAGGGTCTTGATGGTGACGCTGGCGTTGAGGGCGATGCCCTGGCTGTTGTTGAGCACCAGGTTGGGGAAGGTGGTGAGGATGCCGCTGCTGTTGATGTTCTGCGCCACGGCGCCGCGGAAGGTCCAGATGCCGGTGTCGGTGCCGCCGAGGTTGAAGCTGGCGCCGGCGTTGTTCGAGAAATCGGCGTAGAGGTCGACATTCGAACTGCCCAGCGAGATCGTGCCGTTGTTGATCAGATCGCCGCCGATGCTCAAGGTATTGCTGCCCGAGGCATTCAGCCTGCCGGCGTTGGTCACATCGCCCAGGATCGGCGTGGTGGCGTTCAGCGTCACGGTGTGCGCAGCGAGTATCGTCACCCGGTCATTGACCAGCGGGATGCCGCCGCGGCAGTTGATCCAGGTCGCCGGCAAGTTCCAGTTGCTACTGGCGTTGCTGGTGCAATTGACGACGACGAACGTCACCTGCGCCGTCTGCGTCACCGTCACGCCATCGCTCGTATCGGTGGCGGTGTAGGTGATCGGCCCCTCGACGGTGCCGTCTTTCACCGTGAAGCTGGCGACGCCGCTGGCGTTCGTGGTCCCGCTGACGGTGGTGATGGTCGAGTTGCCGCCACTCTTCGCCAGGGTCACCGTCTTGCCGGAGACGGGATTATTGGAGCCGTTCTTGAGCGTCACGGTGATGGTCGAGGTGGTGAAGTTGTCGGCCACGACCGAGGTGGGACTGGCGACGACGGTCGAGTTGGCGGCGCTGACCACCACCAGCGGCTTCAAGGCTATGGTCAAGAACGCATTGACGGAATTCGTCACGCTCACCGTGGTAGTGCCGATGGCGCCGGCCGTCGCCTTGCCGCCATCCCAGACCGCAAAGCCGCCGCCGTTGCCTGACTGGGTGCCGATGTCGGTGCGCTCGGTGATGCCCGTCAGGTTGCCGTTGCTCTGGGCGCTGAAGCCGGGAGAACTCGAGTCGAGATCCTTGGTGGCAACCTGGACGATCAGCGTATTGGCCACCGTGGTGGTGACGCTGGACAGGCTGATCGAGTTGCTCGCACTGGGCTTGTCGTTGCCACCGGTGACATCCCAGGGATTGCCGGTCGCGACGACGCCGCGATAGGTGAGTATCTGCGCATTGACGTGATCGCCCGCATCGGCGACGGTCGGCGTGGGCATGGAGGTCGACGTGGCCCTGTTCCAGAAAACGGTGACGCGGGTGCCCGAGGTTGAGCTGCCGCCCGAGGTGTACTGCGGCGAACCGCTCACCTCGACAAATCCTGCCGCAGCGCTCAGGTTGACCGCCTGCCCGGAGGCGGACTCGACGAACAGCAGGGCGACGTCGCCCACCTGATGGCTGGGCCATTGGGGTTGCACGGCGCCCCTCCCACTCTGCGCCGATCCCGCCGCCTGGAAGCTCGCCGCCTGGGCCGTGTCGGGTATTGCTGCCACAAGCAGCAGCAGGGCCAGCAGCGGGGCCGCGAGCAGTTGACTGACATGTGGCCAGCCACGGATGCCCTTGAGCGGCAATCTCAGGGTCGACCAGATGCTCACGCTTCCCGACAGAAGGAACTTCATCACAGGCTCTCGCTATCAGAATTCGACAAAGGCATTCACCGTGCGCTCGATGTAGCCGATGCTACCGACGCTGCCGCCAGTGATGGCGGTGGACTCCAGCCAGAAAATATTGCGTGTGTTTCCGCCTTCGTCATAGGGATTGCACTTATAGGTCACCGCCACAGAATAGCTGCCCAGCGCCATCGTGGTCGTGGCCGTGGGCGGACAGGTGCCCAGCGTCTTGATGCTGGCCAAGCCCCATTCCATGCCCGCCCGCGCGGCGCGAAAAGCCTGCGAGCCCTGGTAATCCTGTGCCGATGTGATGTTCTGCGTGGTCGACAACTTGATCATGAAGGCGCCCAGCATGGCCAGGATGACCAGCAGGAAGATGGCCGTGACCAGGCTGAAGCCGCGCTGGCGAACAACGCTGGCACTGGTCTTCATGGCGTATTGTCCACATGAACCTGGTGATAGAGATTGACGCTCTCGCCGGACTGGGTGATGGTCAGGGCAATCGAGACGATGCCAGAACGACCCGGGCCGGTGGCGCTGCCCGGCGGTTCGTACTTGAGACTGCATGACGAGACATTCTCCGCCAGAACCGGCGTGCCCGCAGGCGGTGACGGACAGGATGCCGGAGTAGGGTAGGCGGTGGCGAGCGTGCGCCCATATCGATAGAGCTTGCCGCCGCTGCAGACGTAGGCCACGACGTGCTCCTGCTTTGGGATCACCTGGAAGCGGTAGGCCGGCGACTCGGCGGGGAACGGCTTGCGCTGGAACAGCGCCCCTGTCGCAGCGATGAAGGTGACGAGGGTGCTCGCGGCGGGCTGTGCAGGGCACAAGGCACCAGATTCGCAGACGCTCGCCACCTCGACAGCGTTGAAACCCGTGTAGGCGTTGCCTTTCTCGCTGCCGTCGTTGTAGACCACCACGATATCGCCGGGGACGATCCGATCATTCGCCGGCAGGGCGCTGTTGGTCCAAAGCATGTCGAACGCGTCGTCCGCTGCGGAGAAGTCCAACAAGTTGCCGGGAGGCGCTGTCGACGCCAGCGCGTTGCGGTAGCGCCCGCCGATCTTGGTCGGCATGAACTCGATGCACTGGTCCTGGCCCGAACCACCCGACGGATTGCGCACGCTGTTGGGCAAGGCCAGCCGGATGTCGCGCCCGATGCGCCGTACGGCGGTATCGGCGACGTCGGTCAATGCCACGCGGCGGGCGGTGTCGATATAGCTATCGACCGGGCTCTTGATGAACACCGCCACCATGCCGGCGATGATGCCGGTGATGGTGATGACCATGACCGCCTCGATCAGGGTGAACCCGCCACAGGCAGGACGTCGGACGATTGATCTGGCGCAGCAGCCCATGGTCAGTAGTTTGCCTTGTAGCCGCTAAGCACGTATGTCGAGTTGCTGGGATCGGTGACGCTGACTGTCACCAATTTCATCGTCACACCGCTCAGCGTCGTTACCGCCACCTCGACCTTGGCCCAGTAGCTGTCCGGCAGGAGACTCGTCGCGGAGGTGCTCAACATGTCGCTGCCGAGTATCCGCTTTCCGCTTGCGCTCCCGTCGAAACACTTGTATTCGTCGACGTAGGCGTAAGTTGATCGGCTGGTGCAAGCGCCTGTCTGCACCGGGGTCACACCGGCGTAGTCCTTGGCCATGACCTCCTCCAGCACCGCCTCCGCCATGGCGATGGCCTGCTTGCGCAGAATGGGATCGGCGCTGGCCTTGACCGTGACGTTCATCACCGTAAGAATGCCGGCGACGGCGACGCCGATGATGATGATGAACATGACGAGTTCGATCAGGGTCAAGCCGCGCTCTCGCGCTGGCGATCGGCCGGGCCGGCGCTCAGCGCACATAGCCGGTCTCTGTCTCAACGGTGATCGGACTGCCGCCGATGATGGCGATCGTCGCGGTCACCGCCACGGTTGTCGTTCCCCACTGGTAAGGTCGGCCGTCGGCGCCGAAATAGAAGTTGCCCGGGGTGGGCGAATAGCCCGTACCCGAACCGGCGGTAACGGTAAAAGGGGTGACCCCGTTCGGCCCGGTCAGCAGCGTCTCGCCAGCAGGCGCAGGAAGCGTAGCTGGCGAGGCGTGGGCGCCGCAACTGGTGTCATCGCTGAGATTGCGCACCGTCAGCCATGCCTGGGTGGCATTGAAACGTACACAAACGGTGCGATGTTGCGCGATTGCCGCCTTCTGCCCAAAGTGCAGCAGGGACAGCGTCTCATCCTGAAAGCCTCTGGCCGCGAACACCGAACGATCGGCGAAGCGCGGCAGCACCACGACCGCCAGGATGCCGATGATGATCATCACCGTGATCAACTCGATCAAGGTGAAGCCCGCGCAGGGGCTGAAAAACGGCCGGCACATCCGCTTACGCCCCCATCCCATCGACGCTTCCCATCCATTGGCTCATCAACAAAACGACCGCCGACAGTGTAACTTGCCGATGCTTCCGGCGCCACGCGTAAAATGATGGCGCCTGGAACCCTTAGCATTGAGGTCAAAGCATGGATGAATTGATCATCGGTCTGGTGTCGATTTCCGATCGCGCCGCGAGCGGGATCTACGAAGACCAGGGCATACCGGCGCTGCGCGACTGGTTCGCCACGGCGCTGACTTCCCCCTGGCGCATGGAGACCCGGCTGATCCCCGACGAGCAGGCGGTGATCGAAAAAACCCTGATCGAACTCTGCGACGTCAGCGGCTGCCATCTGCTGCTGACCACCGGCGGCACCGGTCCGGCGCCCCGCGACGTGACGCCGGAAGCGACGCTGGCCGTCGCCGACCGGCTGATGCCAGGCTTCGGCGAGGAGATGCGGCGCATCAGCCAGCACTTCGTGCCCACCGCCATCCTCTCGCGCCAGGTCGGCGTCATCCGCGGCAAGACGCTGATCCTGAACCTGCCCGGCCAACCGAAAGCGATCAAGGAAACCATGGAGGGGGTGAAGGACGCCGAGGGCAAGACCGTGGTCGACGGCGTCTTCGCCGCCGTGCCCTACTGCATAGACCTGATCGGCGGACCGTACATCGAGACCGTCGAGACGGTGGTCAAGGCCTTTCGTCCCAAGTCGGCGCTGAAGAAACCGGCGTAGGCGCTTCGACGCGATAGCGCCCGAGCGCAAAATCGGTGCCGGTCTCGGCCAGCGCCTCGGGCCACAATTCCAGACGAGCGCCATCGTGGTCGACGCTCAGCGCGGCACTGGCGTCGTAGGCGCCGCGCTCCATCACCAGTTGCACCGTCTCACCCGGGTATGGGACATCGATGAGGATGGCCGACAGCGTAGCGCCCGCCGCGTTCCGGGCCAGCAGCGGACGCGCCGCCTTGCCCAGGGTGCTGATGCCGACCACGCCCACCGCCTCGCTCTCGCGGGCGAGACGGCGAACGACGCCGACCAGCCAGTTGTCACCGCCCTCGGGCTGCATGCCGACCAAGACGCCGATGCGCACCCAGTCGCTGGCCTCGAGCGCCACCACGGCGCCGATGCCGTCGCGGCTGACGTTCTCGGCGATCCATGCCTCCCCGGCAACAGCGTCACCGGCGAGTTGGCGCTGGATGGCGGCGAGGCCATGGACCACGGTCAGGCGCAACTTGACGCGCTGGCGCGGATGACTGCGTGAAGGCGGGCTCGGGCTCCAGTAGCCGGCCAGATGGTCGAGCAGACGCAGTATGCTGCGTGCCGTGTATTGGCCGCCGAATTGGCCACCGCCGCGAATGTCGGCCGGCACTTCGCCGCTGGCCGCGATGCGCTGGCGCAGCTCCGCCACCGCTATCAAGGTCTTGCCCGCGCTGAAGAAGCGCAGGCCCGGCGTCGCCTCGGGCATCCGCGCCAGTCGCCTCGGCGCCGCCGATGTCGCGGCATCGACCCAGTAGACGTTGCCGTGGCGCGGCTCCTCGCTGAAGGTGACGAGCGGCAGGAAGTGACTGATCAGTTGCTGCGCGATTTCGATCTCCAGCGGCAGCAGATTGTCCATGGACGAGGCATGCAGCATCAAGGCGTTCAGGTACTCGCGCCGCGGCGAAGTGGGAATGTCGGCACCCGGATAGACGGTCAGCTCCTGTTCGGCGACGTCACTTGCAACGGCGGCGAGGTAGGCGCGGCCGGCACCCGACCAGAGATGGCCAGGAACGGGACCGTAGCGGAAGCGAGCCCACTTGTGGCAGAAGACGTAGGCGTGCAGCAGACGCGAATAGAGCACGCCCAGCCAGGAGCTTGCCGCGGCGCTCTCGCCGCCACCGCTGCGGTAACGCTCGGCGCAGTCCTCGTAGGCCGCGACCAAGCGCCGCCAGTAATCGTAGTTGGCCTGCCAGAGGCTGAGTTCCTCTTGGCGCCCGAGGCGGGGCGAAGTCAGGTAATCGCGACCGAGCCGACGCAGCTGCGGCCACGCGGCATCCTCGATCTGGAAACTCCGCTCGAGACGCAGGTCGAGCGATAGATCTTCTGGAAGCGCCGCTAGCGCCGCCAGGGTGGCGCCGCAAGCGCTACCGGGGTCGGCGGCGCGGGCCATCGCTGCTTTGTCCATGGCAGCCCTCGGGGTGAACGCAACGCCCTATTCTACGTTCCGCTCAGTTTTGCGGCGATATGAAGCGGGCGAGTAGCGTGGCGCCCCAGACGACGCCGAAGCCGGTGATATCGCTCGCGACGGCGCCGAGGCCGCCGCTGCAGTTGGCGGCGGACAGATCGACGTGCAGCCAGGGCGCAGCCCCCGCGAAGCGCTGCAGGAAGCGTGCGGCGAGGATGTGATCGGCGTCGCCCTCGAGGCTGCACTGCTTGATGTCGGCGACCTTGCTCTCCAGCCCCGCCTCGTAATCCTCGTCCATGGGGAAGACGCAGACGCGCTCGCCTGACGCGCGGCCCGCGTCGACGGCGAGTCCGGCCAGGGCACCGCTGTTTGCGAAGACGCCGGCGTAGCGCGTGCCCAGCGCCGTGGTCATGCTGCCGGTCAGAGTGGCGAAGTCGAGCAGCAGATCGGGTTTCTCCCGCGTCGCCAGGGTCAGGGTATCGGCCAGGACCAGGCGACCCTCGGCGTCGGTGTGCACGATCTCGATGCTGCTGCCGTCCAAGGCCGTGACGATGTCGTTCTGCTTGTAGGCGCGGGGCGACAGGTGGTTCTGGGCGATGGCC
>Ga0172380_10002909_pt1 | contig 24933 bp, 24 predicted proteins | sample Leawe162metaG_FD_119747 | JGI IMG/M metagenome (GOLD analysis project Ga0172380, IMG submission 119747) | Leachate microbial communities from a municipal landfill in Southern Ontario, Canada - Leachate well 162 metaG | ecosystem: Engineered > Solid waste > Landfill > Unclassified | place...
CGGTGATGATTATAATACACCAGATGGAACTTGTATAAGAGATTATATACATGTTAATGATTTAGCAGATGCCCATTTGAAAGCATTGGAATATCTTTTTAATAGTGGTGAATCGACCGTGATTAATCTTGGTACGGGGACCGGCTATTCGGTAAAAGAGATAATTGATTCAGCAAGAGAAATTACAGGTCTTGATATTCCTTATGAAATAGCAGCGAGGAGAGCCGGCGATCCTGATGTACTGGTAGCAGATAATAAAAAAGCAAAATCTATTCTCGGATGGGAACCAAGGATAGGTTTAGTTGAAATTCTTTCATCAGCATATAATTGGCAAAAAAATAAAAAGTATTAGAATATGAAAATCGAAAAAACAGAAATAAAGGATATTTTATTAATTACACCTGATGTATTTGAAGATAGCCGTGGATTCTTTTTTGAATCGTATAACAAACAAAAATTTATTAATGAAGGATTGGAAATTAATTTCGTTCAGGATAATTTTTCTAAATCTGCGAAAGGGACTATAAGGGGCTTGCATTATCAAATTGAACCAAAACCGCAAGGGAAGTTATGTCAAGTAATTACAGGAAAAGTTTTAGATGTAGCTGTGGATATAAGAAAAAGTTCGCCTACATTCGGAAAGTTTTTTGCAGTCGAATTATCGAGCAAAAACAAAATGCAATTATGGATTCCACCAGGATTCGCTCATGGATTTGAAGTATTGGAAGAGGATACAATTTTCCATTACAAATGCAGTGGGACATATAGCAAAGAGCATGAAAGAGCTATTCTATATAGCGATCCACGGATTGGGATTAATTGGTCAACGAGCGCACCGATAGTATCAGAGAAAGATAAAATAGCAGCAACATTAGATAAACAAAAAGATTTATTCATTTAAGGAGGGCTTAGTGAATCTATCAGTAATTGGCTCAGGCTATGTCGGATTAGTAAGTGCAACATGTTTTGCTGAAATGGGCAATAATGTAATATGTGTTGATAACGATAAAGAAAAGCTTGCAAAGATGAACGAGGGGATTGTAACTATTTACGAACCGGGATTGGAAATATTATTTTTAAGAAATATCGTTAAGAAAAGGCTTGTATTCACTGACGATTTGGAATATGCAGTAACAAATTCTGAATTTATTTTTCTTAGTCTCCCTACTCCGCAATCCGAAGATGGATCGGCTGATCTTTCGCATGTAATGAATACCACAAAGGAAATCGGAGAAATATTAAAAAAGAGTGCCGATAAAGAATTTAAGATTATTGTAAACAAAAGCACAGTACCTGTTGGGACTTCGCAAAAGGTAACGGAGATATTAAAGAATTGTGGACTCAAGAATTTTGAAGTAGTCTCAAATCCTGAATTTTTGAAAGAGGGATATGCAGTAGAAGATTTTATGAAACCGGATAGAATAGTAATTGGGGCAAAGACAAAAGAAGTATTTCAGAAAATGCGTGAACTTTATGAACCGTTTGTAAGACAAGGAAACCCGATATTAGAAATGGATCCGGAAAGTTCGGAAGTAACAAAGTATGCATCTAATTCATATTTGGCAATGCGTATTACATTTATGAATGAATTGGCAAATTTCTGCGAGAGGGCAGGTGCGAATGTTGATCTGGTAAGAAGAGGGATGGGTTCGGATACAAGAATAGGGAAACGATTTTTATTTCCCGGGATTGGATACGGAGGGTCGTGCTTCCCTAAAGATGTAAATGCATTGATAAAAACTTCTTCTGAACATGATTCTACTATGAGCATATTGGTAACGGTTGACAAGATTAATAAAGCACAGAAGCATGTAATCGTAAAAAAAGTTAAAGAACATTTTGGTGAGCTTACGGGTAAAAAATTTGCTGTATGGGGATTAGCATTTAAGCCCAATACTGATGATATGAGAGAGGCACCTGCTGTAATAATTATTAATGAATTACTCAAAGCCGGTGCGGAAGTATCTGTTTATGATCCCGCTGCAATGGAAAATTCAAAATTATATCTAAAAGACACAGTTACATATTGTGAAGATCAGTATGAGGCATTAAAAGATAGTGAGGCACTTCTTGTTCTCACTGAATGGAATGAGTTTAGAAATCCTGACTATGATAAAGTAAAATCAATTTTGAAGAATCCGGTTTTGTTTGATGGTCGAAATATTTATGAACCAGGCAGAATGGGAGAATTAGGGTTTACTTATTATAGTATCGGAAGACAGACGGTCAAATAAAGACAATAATTGTAGTATAGTTATAGAATGTCATTATTGGTATAGAAAATTATTTTTTTATTCGGTAATAAGAATGTTGGTTGTTTATCAATTGAACTGTCTCTTCCAAAAATAAATTGATAGTTAAAAAGTTGTGTAAAATAAACAGTAAGAAAACCTTACTGTTTATTTGTTTTAAAAATTTTTATCTGCCTAATACTTTTTCGTAATACTCAATATATTTGGGAAGGATTAGCTTTTTATCAAAACTTTCTACTGAACGTTTGCGAGAATTAGCAGAGAAGTTTTTATATTTCTTTTCATTTGTTAATAGATCAATACTGTACTTAGCCATTCTATCAACATCTCCGATTTCTGCAATAAACCCGGTCTCGTTATGAATGACTAGTTCAGGCAATCCACCAACAGATGAACTTACAACCGGCAGACCGCATGCCATTGCTTCAAGTGCCGAAAGACCAAAACTTTCGGATTGAGAAGGCATTAAGAAAAGATCGGCGGCACTAAGTAATTCAGCTAATCCATCTTGCTTGCCAAGGAAAATTACATCTTTCTGAAGACCAAGTTCACGAGCAAGACGTTCGCATTCGCTTCTATCAGGTCCATCACCTATTAATATTAATTTAGCAGGCATTGTATTTTTGACTTTTTCAAGAATACGGATTGTATCTGTAACTCTTTTTACAGGTCTGAAATTAGATGTGTGAATTAATATTTTTTCTCCATTAGGTGCAACGTGAGAACGCAATAGTTCATTATCAGTTTTTTTATAACTATCAGTATCAATGAAGTTATAAATTACTTCGATCTCTTTATCAATATTATAATTCGTAAGAGTTTTTTCTTTAAGATATCGCGAGACAGTAGTAACGCCATCGCTTTCTTCTATACTGAATTTGACCAAAGGCATAAACGATGGTTCGAGACCAACCAAGGTAATATCAGTGCCGTGTAATGTAGTAATAAATTTAATATCTTTTCCTGATTTTTGAATTACTTTTTTAGCAAGATAAGCACTCATGGCATGAGGGATAGCGTAATGAACATGCATCAAATCCAAATTTTCATATTCAATCACTTCCACCATTTTACTTGTTAGTGCCAATGCATAAAGTGAGTGTTCAAATAGAGGGTAGTTGCTTACTTCCACTTCATGAAAATAGATTTTCTCAACGAAACGGTTGAGACGATGAGGGAGAGCATAACTGATGAAATGAACTTCATGGCCTTGAGAAGCTAAAGCAAGACCTAATTCAGTAGCGACAACACCGCTTCCGCCATAAGTTGGATAACAAGTAATTCCTATTTTCATTTCACCAATTCTCTATTTTTTTCGTAAATTCAATAATCGCATTAAACAAAATAACTGTTTTTTATTTGGAAAATAAATATAAGAATTAAATTAAGATATGACATCAGTTGAAAATTTAATAAAACGAAGAATATTAATTGTAGGCGCAACGGGAATGCTTGGGCAGAGAATAGCCCAATTTTATAAAGATCAAAAAGATATAGAATTATTATGTGTTTCTGCTGAGGAATGCTATTTCGAATCGGATGTAGAATATAAACAGATGGATATTACGGATAAGAATAGTGTTAAAAAAATAATTTTAGATTTTTTCCCGGATGTGGTGATTAATGCAGCGGCATATACTAACGTTGATAGAGCCGAAACTGAGAAAGAGCTTGCTTGGAAAATTAATGTAAGTGGCGTAGAATATTTAGCTTTGTATTCATGGACTATCGATGCGCAGCTTATTCATATATCAACCGATTATTTGTTTGATGGGAAAGAAGGTCCGTATTCGGAAACTGATATTCCTTCACCAGTTGGTTATTATGGCAGAACTAAGATGGCGAGTGAGAACTCGATAAAAATTTCGGGCGTTCGTGCGGCAATAATTCGAACCAATGTTTTGTACGGTCCGGCTAAATATGGTAGACCGGATTTTGTTAAATGGGTAATCGATTCTCTTAAAAATGGAAAGCCGATTAATATAGTTACAGATCAGTACAATAATCCCACTTATATTGATGATATAGTTAAAGCAATTATTAGTCTTGTCGAATTAAAGAAAGAGGGAGTTTATAATATTGGCGGTGATGAAGTATTAAACCGGTATGAATTTACATTGAGAATTGCTGATTATTTTGGATTGGATAAGAAATTAATAAATCCAATATTAACAAAAGAGTTAAATCAACCGGCACCACGCCCACTGAAATCGGGTTTAATCACACTCAAAGCTCAGATTGAATTGGGATATAAACCGAGGAAGATAGAAGAAACATTTAGATTATTTGGAGAAGAATTAGGACTTTGATAAAAATCGATTTAAATTGTAAAAAAAAGATTATATTTGACAATGGGTTTAGGAATTATGAAATTTAAGTACAAAAAAGACAAGAAATATTTCAATTAACTAAATAAGGAGGGCAAATGAGAAAATTCGTATTAACAATCGCGTTGTTCTTTGCAGTTGGATACTTTTCACAAGTATTGGCTCAAACGCAGAGTGGGTCATTTTTCTTTAATCAGGAATCAAAAGGTTTTACCTTAGATAAAAATGAAGGTAAGAGAGTTGTAGAATATGAAATCAACTTTAATAAACCTTTCGATAAAAAACCAAAAGTTGTTCTTTCAACTACATTATTAGATGCAGCAAAAGATACAAAGATCAGATACTCGATATCTGCATCAGGTGTTTCACGTGATGGATTTGTATTAAAAGCTGAAGTGTGGGGAGATACACAGCTTACCGGTATCGGTGGCTATTGGTTAGCTCATATTGAAGAATAATTGATCTGTTTTTTAGATTGGTAGCCGCATACTGTATAAGTATGCGGCTATTTTTATTTTAAACTAACTCAAAGTTTGCCTTTTATTACGCCACAAGGTAATTTTCGATTCCAAGTAAAAAATGAAAATATTTTATGATTGATGGTAATATTAGACTATTAGCAGCGATAATGTTTACAGATATAGTAGGTTATACGGCTTTAATGCAGGAAGATGAAGATAAAGCTATTTTTTTAAGAGAGAAGCATCGAAAAATTTTAGAAAAGACAATACCTCTATATCAAGGAAGAATACTTCAATATTATGGAGATGGCACTCTAAGCATATTTGGAAGTGCAATAGAGGCTGTTCGCTGTTCAATTGATATACAGAAGGAATTTCAACTTAGTCCTAAAATTCCGGTTAGAATTGGAATTCATATTGGTGATGTAGTTTATGAAGATGATGGAGTTTTTGGTGATGGAGTTAATATTGCTTCACGAGTTGAATCACTTGGAATTGCTGGCGGAGTTTTAATATCAGATAAAATTTATGATGAAATTAAAAATCATCCAGAATTTCAAACCGAATCTCAAGGATTATTCGAGTTAAAAAATGTTAGGCGTCCAATCGAAATATTCTCTCTTACAAATAAAGGGTTAGTAATCCCTAAACCAGACGAATTAAAACTAAAAACAAAGAAATCTTTTAAAAGTATTGCTGTACTTCCATTTGTAAATATGAGTAGCGATATTGAAAACGAATATTTTAGCGATGGAATAACGGAAGATCTATTGAACGCACTTTCAAAAGTAGAAGGATTGCAAGTTACATCTCGTACTTCAGCATTCGCCTTTAAAGGAAAAAATATTGACATACGAGAGATAGGTAAACAACTAAATGTTAATACTCTTTTAGAAGGAAGCGTTCGTAAAGCGGGTAATAGAGTAAGGATAACTGCACAGTTAATTAATACGATAGATGGATATCATATTTGGTCGGAATCATTTGATAGAGAACTTGAGGATATTTTTGCAGTTCAGGATGAAATATCAAAAAGAATATCAAATATACTAAGAGAAAAATTAACCGCAAATGAACTATCACAACCGTTAGTAAAAAAATATACCAGTAACATAAACGCATATTCTATATATCTCAAAGGGTTATATTATTGGAATAAATTCACTCCGGAAACGACATCCAAAGCAATAGATATGTTCAATCAAGTAATCCAAATTGAACCTGAATTTCCTCTATCATATGCTCGATTATCAGGTTGTTATACGTTTCTTGGTGCAATAGGAATAATGAAGCCAGAGCGATCATATCCAAGAGCAAAAGAATTGGCATATAAAGCACTTGAAATGGATAACACTTTAGAAGACTGCCATTTAGCTATTGGAATGGTAAAATTCTTTTATGAATGGGACTTTGATGGTGCAGAAAAAGCATTTTTAAAGGCATTAGAAATTAATCCGGGATATGGAACTGCGTATCTTTACTATTCTATGTTTTTAAGTGGTATGCATCGGTTAGACGAGGCTAAAAGTTATGCAGAGAAAGCTGCAGCTTTAGATCCTCTTTCTCCAGTTATAATTGATAATTATGCCGATGTTTTGATGTATAACGGAAATTTTGAAGAATCTCTATACTACTATCAGAAGACATTGGAATTTGATCCAACATTTCGAAACGCACTTTATGGAATTGGCTGGAGCTATTATTTCCAAGGCAATTTAGAAAAATCACTTCAAATATTTGAGAATGTGATTCGTCAAGTTGGGCATCCATTAAAAGGACTTACAACATATGGATACATTTGTGGTAAAATGGGATTAGTAGATAAAGTAATTAATATTATAGCAAAGACTAAAGAAAGAGAGTTAATTGAACCAGAAACTTCAATGAATATGGATTTTGCAGTTTTGTATGCAGGTTTAGAAGATTGGGAAAATGTTTTTATTTACCTTGAGAAAGCATACCTCGAAAAAAGTGGAGGATTACTCTTTCTATGGTCTCCGATTTATAAAAAAATTCATAATTCAGAAAGATTTAATGACCTAATAAAAAGGATTGGATTGAATTATGACCTTCATAATTGACGTTTTTAAAAGCTCTTTCTCCAACTTCTCATTAGGAATCCGGTAATAATAAGAGCCAAGCCAATTAATATTATTTTCACATAAGCTTCAGGGAAATAGTAATATCCACCAATAGCTACGGGAGCTTGTTGAGCTTCAAGAGCATAATAATTTTCACCTCGAACAACTTCCACTTTATAGCTAAAATTAAGAAGACCATAAAGGAGCAAAACACTTCCCTGCAAAAAGCAGACAATATCTACTAAAGCAAAAACTATGGTTGACATGATATGAGTCATTTTATCCTCAAAATAAATGTTTAGTACCCACGAGAGGATTCGAACCTCCGACAAACAGTTTAGGAAACTGCTGCTCTATCCTGCTGAGCTACGTGGGCATTATTTATAAAAATATAAACTGTAATATAAAAAAAATCTACTTCTTGCACCTCTTAAGTAGATAATAAAGAGAAATAGTAATAAACAATTCTTTAAATTGAATTTCGATGTCTTTTTTTATAATTTTCCTTATTGAATACAATTAAAAATGGAGAAATAAATGACTACAATAGTCGATGTATGGGCAAGAGAGATACTTGACTCAAGAGGCAATCCAACAGTAGAAGTAGAAGTAACCTTAGAAGGTGGAGCCGTAGGAAGAGCAGCAGTTCCGAGCGGAGCATCAACAGGTGAATTTGAAGCATGTGAATTACATGATGAAGATGATACTCGTTATAACGGGAAAGGCTGTCAAAAAGCAGTTGATAACGTTAATAATAGAATTGCAGATGAATTAGAAGATTTTGATGCTACCGAGCAAGTTGCAATCGATCAATTATTGATTGAATTAGATGGAACACCTAATAAATCGGAATTAGGTGCTAACGCAATCTTAGGTGTATCATTAGCATGTGCTAAAGCATCAGCCGAAGCTTATGGAATGCCACTTTACAAATATATCGGTGGAATAAATGCAAAAACATTACCTGTACCGATGATGAATATTTTGAATGGCGGAAAGCATGCTGATAATAATGTTGATTTCCAGGAATTTATGGTAATGCCGGCAGGTGCTCCATCATTTTCAGAAGCTTTAAGAATGGGAACAGAAACTTTTCACGCTCTTAAGTCGGTATTAAAGAAAAAAGGTTATAATACTGCCGTAGGTGATGAAGGCGGTTTTGCTCCAAATCTAAAATCGAATGAAGAAGCTCTCGAAGTAATTCTTCAAGCAATAGAAAAAGCAGGATATAAAGCCGGTAAAGATATTTTTATTGCATTAGATCCAGCTGCAAGCGAAATGTGGGATAATGAGAAAAAGGAATATTATTTCTTTAAATCTGATAAATCATATTTAGCTCCTGAAAAGATGGTTGATTATTGGGCAAATTGGATTAAAAACTACCCAATAATTTCACTTGAAGATGGAATGAGCGAATTTGACTGGGCAGGTTGGAAATTATTAACAGATAAAGTAGGCAATAAAACACAATTAGTTGGAGATGACCTTTTCGTTACAAATACAGAGTTTTTAGCTAAGGGGATTGCTACAGGTACAGCAAATGCAATTTTGATAAAAGTTAATCAGATTGGTACTTTGACAGAAACATTAGATGCTATTGAAATGGCTAAGAATGCAGGATATAGATCAGTTATCAGTCACCGTTCAGGCGAGACAGAAGATACTACAATTGCTGATATTGCAGTTGCTACAAATGCAGGTCAGATTAAAACAGGTTCTGCAAGTAGAACTGATAGAATTGCAAAATATAATCAGTTATTAAGAATCGAAGAAGAACTCGGATTACAGGGAATATTCCCGGGTCTTGCAGCAATTAATTGTAAAGTTGAATAAGTAGTAAAGCAATATAAATTAACTGTAAAAGAGAGCACCTAATGGTGCTCTTTTTTTCCCTATTAATTAAAATGAGGTATGCATGATTCCGAAAACAATTCAGGAATTAGAAAAGTATATCAAAGCAAATAATGTCGAATTTATTGATCTTAAATGTATCGACTTAACCGGAAGGCTCCATCATATTTCACTTCCAACTTATCCGGGAATATTCAAGAAACTTGTTTCGGAAGGAGTAGGTTTTGATGGTTCAAGTTATGGATTCAGAAAAGTCGAAAATAGTGATATGATTTTAATTCCAGATTTAACTACGGGGACAATTGATCTATTTCGAGATGCACCAACATTAAGTTTTTATTCTAATATTGTATTAACAGATGAAAAGAGAACTCGATTCTCGCAGGACGGAAGATATATTGCAGCGAAAGCAGAAAAATTATTAAAAGAAGTTACCGGATGCGATACTTCGCTATGGGGACCGGAATTTGAATTTTATATTTTTTCAAAAGTGGATTATGATACAAGGACTGCATCATCGTATTATAATGTAGAGCATGCCGAAGAGTTTTATAAAAAAGCATATCATGCTGCTAATCCATTTGATATTTATGATGATTTTAGAGATGAAGCTTGCAAGTTATTAAAGAAAGCAGGTATTAGTGTAAAGTATCATCATCATGAAGTTGGTGAAAGAGGTCAACAGGAGATAGAGACCAATTTCAGTAGTCTTCTTCAAACGGGAGATAATATTGTAACGGCAAAGTATGTCCTTTTTAATTATGCGAGAGAGAAAAACCTTTTTATTACTTTCATGCCAAAGCCAATGTATCAACAAGCAGGAAACGGATTGCATCTTCACATGTATTTAACTAAAAATGGGAAGAATGCATTTTATAAAAAAGGTGAATATGGAAATGTAAATGAATTAGGTAGATTTTTCATTGGCGGCATGCTTAAACATGCGCCCGCATTAGCTGCATTTACTAATCCAAGTACAAATTCATATAAAAGATTAGTTCCGGGATTTGAAGCTCCAGTAGCATTGACTTATGGGATGGGAAACAGAGCTTCTGCAATAAGGATACCTAAGTATGTTTCCAATCCTGAAGAGACAAGATTTGAGTACCGTCCACCAGATGCAACTATTAATCCATATCTCTGTATGTCAGCAATGTTACTTGCGGGAATAGACGGAGTGATTAATAAGATCGATCCGGTTAAAGAAGGATATGGTCCTTATGATATCAATATTATGGATCCTTCATTTGAAGATAAAATAAAATATTTGCCACGGAATTTGGATGAAGCATTGGATGCATTGAATGATGATTTTGCATTCCTAGAAAGAGGTGGAATTTTTACAGATGAATTATTAGGACAATGGCAGAAAACGAAACATGAAGAAATAAAAGCGATTGGTTCAATGCCGCATCCATTTGAATATAAAATGTATTTTAATTTATAGGAATTTATGCCCTTTATTGGTGAATTTGCCGCAATTCTAACGGCAGTATTATGGTCAGGTACAGCGATTGCCTTTTCTGAAGCATCAATTAGGATAGGTTCTTTTTACGTCAATGTAACACGATTAATTTTTGCAGTCGTTTATCTTACTCTTACAATATTAATTTTTGGGTTAGATATTAATATTTCAGGAAGTCAATTATTCTATTTGTTTGCAAGTGGCATAGTTGGTTTAGTATTAGGAGACACATATTTATTTAAAGCATATCAGCATATTGGGGCACGCCTCAGTATGCTGCTTATGTCTTCCTCACCGGCAATGGCTGCTATTCTTGCCTATTTTTTCCTCGGAGAAACTATTTCCATTCTTGGTATTATTGGAATGTTTGTTACAGCTGCCGGAATCGGTATGGTTGTTTTTCAAAGGCAAGAAGTTCCGGCAACAACTTATAAAGTAGATTATTCGGGAATTGTTTTTGGATTAATTGGTGCTCTCGGTCAGGCTGGTGGTCTAATCTTAGCAAAGAAAGCATTTAATGAAGGGGATGTAAATGGATTTGTTGCTGCCTTTTTTAGAATAATATCGGCATTAATTATTTTATATCCATTGACTTTGATGACTAAAAAGTTTGTAAAACCAATTGAAAAATTTAGGGCAAATAAACCGGCTTTAGTTTTTACGATTATCGGCTCTATAATTGGTCCATTTCTTGGAATTACTTTTAGTTTGATTTCAATTACGTATGCAAAAGTAGGAATTGCTTCCACATTAATGGCAACAGTACCTATAATAATGCTTCCGATGGTCAAGTATTATTATAAAGAAAAATTATCGACTATTTCAATTGCCGGAGCGTTTATTGCTGTGGCAGGAATAGTGGTACTTTTTCTACGATAAAGACAACTTAAAAATAATAGTAGAATATTTTAAATTTAAGATGGAATTAAAATTAGTTCTATTTATTCGTTAGACGTGCCAAATAAAAATGTAAGTGGTCGATGGAGACGTTTAGCCCAATAAGATTCGGAATGTTCTGCTTCTTTTTCAAAATGATATAAAAGGTTTTTTCCGCACTGCATTCCTTCATTTCTTAGAATTAAAGCAGCCTTCATATTATCAAAAATCAATTCTTTTTCGCCTGTTCCGCAATCAAGATATATTTTAATTACATCTAAATTTTTACCTTTGGGTTCAGAGAAGATTCTGTTTCTATCAATCCAAAATGAATTAGACAAGCAAGCAGCTTTTCCAAACACGTTTGGGAAATTCATAATTAACTGATAGGAAAACAATCCACCCATAGAAGATCCGATTGTACATGTATTTCTTGAATCTTGTTTTGTACGATAAGTTTCATCAATAAATCTCTTCAATTCGCTAATGAGAAAGGAAGCATACTTAATTCCTTGAGGTGAATAAAGGTTATACTCATCTATGCGGTTTTTAGAATTATATATTCCGACAACAATAACCTCCTCGATTTTTTTATCTAAAACTAATTTAGTAACCGTCTTATCGACAGCCCAATCAACACCCGAATAAGATGTACGAGGATCAAACAAGTTTTGTCCATCATGCATATAGATTACGGGATATTTTTTTGGGTTTGATTCGTAAGAAGGGGGAAGCCAAACTAAAATATCTCTTTCGTTTTTTAAGTGTGAACTATAAAACTCATGGTGGTATTTTAAACTGCCTACAATATCGGAGAAATTATCTTGTATTATCATTTCCAAAATTATGCAAGTCAATTATAAATATCTATTCTAAATCACATTTTTTGATTAAATAATTTATTACATTTATTTATGAATTAATAAACGTGTGGAATTATAAGCCAATTGCTTTATTCGATGTGTCTTGTTTTGAGCCATTTTCCGAAAAAGAGACGAGTAAAAAAAAATATATCCCATTTTTAAAAGAAAACAGCACTAATTGTTGGTATTATAATTGATTACTATAAAGAAATTAATAAAATGAAAGAACCGATATGGAACTATTGGATATTGTCTATACTATATTGATCGGAGGTTTTTCCTTACTGATGACAGTATTAATTGTATCGTGGATTTTCTCAAAATCAAAGAAAGTTGAGAACCCATTATTGCAGGAACAAGTAAACCCGGCTCCTAAAATAAAAATAAGAGCTACGCACGCGTCAAATAGTGGGAGTGTTACTTATCCTGGTCATACACCTATGATATTCCCTATTGAGGAGCATACATCAAGACCGGTAAAAGTTATCAGGAGAGAAACACATATTACGGAAGAAGAAATTCCTGACCGATACGTAGGAAGAGAAACATCAAAAAACAAAAAAAGATATCAAATATTAAATGAAGAGATAAAAAAGACAGGCATTTCAAAGATCGCCAATTTTTATTTTTGATAAATTTGAAATTACAAACAAGCTCCGGTTTTTAGCCGGGGCGATAAATAAATACTGCTTACCAAATATTCAGAAGCCAACCCTATTCAAAGTTTAAATCCAAAGTTAAAAATTAAAATAAAATAGAATAAGATTGATAAAACTATCTGTCTTTGTTAAATTTAGGGCACATTTAAAATCAAATAATAAGAAGAAGAATGAAAATTTGTGATATATTAAAACCGGAAAAGATAATTGCATCTATGCAAAGCAGTGAAAAGGAAGAAGCGATTAATGAGCTAATTAATCTTTTCATTGGTGATGATAAAGTAAAAGATGTAGAGCAGATGAGATCTGCTGTCATCGAAAGAGAAAAGATTATGTCAACAGGAGTAGGAAAAGGATTTGCAATTCCGCATGCAAAAACAAATGGAGTAAGTGAAATTGTTGCAGCATTCGGAAAACTTGATAAGCCAATAGATTTTGAAGCCTTAGACAGCAATCCGGTAAATTTAGTTTTCTTGCTAATTGGCAAAGAAAATTTAGTTGGACCACATATCAAATTACTTAGTCGCATTTCGCGAATGATGAATAAGGATGAATTTCGTGAAAATCTATCGAAAGCAAAGACAGCGGAAGAGATATACAAAATATTTGATGATGAAGAAAAACAATATTTCGAAATAGTTTAGAGAACTGATGATTAAGGCGATAACAGGGACAAATGACATCCTCGCAGAGGAAAGCTATAAATGGAGAGAATTAGAGAAGCTTGTAAATGATACAATGAGTTTTTATAATTATAAAGAGATCCGAACACCAATTTTTGAAGAGACAGCACTTTTTTCTCGTGGTATAGGAGATGCAACAGATATTGTAAGCAAGGAAATGTATTCTTTTATTGATCGAAGCGGTCTAAGTCTTACATTGAAACCGGAAATGACCGCATCAGTTGCACGTGCTTTAATAGAGCATTCATTGGATAAGAAGCAAAGCCTAAATAAATTATATTATATATCTCCAATGTTCAGACAGGAGAGACCACAGGCTGGAAGGTTTAGGCAGTTTCATCAATTTGGAGCAGAAGTACTCGGAAGTCAAAGTCCACTCCTTGATGCAGAGATGATAATTATAGCGTACGATATTTTCGCTAAGCTCGAGTTGACTAATCTTAAAGTAAAAATAAATTCACTTGGAATTACTGAATCGCGTGAATTATATAAAGAAAAATTAAAAGACTATTTACTCCCCCATTTTAATAATCTTTCCGAAGAAAGCAAAAAGAGATTTGAAATAAATATATTAAGAATCTTTGATAGTAAAGAGGAAAGAGACCAATCGATAATGAAAGATGCCCCTTTATTAATAGAGTATTTAGATGAGGCCAGTCTCGAACATTTTAATACAGTGAAAAAGGTTTTAGAAAATTCTAATGTTCCTTATGAAGTAGATCCTAAATTAGTTCGTGGATTAGATTACTATTGCCACACTACATTTGAAGTAGTAAGTGGAAGTGTGGGTTCGCAAAGCGCATTATGCGGAGGTGGCAGATACGATGGATTGATAGAGCAATTAGGCGGCAAACCGGTCCCGGGTGTTGGGTTTGCAGCGGGTATTGAAAGATTACTTCTCGCCTGTAAGAACGAAAATGTTTTTGATGTGAAAGAAGAACCGCTTGATGTCTATATAATTCTATTGAATGCTGAACTAAAAAGTGATGCATTTAATTCAATGTTAGAATTAAGAAGAGAAGGATTAAGAGTTGATGCTGATTATTTAACTCGAAGCATCAAAGCACAGATGAGAGAAGCAAATAGATATAAATCCCGCTTTACACTTTTTATTGGCGGAGATGAATATAAGAATGGAGAGTATTTATTAAAGGATATGTCTGAAGGGAATCAATTCTTATTTAAGACTTCCGATATGAAGGGCATGATAAAAAAGATTAGAGATTAGAATGCCATTAAAGAAGCCGGTGGATTTTCCTAAATTAGTAAAAGTAAGAGAAAAAAAAGGGATATCCGTTTTGGATGCAATTCCTACAAAAAAACCCGATAAAAAAGAATATTTAGTTAGAGGGTTTTTTAGATACGAACCAATCATAAAAAAACAATTCTTAGTTTTTGCCGTAGAAACCATAACCGAATTTACAAGTTTTGCTTATGAAATATCTTTAGAAACGTTTAAAGAAAATGGTGAGTTTTATATAGTGTTAATGGGGTTAAAAGCTAAAACGAATATAATTCCGCGAGTAATGCCTGCGAGAACAGAGATCAAGTTAGAAGAACTAAATGGGGATTTTAAGATAAACGTATTAAAAAAAGATGGAGCAATAAATTCGGCTTATTTTTATGCTAATATTTTTAATAAGGAATTAATTTTAAAAGAAAAATGGGTTGCGAAGAAAAAGAACAATCGATTCTTTTGCGACTTTGAAGTAGCAAATAAAGAATTTTCATTTAGGGAAATTAATTAGAGATGCAAAAAATTTATGGACGTAAACCGGTTTTAGAGGCGATACTTTCTGGGAAAGAGATAGAACAAATTTATATTGCTTTCGGACAGCATGGGGAAGCTATTGACAAAATTTTTGCAGAAGCGAAAAAACGTGGAATCAAAATTAGTCAAGCAAGTCTGCAAAAATTTCAAGCAGCTTCAGCTAATCCTAACACTCAAGGTGTTTATGCTATTGCAGCAGAAAATAGATATTATGAAGTAGAGGATTTAATCCACTACTCAAAAGATAAAAAATACCCATTAATAGTAATGTTGGATTCAATTCAGGATACACATAATCTTGGAGCAATTCTTAGAAGTGCAGCATGTGCAGGAGTTGATGGAGTAATTACTACAACAAATAATAGTGCACCGATAAATGAGACTGTTGAAAAGACTTCAGCCGGGGCGGTATCACACCTTAAAATTGCAAAGGTGGGCAACCTTATCAACGCAATTGAAAAACTAAAAAAGAGCGGATTTTGGATTGTAGGTTCTACTCTTGGGAAAGATTCTAAAGATTATAGAACAGTAGATTTTAAATCTCCGATTGGGCTTATAATGGGTAATGAGGAAAAGGGGATTCGAAGGCTTGTAGCGGAGAATTGTGATCATTTAATTAAGATAGATATGCCTGGAAATTTTGATTCCTTAAATGTTTCCGTTGCCACAGGAGTCATACTATTTGAAATCTTAGGTAATAGAACAAGATAACTAATCTTGTAATCGAATCTGTGGGGTATTTTTCCATTTCGGCTAAAAATTCTTATTTTTTATATCGGTTTGATAAAAAAGTAATTCCTTAGATAAAAGGCTGTTTTAAAACTTTTTTGCCTTGATATTGGATAAATTATAATCGGGCGGGAAAAAGGAATATAATCTTGACTTTTTTATCAAGATTCAATAATTTAGGATATATAAAAAGGAAAGGGAAGAGATGGAAGAAATTAAGACCAATAGTCTTAAAGAAAATGATGATGTATCAGAAGATATGCAATTACTCAATGATGTAACGAAAAACGAGTATAAATGGGGATTTATAACAGATATTGAATCAGATACGGCACCTAAAGGCTTAAATGAAGAGATAGTTCGTTTTATTTCGATGAAAAAAGAAGAGCCTGAATGGATGACAGAATGGAGACTTAAAGCATTTAGACATTGGGAAAAGATGGAAGAACCGAAATGGCCCAATGTTTCATATCCTAAGATCGATTTTCAGAATATAATATATTATTCAGCACCGAAGAAAAAACCTCAGTTAGAAAGTTTAGATGAAGTGGACCCTGAATTATTAAAGACATTTGAAAAATTAGGAATACCGCTCGAAGAGCAAAAAATACTTTCCGGAGTAGCAGTAGATGCAGTTTTTGATTCGGTTTCTGTGGCAACAACTTTTAAAGAGACACTAAAAGAAAAGGGGATAATTTTTTCTTCAGTTTCAGATGCTTTGAAAGAGAATCCAGAATTAGTAAAAAAATATCTTGGTTCAGTAGTTCCTTATACAGACAATTACTATGCTGCCTTAAATGCGGCAGTTTTTAGCGATGGTTCATTTGTATATATTCCTAAAGGTGTAAGATGTCCAATGGAATTATCTACTTATTTTAGAATTAATAATGAAGAGACCGGACAATTTGAGAGAACATTAATTATTGCTGAAGATGATTCTTATGTTAGTTATTTAGAAGGGTGCACAGCCCCAATAAGAGATACAAATCAATTGCACGCTGCAGTGGTAGAATTAGTAATATTAGAAAATGCAGAGATAAAATATTCTACGGTTCAGAACTGGTATCCGGGCAATAGCGAAGGCAAAGGGGGTATTTATAATTTTGTAACTAAGAGGGCTGCATGCAGGGGGAATCATTCCAAAGTTTCTTGGACGCAAGTGGAAACAGGATCAGCTGTAACTTGGAAATATCCAAGTTGTATTTTGCAAGGGGATTATTCAGTAGGCGAATTTTATTCAGTTGCTGTAACAAATAATTATCAGCAAGCTGATACCGGAAGTAAGATGATTCATCTTGGTAAAAACACTTCGAGTACAATTATTTCCAAGGGTATCTCGGCAGGTAAAAGTAATAATTCATACCGGGGCTTAGTAAAGGTGGGTAAGAAAGCAGATAATGCAAGGAACTTTACTCAATGCGATTCGATGTTGATGGGAGATAAATGCGGAGCGCATACATTCCCATATATTGAGATTGAAAATGATACGGCGAGAGTGGAACATGAGGCAACTACTTCAAAGGTAGGCGAAGATCAAATATTTTATTTGAATCAAAGAGGTATTTCTTCTGAAGATGCTGTGAATATGATAGTAAATGGATTCTGTAAAGAAGTATTTAATAACCTTCCGATGGAATTTGCGGTGGAAGCACAAAAACTATTAGCAATCAGTCTTGAAAGCTCAGTCGGCTAATTACAAAAAAAAATTGAAAAATAAGAGGAAAAAATGTTAGTAATAAAAAATCTTAAAGCAAACGTAGAAGGTAAGGAAATATTAAAAGGAATTAATCTGGAAATTAAAGCCGGTGAAGTACATGCTATTATGGGACCAAATGGATCGGGAAAAAGCACACTTGCGAATGTACTTGCAGGGAATGGGGGTTACGAAGTAACTGATGGTGAAATATATTTTGAAGGAAAGGATTTAGTAGAATTAGCTCCTGAAGATAGAGCAAGAGAAGGAATATTTTTAGCATTTCAATATCCTATCGAAATTCCCGGAATTAGCAATGCAACGTTTTTGAAAACCGCATTAAATGAAGTAAGAAAATATAATGGAAAACCGGAAGCAACACCCAAAGAGTTTTTAGATTTATTAAAAGAAAAATCGAATGTTCTCGGAATGGATCCACAGTTTATAAGCCGTTCAGTTAATGTCGGGTTTTCTGGAGGAGAAAAGAAAAGGAATGAAATTCTTCAAATGCTTATGCTGCAACCGAAATTAGCTCTTCTTGATGAGACCGATTCGGGATTAGATATTGATGCTTTGAAAATAGTTTCTAATGGAGTAAACGTATTTAAGAATAAAGATAATGCAGTACTGTTGGTAACTCACTATCAGAGATTACTTAATTATATAGTCCCTGATTATGTACATGTACTTTCAAAAGGAAGAATTATAAAATCGGGCGGAAAAGAATTAGCTCTTGAATTAGAAGAGAAGGGATATGACTGGATTAAAAATGATGAACTAATTGAAGAGATTGTCTAATGGGAAATGATTTATTGAATATGATTGAGTTGAGGGATTTTAATCTCCCTACAACAAAAAATGAAGAATGGAAATACACAAATATAGTGCCTATACTGAAAAACAATTACGTTTTAGGCGCTTCGTTAGGTTATGAAAATTATCTTTCCTTACCATTAAATGATTATTTTTTCAAAGATTTTGAATTCTACAAAGTAGTTTTTATAAATGGAATATTTGTAAGCGAATTATCAGATTTGAAAGGAATAGAAAGCGGAGTAATAGTAGATAGTCTTTCCAATTTACAAAAAAACAATTCTGAATTTCTATCAATACATCTAAACAAGTATTCAACAATAGAAAATGGTTTTAATGAATTAAACAACACTTTAGCAACAGATGGATTAGGAATTTATGTACCAAAAGGAAAGGTAGTAGATAAACCGATTCAAATTCTTTACTTAAATGGTGATAATAACGAAAATGTTTTATCTGTACCAAAGAATTTAATAGTTGCAGAAGAAAATTCGCAAGTAACAGTTATTGCTAATTATCGCGGCATAAAAGGGAGAGAATATTTAACGAATGCTTTAACTGAAGTATATGCAGGTAAAAACTCGATAGTTGATTTATATAAAATTCAACTTGAAGAAGAAAATTCCTATCATATAGAAAAAGTTCAGGCATATCAGGAAGCTAATAGTTTGTTCAATCATTACAATTTTACGTTCGGTGGTAGTATAACGAGGAATGATATTAATACATGTTTAGGTGATGAAAATATCGAAAGTCATTTTTATGGATTGTATCTAGCTCATAAAGAACAGCATATTGATAATCATACGTTCGTAGATCATGCGAAACCGAATTGTATGAGTAATGAGTTATACAAGGGAATACTTGATGGGCAATCTCGAGGTGTTTTCAACGGTAAAATTATGGTAAGGCGAGATGCACAAAAAACGAATGCATACCAATCGAATAAGGCAGTATTATTATCAAAGAGTGCAGTAATTGATACTAAGCCACAGCTTGAAATATTCGCTGATGACGTTAAATGTAGTCATGGAGCGGCAGTTGGGCAGCTTGACGAAAACTCTGAATTTTATATTAAATCAAGAGGCATTCCGCAGGATATAGCAAAATCAATGCTTATACGTGCATTTGCAGCGGATGTGATAGAAAAAATAAAGATAGATGAATTAAGAGAGCAGATAAACCACTTAGTGTTCGAGCATTTAAATAGAGTGGAAGTAAAAAATAATTAAACCGGAAAAATTTTGAATATGCAAGCCCCGGCAATAATAGAAGCGAGAAGATTCAATCTCGACGAGATACGAAATGATTTCCCGATATTAAAACGTACAGTCAATGGTAAGCAGTTAGTCTATTTAGATAATGCAGCCACTTCACAAAAACCTCAATGTGTAATAGAAAGCATTAAAAAATATTATTCATTTGAAAATGCTAATATACATAGAGGGCTTTATTTCTTGAGCGAGATTGCTACTGAGTCGTATGAAAATGCAAGATTGAAAGCGAAAGAGTTTTTAAATGCAATCAGTTCTTCTGAATTAATATTTGTAAAAGGGACAACAGAAGCAATTAATTTGGTAGCTGCATCTTTATCGAGAGCAAATTATTTCCAAGAGGGAGATGAAGTTATTATTTCGCACATGGAACATCATGCTAATATTGTGCCGTGGCAATTCTTGGTTGAGCATGATAAAATAAAATTAAAAGTAATACCTATTACCGATGATGGTGAATTGGATATAGAAGCTTTTAAATTGATGCTTAATGATAGGACGAAATTTATTTCTGTAGTTCATATATCAAATGCATTAGGGACTATTAATCCGGTTAAAGAGATAATAACTCTAGCACACCGGAGAAATATTCCGGTATTTGTTGATGGCGCTCAATCTGCACCACATATGAAAATAGACGTACAGGATTTAGACTGTGATTTTTATGCTCTCTCTGGGCATAAGGCATTTGGACCTACGGGAATAGGAGTATTATATGGAAAAACAGAAATGTTAGAGATGCTGCCACCATATCAAGGTGGAGGAGATATGATTCGTACAGTTACATTTGAGAAAACTACCTATGACGATATTCCACATAAGTTTGAAGCTGGGACTCCAAATATTGCAGGCTCAATCGGATTCGGTACAGCTATCGATTATATAAATCAATTTGATAGAGATGAACTAACTCGATATGAAAATGAACTTTTGGAATATGCAACTAATTCATTAAATGAAATTACGGGTTTGAAAATAATTGGTAATGCAAAGAAGAAAGCATCTGTTATTTCTTTTGTAATTGATGGTATTCATCCTTATGATATAGGGACAATAATAGATACTGATGGAATTGCAATTAGGACTGGTCACCATTGCACTCAGCCATTAATGGAACGATTTAAACTACCTGCGACAGCAAGAGCGTCATTTGCATTTTATAATACAAAAGAAGAAGTGGATAAATTAGTTCAGAGTTTGTTGAAAGTAAAAAGAATGTTTGCATAAAGGAAACGGAAATGATAGACAAAGGAAGATTAGAACAAGACATAATACATAGGCTTAAAACGGTTTTCGATCCGGAGATTCCGGTTGACATATATGAATTAGGTTTGATATATGAAATTAAGATAGATGATGAAGGGAACACATATATAAAGATGACATTAACTTCGCCCGCATGTCCGGTGGCAGAGAGTCTTCCTGGAGAAGTAAAATCAAAAGTAAAGACTGTTAAAAGTATTAAAGATGTGTATGTCGATTTGGTTTTCGAGCCAACTTGGAATATGGATATGATGAGCGAAGAAGCTAAACTTGAATTAGGATTTTTATAAACATTAGAAAGGAAATAAGATGTACAATATAAATATTAAACCACCAATATATGATCCAATAGCAGTTCAACCAATGCGAGATGAATTATTATATGTTGGATTTAAGGAATTAACAACCCCTGAGATGGTTGATGATCTTTTAGGGGATAAAGATAGCGGGACGGTACTTATCGTAGTTAATTCGGTTTGTGGATGTGCAGCAGGGTCCGCCCGTCCCGGAGTAGCTTTATCTTTACAAAATTCGATAATACCTGAAAAATTAGCAACGATATTTGCCGGGCAGGATAGAGATGCTTTGGATTTATTCAGAGAAAAATATCTTCCAAGTGTTGCTCCATCCTCGCCATTTATTGCCTTATTTAAAGATGGTGAACCGGTTTTTTTAATGCCGCGTTATGGAATCGAGGGGAGAAGCGCTGAAGAGATTTCTGCTGACTTAGTATCAGAATATAATAAATTTTGTAGTGGTGCAGGACCTTCTATTACTCCTGAAAATTACTCAAAATTAGAATATTATATATCATGCGGATCAAAAATTCCATTGAATGAATAATGAAATTTAGTGCGCAGGAAGAATATGGTTTACGATGCTTAATCAGGATTGGCAAATATTTCAAAGTAGAGAAATCACTTACCATTCCTGAAATAAGCACTTACGAGGGTATTTCTCAGCATAATGTGGGGAAGATTTTACGTGTGCTAAGAATGGGTGGATTTCTTGATAGCGAAAGAGGACAATCAGGGGGATATACACTATCAGCTCCGCCGGGAAAAATAAAAATAATTGACGTACTAAATGTACTTGGAGGGAGATTATATGATGATTCTTTCTGCCAAAGTCATACCGGAATGAATGATATTTGCACTAATACTACCGAATGTTCGGTACGTTCATTGTGGAAAATCATTCAGGATTCTGTTGATGGCGTTTTAGTTAATTTGACTCTTCAAGATTTATTAGGAACCGAAGATAATTTATTCTCACTTTTTGATCTTGCTTCAGATAACAGCACATCAAATTAAAAACTATTACTGTTAAATAACATCTTTGATACTTAAGGGATAAAATTATACCTTACGGATTAGATTATGAAAATTTATCTTACCTTTTTAATTAAGGAACAAAAATGAGAAAAATTATATTTGCTCTTTTATTTCTTTCCATTATAGTATTAAATAATACAGGATGCTCTTGCCATTGTGGAGATAAGGAGACACTAAAGGGGATGGTTATTGTAGTGGGAAATGAACCATTCGCAAAACCCGCATTAAAATTAGACGATGGGACAATTTTCATTGTTGAAGGGAGCGAGGAAATTGTAAAGGAACTACTAAATAATCAAGGTGCAAAATATGCTGTAACATTGGGTACATTTAGAGATAGTCCTGAAGGGAAAATTTTAGTAATTGAACAAGCGGAAAAATTAGACAAGGAGACGGGTGCAAAATGAAAAATAGATTATTTATTGTAATAATGTTTTTATTTACAATTTCTATTGCAGCGCAAAAACTTAATATAAATCTAACAGCAGAGAATGGATCTCAATCGATTGAGAATAAATACAAGGTTGATATAAATTCTAAATTGGATAAATTGGTTGATGCAATTGAGTCAAATTTAAAAAAACATCCTGAATTAAATAAAGTTGAAAGTAGTGCAAACGCTAATGGATGGGGATTTACAGTCGGAAGCACAAAAGAATGGTATGCAATTAATCACACAGATGATACATACTATAAAGTACCTTCTACCTGTAGAGGTATAGGGCAGAATTGTTATATATTTGTTGAAGATGCTCAATGGGGAAGCAGAGTAAATGATGCGGCGGTCAGCGCATTCATTACCGCATTTGACAGCAAAGTTCCAAAGGACAATGGCAAAGGAATTTATCAAAATGATGTTGAAACATTTGGAACTCCACCGGATAAAGACAACGATCCAAGAATTGTGATCTTATTATTAGATATAAAAGATGGATACACAGGAACGGGAGGCTTCATTGCGGGATATTTCTTCAGTGGTGATCAATATACAATAGCTCAGTTTTCTTCAAGTAATGAAGCAGAAATTTTTTATATAGATGCAAATCCATGGGATTTAACAAAAGAAGCAGATCAAGAGGACGCAAGTTCTACTTTGGCACATGAATTTCAACATATGATTCATTACAACTATTATCAGAGGCAAGAAACCTTTTTTAATGAGGCATTTTCGCTTGGGGCAGAGTTTATAAATGGTTTCCCAATTTATTCTCAGTATCGTTTTGCAGGCGAGCCAAATCAATATTTGTTAACATGGAGAAGCGATGGTGCTAATAGTATTGTATTAAATGACTATTCAAGAGGTGCACGTTTTGCGCTTTATTTATATGAACAGTTTGGTGCAGATTTTTTTAAGAAATTTCTTGAGACAAGACAGTTTGCAGAAGGGGCAATGGATTTAGCTTTAAGCAGAATGGGTTCTTCAAGGAGATTTAATGATGTAGTCCAAGATTTCTTTATTGCTAATATTGCCAATAAATATAATGTTAATAGTAAGTTTGGATATGCCTATAGCAGTACTACTAATAGTTTAGCAGTACCAAGAAAATTTAATTATCTAAATCCTTCTACCGGTAGGATTGAAGGAACTGTTTATAATTTTGGTGTAGAGTATTATCGTTTTGTAGGATCAAAAAGTTATTCGGTTTCTTTTGATAAAATGAGTTCAATTCCGTTAATGATGAAAGCTATTAAAATAGGTCCGAATAATATTCAGGTTGAAGATGTGCCTGAAATGGACGGATATAATGTTACACTCAATTCAGAACAGAATGAATTGATTTTAGCAGTTATGAGGATATCAAACAGAGCATCAACAATTAATAATCCGGGACCGTATAATTTTGGATTGAATGTTGTGGGAGATGTTTCAAAAGCTTCTTTCCCATTTTCTTATGATGATACTGAACCAACCGGTGTACTTCCATTAGCTGATGGAGATTCAGTAGCAGTTGTATTCCCGGGAATACCTGGTGCAAGATTAGATTCTGTTAAACTAGCATTAAGACAGACCGGAATTGTTAGAGGAATTGTATCTTCATACAGTGGTGTTCTTAGACCAAATGTATCAAAAGGGCAATTAGGAACTTTCTCCGTTAAACCGACAACTCGTCCAAACTCTCCATATCCAATACCATGGACTAATTGGTTTTCTGTCGATTTAACATCTCAGAATATAGATGCATCAAAGAAATTTGTTGTTACTCTCCCAGTTCAAGGAGAGTATAGCGGTGATGGAAGTGGTTCAAATAGAGTAATGATTACCGGATCGCCTAATCCTGTTGATGGTTATTCAAGTCTAACATACACGACCGGATCTGCCGGAAAAACTTGGTATTACCTTACACCAAGTGATGATAGAATTTATACATATTTGATTCGTGCTTATGTAAGCACCGGAGTTACTGATGTGAAGGAAAATGTATTAGAGATATTGCCTGAAACATTTGCATTAGAACAGAACTATCCAAATCCATTCAACCCTGAAACAACGATTAGATTTTCGTTGCCAAAGAGTGGAAATGTATCGATGAAAGTATA